>Ga0209599_10001084_pt1 | contig 14039 bp, 12 predicted proteins | sample Shrwel_input2_FT_FD_187534 | JGI IMG/M metagenome (GOLD analysis project Ga0209599, IMG submission 187534) | Subsurface microbial communities from deep shales in Ohio, USA - Utica-3 well 1 S input2 FT (SPAdes) (version 2) ... | reverse complement strand
CCAAAGTTTATTGGCAACGGCTAAGCTCAATGGCTTAGAGCCGTTGGCTTGGTTAACCTCAACGCTTGAGAAATTACCGACGTGGCCGAATAGCCGCATTGATGAGTTGTTGCCTCTGCGATTGCTGACAGAACAACAGGAGTGATTGAAAGGCGTAAGCTCGGTGAGTCTGCTGGACGCTTACAGTAAATGTGACGTAAGCAGTTTTCGTTCTAAAGCCTTTTTAGTGCTTGATGCAGTTATATCCAATCAAGATAAAAAGCTCTAACATTTGATGGACTGACAGGCTTTTTCATTTGCAGTTAATCCCGTCCTGACGTGATGAAATGCAGTCCTGAAAATGTAATGCAGGCTCAGTGGCACTTAATCCTGTCCTGAGACCTGTTTGCCATCGAGGACGGCGATGACTTGCTCTAGGCTGAGAGGGCAAGTGAGGCTTAAATGGTTTTGATGCGGTGTATCACGGCGTAAGTGTGGCGATAAGCTGTTGTTATAGCTTGCCGACCAACGGCCTAGGTGTAGCGGCTCGCATTTGAAAATGCTTTATTACATTGAGTATAAATGTTTGTAGGAGGGCTAAGACGGGAGTTCAAGTACATTGCTTTTCCCATTGTTCTTAATGACCAAACGTGCCGCCATAGTATCTTTAGAAAAATCATAAGCAATGATTTCTGGATGATGTAAATCTATAGCTTGTCCTATGAAAACACAGGCTGCATTTGAAGCACATACCAATAAATGAACTCTTTTAACACCGTACCTGTCTTTTAAGTCATGTAATAATTGTTGTAACCGAGCACAGAATTTTTTTCCACTTTCAGGATTAGGAATAGCTCCATTACCTAAATATTCTGGTAATGCTGTTATTTCTATAATATTAGCTCCTAAAGTTTTATTAAGTTGTTCAGCCTGTTTCTTGATTTGTTCAGCTCTTGCTGTGAGGTTGATACAAATTACTATATCTTCACCTTGTGTAAGAGAACCAAGCCCTTCAATTTTATAAAATGAATCAATTACATTTTCGTGAGGCCATAACCAACTACTGCTATCTCGATAGCGTAGCATAGGGGTAAACTCATTTTTATTGCCTAATAGACTTCCTAAACCTATTAGAGCTGGCATGGGTCCGAATGCAAAGAGTGCAGCTTTATGACCTTCTCTTTTAGTTCCTTGAAGGATTTGATCAGCTTCTTCTTGAATAAGTTCAATTAAATCTTCATTAAATTTTTCAGGTTTTTTTCTATAAGGTGTATTGCTATCGGTCAAACAACGCTCTTGGCCTTTAATTCTTGCTTTGAGTAGCGATAGGCTGGCTGCAATATCTTTTAACTGTGGATTAGAAACAAACTGCCCATTTACAGGCCATAGTATTGTATATACAGGAACTGCTTCAAAAGAAAGCCCATTTAGAAGGCTCTCTGTTAAATCACAAAATTCCTTTCTCATGAGTGCCAGAGTTGTAGCTGGATAATCTGCTGCCGCAACTTTATCAATCAGGCGGTGGTGTTTATCGCAGAGTAGTAAAACATTATTTGGTTCATTGGAGAGTGCTTCGGATAGATATGGTATACCTCGTTCACCACTTTCAGCAGATGCAACATTATGTGCTAAATAAGAGAAATTTCCTCCGTTTCCCGTTAAGAAATCATACTGTAATGGTTCACCACAACCGAGAAACATGCATCGACCATGACTATCACTCCATACTTTATCTTTCGTAGCTTTGTTAAAGTCTTTCCCTCGACCAAGCTTATTCGTATGGCTAAAATAGGATGTAAGGAAGTCAAGTACTTGTTGACTATTATTGAGATGTGTTGATATTGCATCACATGCATCCCAAATAGTTTTTAAACTTTCTATATTTTCGATATCTTCTTTACTTAAAGTATTGCCTTGCCAAAACCGTAAATCAATTGGTTGATTAGTTTCATTTATAGTATCTATACATTTCCCACATTCTGTTATATCTAGATTTAGGCGAAGCGTTCCGCAAAGAACAGTATCTTTAAATAGGAGAATAATGAGGTTTTTTCTGCTCTCATCACTAAGTAATCCAATTTTACTCCATGTAATAAAATTTTTAATATCAGAAATATAAGAAAGGACTTTTTCTAATTCTTCAAATGGCATATCCATTGCCTGATTAAAAATTTTCGTATTTACTGTAGTCATATTAAATATCCTCATTTTCAATAAGAAGCGACTGATGGATAAATTTATCATTCACATATATGAAAATTTTTATTTGTTCTAATCCAATAATGATGAAAAATAAACTTCTATCAAGATTACGTTTTAAACATCTTTGCCAATCCTGATAATCTATATGTGATGGAATTGGAATAGTTTGAGGATGGCTATGCCAAGTTCCTAGATAAATGAAGGTTCCATCGGAATCCAAATATGCTTTATCAACTATTTGTTGATGTATCGGATCTTTCATTGTGAAGCTATATTCTTTTCTAATGTCCTTAGACATTGGTATAGTTACACTCTCAATCCAATAATGATTACTATCAAAATCTTTAGTGCCAATTAGTACTCCACAAGCTTCCGTATTATTATGATTTATTTGACGATATTTGAGCCATAAGTCATAGACTGATTTCGAAATAGATAAATCTAAATCATGGAAAGAAATGTGAAAATATTCATCATGCATTACAAATATCACATCCTGAATTTAAAAGAGGTAATATTTCAAGTGGCTTTGTAAACGCTTGATAACGATCAGTTAGTTCGAAGCCATTTTTAATAACATCTGTAGGACTTCCTTTCCAACTCACTTTAGATGATTGGGTGATTTCGCCTAATAAGAACTTAGAAGCTAAGTCAGATGCAATTAGAGCTGTTTGGATTGCTGTTAGATTACTATATGGTAGAAAAGCATTACCGCAACCAGCCATATTTTTTGTTAAGCTTTGATCAGGTTTTAAAAAGTTAAGGTTGGATACGAGACCTCTGGAAAACTCTAAAGAATCTACATATGCACATCTCAAACAACCTAAACTTTCAGGAACATCTAACGTTGCGTGTCCACCAATACCATATCCTTCAACCCATGTATTAATTACTGCTGTTTCAATTTTATTTTTGATGCAAAAATCATGAAAAATACGTTCTTGGCTAGGTGAACCAATGGCAATAATGACAAGATCGAAATTATTTAGTAGGTTTGCATCTCTTAAATCTAATAATCCACAAAATTTTTGATCCGTATCAAGCCATGGATACTTCATTTGTAGTTCTAATATTAAGCCATACGTTTTAGGCCAATTTACATAAGTTGTTGGTAAACTATGTCGATATAAATTATCAAGTGAAAGTGATTCAGGATCTACAAAAGTTAAATGACCAATACCTGTTGAAGCGAGTTGATTGGCAATTTGACTCCCAACGCTACCACATCCTACAAGTAACACTTTCTTATTTTGTAATGATATATCTGCACCACTACGAGGCATGATTCGTCCTTTATTAAATAGGCGAATATCCATTGCCTTTATATCCCAAAACTCTAAATTTTTAGAGTTTAATGGAAAATTTTTTTTACCTTTGACATCTTTTTTGAGTATAAAATGCAAACCAAACCATGTTTTTCCAGATTCAGTATTGGCATTAAAAATAATCCAGAATGAGTGATCTCTAAACTGCCCAAAAGTATGAGTGAGTTTTTCACGTATTGATGGAACAATAAAATCTAATATTTTTAGATACCACTCTTGTAAATTATCTTTACTCCATGGCGCAGGGATCAGATTTTGAAGAGGAACTATACAGCCTGTGCGCGTTGGAACACCACGCCCATGAATATGATTATTGATTAGAGAATAATTTGAATTCTGTTTATAATTTTTTGGAACTCCAAAATGATAAGATGCCAGACCATATTTATCGTTTTTCTTTTTAGGTGGGAAAATATCTATTAGTTCAAAATCACCGATATCGGATAAACAAAGAAAATCTGCATATTCCTGTTCTCGAATTTGACGCCATCCAGCTAAGAACTCACGTAATAGTTCTTTTTCATTCCATACTGGATCAGATAAACATTGATTTAATAACGCTATATGTCGCTTTAATGATTCCTCAAATACAAGTTCAGGTACTTCGTAATTGATAGAAACAGAATCAGGAACGTTTACACAAATAGAAGCAACCCCCAATTTATCGAATGATAGAGTATGTGCTAATCTTGGAAACTCTTCGGGCTTTCGGAGAAAAAAAGATGGCATTTCTTTGAGTTCATCAACATTAATGTGAATGAGTGAGACTTCATGACTTGAAATTTCACATTCAACTTTAATGGCTGGCGATAAACAAAATTCAATTGCGGATACATTGTATCCGCGAGTAGTTAAGTGTTGAATAATAGGTTGATAGTTCATGCGCCTTGAGATGTCCCTACAGCTCCAGAAGTTGCAAATACTGTTTTACGTGCAGCAGAGGTATTATTTGTACCCTCTGGGAAATCATCGCCAAATAGACCAATAAGGAGCGAACATTGTTTAGACTCATCAGTTTCATCAATAACCGTTTGAAGTGATGCGTTTAGATGAGAGAGTCTGTTTCTAAATCTCGTACCAGTATTCAAACTACTCCCATGAAAGATGTCTCGCTTTGGCGAAACTGGAAGACTAACTTGAACTTTCCATTGATCATCTGGATAAGAAATAAAATATCCAGACCAATTAAGAATGGAATTTACAGTATCTTTCAAGGCAATTAAGTCATTCGGACAACCTTCTGAGTCAATACTAGGTTTAAAATGCTGTTTAATCATAACCGTTAGGCCAATGGAATAAATTTTTCGGCTTACATCATGACTAAATTTAAAATTCCTCCACCGTTTTAAGTATCTAACTAATCTACGAAATTGTTTAATTTTTTCATCTTTATATAAATAATATGAAGATGAGTCATTTACCCACTCGATCAACTCTTTTGGTGCCGAGTCAGACCATATCTTATTTTCAGTATTTGAATCTTTTTTTCCTAAGGCTAATTGATAACTTTCCCAAGAAGTTTTCCTATAAACAGGGATATCGATATGTAAATATTGAGATTTGTAATCCGCAGTAACACAAGGCTTTTTGATTTTTGCATTATGGAAGCCTCGATTCTCTAGAATATCGAGAATTACCTTTTTTGCTTCTACAGGATCTGTTGGTGCCTCATCATGATCAATGACGATTGCACGATCAATATCAAAATCTTTATCTTTTTCCTTGATCGCGGTGAAAGTTGCTAATGAACCTTGAACAAAATCATCAATAACAGGATAACCTTTTTCCTTAAATTTTGTTTTGATTACATTAGTAATACTGTCATCTTTTTCTCGTGCCTCCTTATACGTATCATCTTGACGTGTAAGTTGGATTTTTTGATTAAACGTATTAAATTTGCTTTGAAGACTCATATGTGTGATCCTAGCCAAAAGTTTAGACAGATGTTCTATCGAAAAGTTGTAGATGCTTTTGCATAAAAGCATAAGGACTCAACCAACTATTGACTGAATGTCGCCCGTCCCTATTCTAGTAAGTTAGAATATACTCAAACAAGGCATCGTTGGCCTTTTTTCGTGCTTTAAACGGACTATCATGCACATGATTTAATTAAAAACTATAACAATATTAAGTTTTTAATAACAACATTATCAAGCCAATAATTGGGATTATCTGGGGTAATTACCACATAGCTGCTAAAAGCGACATCTGTACTAGCCCCGTCATACGTTAATTTAACAAATATAATAAAAACAACATTTTACGACTTTTTGCTGCTTGCCAACACTCGATAAACCGTTGCCTGACCCACACCAACAGAAAGAGCTATCTTTGACCTCGTCAAACCCTGCTTATCCAACTCAAGAATTAACACCTGACGCTTGGCATCCAGCGGTTTTCGGCCTGTATATTTTCCCTCTGACTTGGCCTTGTTAACCCCTTCACGCTGCCTTTCCAGCATGATTTCACGTTCAAACTGAGCAATGCCGCCTAATATCGTCAGCATCAACTTGCCTGTTGGCGTTTGCGTATCTATCCCTAAATCTAAAATACGCAACCCAACATTTTTTTCGGTCAAGTTATTTAATAATATACATTAAATCTTTGGTTGACCGTGCTAAGCGATCAAGTTTCGTCACCGTCAATGTACTCCAGAACAAATTGATCTGAGACATCAGATCTTTAATTTAACTTTCCTTTCTAACACCCTTAAACGGCGTCTTATCAGATGTTTTTACATCCATAAAACGCCCAGTTTCAGCATCTCTTTTAACCCAATGCCCAGATGGAGTTTGTGTTTGAGAGCGTCTGCGTACTGCACCATTACGATGACCGTCACCAGTCGGAGAGTTTTTTGCCATTTTTTATTCGCCATTTCTGATTAAATGTTTAAGATTTACCAGAAATTAAAAATTAACTTCTAGTGATTAGCTTTAATACTAGCACAGGAATTCTGGTTAAAACAAGAGGATTTATCGGATTTATTTTATAGCTGTGTAGATAAACTCTAGTCCACCAGACTCAGCAATTTCTTTTGAGCCTAAGATTAACCCTTGCATAAACATTTTTTTAAGTTTACCACTCGCGTTTTGAGTTGACAGTTCAAACTTAGATGCAACCTTAGATGTGGTAACCTCACCTTGCTGGTGAATGAAATCAAGCAACTCTAAAGTAGAAGATGGGAGTTTTTGGCCTAGCAGTTTATAGCTGCCATCCGTATTCCAAATAAGAATAGGTTGATCTTTAGCAACAGCAGCATAGTCCCAGTTATCTTCAATATCTTTAGATGCAAAATCTTGCAAATAAAAACCTTTTTCAGTTCGGTACTGCTTCGCCAAAGTAATTACGCTTTCTCTAGCAAAAGACGCATCTATAAATTGCATTCCCTTGAGTGAAACACCAAAAATATTTTGAAGAGGATTTTCATCGATAATTTTTGCCATTTTTTGATTAACGGCTCTACCTTCCTCGTTACCAAAAGCAAAAGGATGATTTACTAAACTAAAAAGCTCTATCGTAATATTCTGTTTCATCTGATAAATTTAATACTAGAAAGCAGAGTCAGTCAACAAGAAAATCAAAGCAAATGTGTGTCCCATGAATTTTTGATAAATCTTTATGAATATGAGTATCTATCAGTACTCCATTACGATAGATAAACTCTAAGTTAAATGTTTCTTGGCGTATTGAAAAATTCGCATCAAATTTAGATGACTGTTCGCGGCTAGATTTAAACCCTAATCCTCTACCTTCTCCAAATCGGCTAATACCTCCATTTAAAAATGACGCTTTTACCAAACCAATATCTGAGTCCGTCGAGTTTTCCTTATATTTTTCATACAATTCTGGATGATTTATTTCAAGGTTCGATCTGAGAGTCCTACTTATTCCAAACCCACTATCTGAAATAACAATTTGAATATGCTTAGATTTATGAGGTGGCTCATAGCATTGTAGGGCAGCAAAACCCAAAATATCTGATTGACTATGCTCACTAACATTGCCAATTAGCTCAGCAAAAGTTGTAAAAGCAGCAGCTCTATATCGATCATTAGATTGCATAATGAAAGTGTTACCCAATTGAACTTTAATTTCTTTATTATCCGCATTGGGATCAATTGAACCGAACTCAACCAATGACTCACTATTTCCTTTTTGTTTTTGGGCTAATGAGCCTGTTGGACGAGAAGGAAGTACTACTATACGTTTATCTAAATGATCAAAAAATCCAGCACGGTCAAAATAGGATCGTGTGTTACCACACTTCTTCATGTCTATTAAAACAGAAACTTTTTTATGTACAAGCTGGTTAGTCAGCGCAAGTAACTTGGCTATCGCTATGAGCAGAAACTTACATTTTTTTGGAAAAATAAATTCAATCGTAGCGGATGTATCCGCAAATAAATCAGGGAACTTAGCTAAACACGTCTCAAAACCATGACTATCTATCCATGTGGGATCAAATTCTATGACAACCTTCTTAAGACTTTTGATGGACCATTGATACGTATCATTTTTGGAAAATGAATCATGGTTTTGACTCAAGAAAAGGTTTACAACACTTTTCTCTTCGCCTATTTTTTTTGCAATTTCTCGCCCCGTCAAATTTGGAGATAGTAAAAGTAACTCGTATATCTTTTTCTTCATAAATAGCCTTTGTAAGAATTACACCTCATATCACAAAAACACTGCCGCCCTATCATCAAGCTCTTTTTTAACAACCTGCCAATTGGGCATCACTTGCGCCATTAACCGATAAAAATGCTCGCTATGATTATGTTCAGCAAGATGGCAAAGCTCATGAAGAATAACGTAGTCAACGCAATCGCGCTTTGCTTTGACCAAATTAGGATTGAGCGTGATTCTCCCCTCTGGTGAACAACTACCCCACTGTTTTTGCATCGTTTGTATCCTGATCGTAGGAGGTGCTACAACCCACAATGCTTGTGGCAATAACGCTTCTAAACGCCGTTGAAAAACATCTTTGGCGCGTTTTTTATACCACTCTTTTAATAGTCCCTTAACAACATCAGCATTTTTTTGATGAACATAAACTTGTATTTTCCCCCGTAACAGTTTGACCTGCTGAGGCAGTAATGAGTCTTCTATCACCTTTAAAACATACTGTTTACCCAAATAATGATGACTTTCACCGCTGACATAACAACGGGGGGTGACATAGGTTAATTGGGCTTCAAACTCCGCCAACTGCTGAGCAATCCAACGCGCTCTTTGTTTTACGGCATGGTGTATTGCTTCAAGCGTTGCGCTTTCTGGTGCGTGAACCTCGACACGACAATCAGGATGAACCTTAATAAGAACTCGTGGTGTGACACGCTCGCGGTTGGCAACTTGATAATTAATTTCAATATCGCCATACCATAAACGGCCTATAGGCTCATTACTCAATACGTTCATGCAACAACCCAACTCGCGTAATTTGGACGATCATTTCGACAATCGCTTTGGCTTGATCCATACCTGCACCAATGTCTTTGCAGGTTTTAAAAATCAGAGGCAATAACGCTTTTCGTATTTCTGACTCAATACTTTGTGGACTGATTGAGTTTTCTAACACCGCTTGATTCACCAGCTCATCAATTTTAAATGCCAACTGAATCCAGATTTCCAAACCTTCCTTATTTTCATCTTGGGATAAACGGCTGATCACATCAGGCAACACTGTTTTGAACACGCCAAAATAGGCTTGAGGGTAACGATTGCCGATAAATCGACTCGGTAAGTCATCCAGCTTCCGATCTTTTACCTTTTCTTCAAACTCAGAAAACAACAAATACTGTTTAAGTGGATGGTCAAATAGGCTTTCTGCTTCTTCTATCGCTTGACGCAATAACTTAGAAAAAGACTCCTGAGCATAGGGGTCATCGCGTAACTCCTGCTCAATCATTTTGGTGACGCGTGTTTTAATGATGTCGGTCTCATTGCGCGTTTTGTCGGCGTTCCATTCTTCGGGTTTGAGTTGGCGACCCATTTTACCGACTTCATAAACGCCTTCGGACTCTTTTACCCCAACACCAACAACGTGCTTGTCCAGTAGCTTTTTGACTTGTTCAGCATACTGATCATAGTCCACTGTTTCCCCTGCATCTCGTTTGGCTAATTGTCGTAAGCTGCTGAGTTGTTTTACCGTGTCTTTATAGTGCTGACGGTCGGCATCGCTAAAGCTCTTATCATCAAAAAAGCTCATCGACTGCAAGGCAATTTGTAGGCAACTCGCAAACTCCGTTAACGCTTCGTAAAAGTCATCTCTGACTTTCAAATGAACATCTACCAACTCGCCATTCACTTCTTGGACGTGAGGAATCAATACTTGTCGCAACTGCTCGATGTCGTTTTTGTTTTTGACATCTTTAAATATTGCCCAGAGGCTCTGATAAAGACGAGGCAAGCGTTTATATTCACTACTCATTTGGCTATATAAGCCAAGTAAATCATCTATCTCAAAGCCGCCCTGTGTACGGTTGGCTAAGTCTTGATAGTTAGCAATTGTTGTGTCTAATTCGGCTAAAATGCCACGATAATCTATTAATAAGCCAAATTTCTTTTTGTCGTGCAGACGATTAACACGGGCAATGGCTTGGATAAGATTGTGCGACTTTAATGGTTTATCAATATACAGCACGGCGTTTTGTGGCTCATCAAAACCAGTTAACAGCTTATCGACAACGATCAACAACTTGAGTTTAGGATCATCCTCAAAACGACTGATCATATGTTTGGTATAAAATGACTCATCTTGTGAACCAACATTATCTTTCCACCATTTACTGACTAGCGGCATAGATTTTTCATCAACATCGGTATTGCCTTCACGCGTATCGGGTGCGGAAATCACAACTGCCGTTTCAAACTGTTGTTCAGGCTCTAAAATAGCCATCGCTTCATCTAAAAACTGTTTGTACTTGATAGCCGAAATCTTGCTATCACAGGCAATTTGGCCTTTTAGCCCTTCCTCTATGTTCTGGGTGAAGTGTTCCGCTATATCGAGCGCAATTAAACGAATGCGATCTTCGGACTGATAGATTTGCCCTTTTTGGGCAAACTTGCGTTTAAGGTCGGTGCGTTGTTCTTCGCTTAGGTTGGCAGTTATACGGTCAAACCATGTATCAATGGCGCGTTCGTTGACCTCTAAATCAGGAATACGCTCTTCATATAATAATGGCGTAACGGTTTTATCTTCAACGGCACGTTGCATGGTGTAAGCATGAACAATTGCGCCAAATTTATTGGTGGTTTTATCTTCTTTGAGTAAAGGCGTACCCGTAAACGCAACAAAAGCCGCTTTCGGTAAGGCTTGTTTCATACGGATATGATTTTCACCACCTTGACTACGATGGCCTTCATCAATCAGCACAATAATATCAGGGCTGTCGTTATAGCATTCGGGCAATTTAGCGGCGGTATTAAACTTTTGAACTAAAGAGAAAACAATACGTTCCTGACCTTTACCAATTTTTTCGGCCAAGCCTCTGCCCGATGTGGCGAGTGCTTCTTCACGGTCTTTTTTACTGGCTAACTCTCCACCAGAGGCAAAGGTTTTACTTAATTGGCTCTCTAGGTCGATACGGTCAGTGACGACAATAATGCGGCACTTTTTGAGACTGTCATGCAAAATTAAGGCTTTCGATAAAAATACCATCGTGAACGATTTACCTGACCCTGTAGTGTGCCAAATCACACCGCCTTCCCGTCCACCATCGGGTCGTTGCTGAGTAATGCGCTCAATCAACCGCTTGATGCCAAATACCTGCTGATAACGGGCAACAATCTTGCCGACTTTTTTATCGAACAACACAAAATAGCGCACCATCTCCAATAAACGAGACGGTTGCAGTAAGCTAATGAGTAGGCGGTCTTGCTCCGTCACCATTAACTCACCACCAGCTACAAGCTGCTCGTACCACTTTCTATCGGCTACAGGGCGATAAGAAAACAGCGTATTAAGCTGATTGATATTGAGTTTGGTGTTTTTAATGGCATACATAGCGGCATCGCTAATGTCTTCTTCACGCCATGCTGCCCAAAACTTTTCTTTGGTTAAGGTCGTCCCGTAACGCCCTTCTATCCCGTTAATAGATAGCAATAGTTGCGTATACGCGAACAAGGAAGGAATCTCATCATGACGCTGATTACGCAATGACTGCGAAATACCTTCGGCAATGGTGGGAGCTTTACCTGCATGACCATCTGGCCGCTTGGCTTCTATCACCACTAAAGGTAAGCCATTCACAAAACAGACAATATCAGGACGGCGCGAATCCAGTCCGTTCTCGCGTAAAACACGAAATTCTTCGGTAAAATCAAAGCGATTATTAGCGAAGTTAGACCAATCCATTAAAGGAATCGTGACGCTGGCTTTTTTGCCGTCCACAAATTCAGTGACGGTAATACCGTACAGCATATGATTATAAATACGCTCATTAGCCACGCCTAAACCTTCGTTTAAGGCTGGATTGCACACTTCTGACAACAAGGTATCAATGGCTTTTTCGCTGAGGGGATAGTCTTTACCTGCATAGTGAAAATGACGTTTTTTTAATTCTGCGCGTAAGATATTTTTTAAGACTACTTCACTGGTTTTATGTTGTCGTGCGGCGAGTGCTTGCGCTGGCGATAAGAAATTCCAGCCAAGTGATACAAGCAAGGTTAATGCAGGGATTTTGGCACTGTATTCTTCTTGGAATTTGGGGAGATGATTCATGGCTATTCCTTGCAACGCTTTTACCAATATGTAGGTTTGAGAATTGGTTTTTTATTGGTGGGTATTTTTAATGGCAAATGTGATGCAGTTAATTCTTCGGCGGTAATATAGCGTCTCGTCCAATCCGTATGTTTGCTTAAAAGCTCGTTGGGAGGTCGTCGCTCCACACCCTCTTGCTGGCGAATAGGGAAAATAACGCCCATTTTTACCGTATCGCCCATGTCTTGGCGAATCATGCTAAGGGCTGGTTCTAAATCGGTATCGTTAGAAACAAATACTAATTGCTCAGCATGACCTTTGATGGCATCTCGATAGGCATGAACGGCAATATTAACGTCAGTTTGTTTTTCTTCTAAACGCCATACTTCAACGCGGTTTTGTTTATCAGGAGGATTTTGATAGGCTAAAAATCGTGCTTTTTCTAGGGAGTAATAACCCTTAATGATTTCTATGGTGTCGGGATAGCATTTTTCTAAGGCGCGATGATAGCTTTGCTGAGCCTCGTTAGCATCTTGGCCATGTGTAGCAATTTTAGCTTTGATGTCAGCAGTAAAAAATTTGATTTTAACAAGCTGACTTGTTGGATTTTGCGGATAAATAATTTGCTGATACAGCAGCTTATAGAGGTCTAGCCATTTATCTTGACTGTGTTTTAAACAACCATAAAACAGATTATAACCATCAACATAACAAATTGTTTTCACTGATTTTTAAACTCTAAAATGAAAAAACCGCCTAATATGGCGGTTTTTCCGCCCCAAGCATAAGCCAACTTAATGACTCTACAAGGGGTGAGTTGTAGAGCCATTATATGGCGTAACGTCACTATTTACAATTGCAAATACAGCTCAAACGTACACACTATTGCTAATACTCATGCTGCTTCCTCAACTTTTACGCGCCGTTTACCTGTTAAAAGCTGCTGCATGAGGGCTTTTTTCGCTTGTTTGAGGTGGTTAAGTTGGGCGTATAGGTTGTCGATTTCTTGGTCGGCAGTGGTGAGAATAGTGGCTATTTTTTGTTGCTCTTGCTGCTGAGGAATTGGGATTACAATATTTGAAAAGATGGATATCCAATGTCGCTGATGACCACCAACAGAAAACTTAACTATTTGCATGGCTTCATATACATACTTAATTGAAATCCCTTTTTTTGCCGTCAAAATCTTCATTGCGCTTGATTTTGCTTTAAATGGGAAATTCACGAATTTACTGTCAGTGGTAAAGTCATCAAAAATAATTACTGGAAGATTTTCTTGATATATTCCAAATTTTTCATTTGTATATCCAAGTATGAATGATTTTCCAGCGGTAAGAACGGGAATATCATATTTATCGTTATAATCAGTTGAGTCCACTAAATATGGTGTTGGCTGCTTGTAATCCAGCAGCACCCCCAGTTCGACTCGATGCCACTCACCCAAAAACCTATCCCCGTTCTTATCCAGCGAGCGTTTTTTAGCTGTAAGCAATTGCTGCATAAGAGCTTTTTTTTGCTGTTGGCTATTGGCAAGTAGTTTTTGCACCGTATTTATGGCGTTGTCCCACGTTGATAAAATCTCGGCTATTTTTATTTGCTCCCTGATAGACTCAGGATATGTGATTTTTATCTTTTTTAGTTCACTAGACTTAATACCTTTAGCCGTTGAGCCGCTAGACTTAATATCAATTAAATGCTGGCAATGTGTAGTGGTCAAGTAATTTCGGACACACCAATAGGTTTTACTGCTGCTTTTGTCCGTTCGTAGACAGTCGGAGCCAAGTAACCGATTGTCGAGTGCAGACGGACATTATTGTAAAAGCCGACGATGT
>Ga0209599_10001082_pt1 | contig 14083 bp, 8 predicted proteins | sample Shrwel_input2_FT_FD_187534 | JGI IMG/M metagenome (GOLD analysis project Ga0209599, IMG submission 187534) | Subsurface microbial communities from deep shales in Ohio, USA - Utica-3 well 1 S input2 FT (SPAdes) (version 2) ... | reverse complement strand
AGAAGAGGCCATACTGGCCGGGGTCCTCGGCGGCGCGGACGTCGAAGCCGGCGGGGAACTTGACCCAGTTCCAGTGCGCGATGCGGTAGCCGGGCACCTTGAAGCCGGGGATGAAGTCCGCGAGGTCGTGGATGCGTCGCTGCATCGCGTGCGAGAGCCGGACCATCTCGGCTTCTTCGGTCGCCAGGCGGAAACGGTCGATGAGGCCGTCGAGTTGCCGGTCGTCGACGCCGGTGATGTTGTTCGTCTGGCGTTTCGGCACCTTGCGTCCGTCGGCCAGGACTTCGACCGCGTTCTCGGAGTGATGCGATTCCCAGAGCGCCGGGATCCGGCTGGAGACCGACCAGGCCCAGAAGACGATGTCATGGTTCTTCTCCATGACCTTGCGATACATCGTCGTGTGCTCGAGCGTCTCGGGGCGCAGTTCGACACCGCAGCGGCGGGCGGACTCGACCAGCGTCGCGAGGTATTTGCGGCGGTCGGAGGTGTCGAAGGTGAGGCGGAAGGAAAGCCGCTCGCCGGCGGCGTTACGCAGGATGCCGTCAGCGTCGGCCATGGTGAAGCCGGCCTTGGCGAACGCGGCGCGGGCCAGCTCAGGCGAATAGCGGCGGGCGCGGAGCGAGGGGTCGGTGAACTTGCCCAGGCCTTCGCTGAACTGCTGGAGGCGCTCGTAGTCGCCGCGGTAGAACCCGTCGATCACGCGCTGGAAGTCCGTGGCGTGGTGCAGGCCGACGCGTACGTTGACGTCCGCGAGCAGCGGCCGCTGGGTGTTGACATACAGCCCGTAGGGCGGGCGGGGGATGTCGTTGAAGAACTGCGCCTTGGTGAGGTAGCCGTTCTGGTAGGCCTTCTTCTCGTTGGTGCCATACCAATAGCGGGGCATCATGATCGGCATGAAGTCGATCTCACCGGCGAGCATGGACGAGTAGGCGCTGTCGAGGTCGCGGATGACGCCGTACTGGATGGCGTCGGGGTTGTAGCGATGTCGGTAGTATTTCCGACGGTCGCCCCACCAGTCGGTCACGCGGGTGAGCGTGATGGACTTCTCCCGCTGGAAGCCGTCGGGTTTCACGTAATAAGGGCCGGTGGTCGGATGGAAGCGGTCGTTGAAGGCCTTCTCGTAGTTGGGCCCGAAGTCCTTGAAGAACTGGCGGGGCGTCGGTCGCAGGCCGCCGAGGAGTTCGAGCTGATAGGGCCGCTTGCGCGGGGCTTTCACCGCCAGCGTATGGTCATCGTATTTCGTGACGCCGCCCCACTCGCGGGTGTAGTGGTCGGCATACCAGTCCGCTTTGGCCCAGGGGGAGCGGTGGAAGTAGAAGGTGTAGAAGTAATCGTCGACCGTGACCGGCTGGCCGTCGGTGAACTTCGCGTTCGGATCCAGCCGGAAATAGGCCGTCATGCCGTCGGCCGACATCGCCCAGCTGGTCGCGAGGGCGGGAATGATCTCATCGGTGTCCGGATGCCCGGCGAGCAGGCCGAAGTCGTTGTTGTCGTAGAGTTCGCCGCGGAAGCCGTTGTTCGCGTTAGGGCCGACGCGTCGCAGCGTCGGCGGAGTCGAGGTCGTGAACTGTCGGAGCACGCCGCCGCGGACCGCGCGGGGGTCGGCGAATTCCGGCTGCGCTGAACCGTCCTGCCAGACGAGGTCCTTGGGCAGGTCGCCCGGCTTGGCGAAGCGGAAGAAATCCGGGTGCTCGGCATAGAAGGCGGCCGCCTTGGGGTCCTGGTAGGTCTCGGCGCGGGCGGACCCGACGAGACAAAGGAGAGCGAGGAAGAATCTCATCGTTGTTGGCGGCGGAGGTCGAAGGCGTCCTGCAACGCTTCGCCGATGGAGTTGATCATGACCATGGTGCCGACGAGGCAGCCGAGGGTCGGGCCGAGGATCCACCACGCATGCCAGTTCTCTTTGGCTTGGTGAAGGAGGTCGCCCCATGAAGGCTCGGTCGGCGGCAGGCCGAAGCCGAGGTAGTCGAGCGCGGAGAGGGAGAACACCAGCCCGTGCAGGCTGAACGGGAGGGTGGTCAGGATGACGGTCGCGCAGTTAGGCAGGATGTGGCTCCAGATGATGCGGGCATGGCCGGCCCCGAGCGCGCGCGAAGCGGTCACGAAATCTCTGGCGGAGACCTGGTAGGCCGCGGCACGGAGCTGCTGCGCCAGCCCGATCCACGAGAAGGCCACGAGGATCAGGATGAGAATCGCCAGCGAGGGCTCCAGCAGGCTCGCGAGGAAGATGATGGCGTAGAGGAAGGGGATGTTGGACCAGACTTCCATCACGCGTTGCAGGACGAGATCGAACCAGCCGCCGAAGTAGCCCATCGCGGCCCCGAGCGTCAGGCCGACGCCGTAGACGCAGGGTAGGAAGATGACGGCGGCGAGGAGCAGCATCCGGAAGCCGCCGAAGAGCCGCGCGACGATGTCGTGGCCGGATTCATCGGTCCCGAGCCAATGCCCGTCCAGACCGGGCGGGCAGGGTGAGGGGATCAGGGTGCGCAGGCCGGCGCCGGGCGCCCAGTCGGTCCGGTCCGTGGAGGGTATGCGGCGCACGAGCTCGCCGGCGGCGAATTTAGCCCGCGCGACCGTCGCCCCATCGGCGAGGAGGCGCGCGTCCCCTTCGGGCCGCCCGTTGATGATCGTCCAGACCTGCCGGCGGGTGCCGTCGGCGTTCAGGGAGAAGACGCGTCCTTCGGCGATCAGTCCGCGCGGATCCTGCCAGCGGCCTTGGTCGTCGCGCGCGACGGCGGGCATGACCTCGCAGACCTCGTCGGGCGCGAAGGGCACCGGCGGCATGATGAGCCAGCCGCGTCCGTCGCGCTTCAGTTCCTCGGCGAGGAGCCGGTAGTTGGGTTCGCCTTCGATCTTCAGGCCGAGTTCCCGGCCGGAGACGTAGCCGGCGAAGACGGGGAAGCGGGTGACGCCGTCGACCTGGAGGATGAGCGGGCGGTGGCCGACGAGCAGCGGGCCGAGCAACGCGAGGACCGACAGGGCCAGCAGCGCGAGCAACGACCACCAGCCGGCGCGATGCCGACGGAAGCGCGCGAAGCGCTGCAGGGTGATGGGGTCGAGCAGGCTCATGCGGATTTGTCGAACCGGATGCGCGGGTCGACGGCGGCGACGCAGAGGTCGGAGACGATGTTGCCGATGAGCATCGCCAGGCTGGAGAGCGTGAGGAGGCCGAGGAAGACGGGGAAGTTGCGGTGCGTGAGGGCGTCGTAGCCCAGCAAGCCGAGACCGGGGATATTGAAGGTCACCTCGATGAGGAACGATCCGGTGAGGAAGAAGCCGAGGTTGCCGCCGAAGGTGGCCGCGAGCGGGATGAGCGCGTTACGCAGGGCGTGGACGAACACGATGCGTCCGTGGCTCAGGCCTTTGGCCTTGGCGGTGCGCACGTAGTCGGCGGCGAGATTGTCCAGCAGGCCGTTGCGGGTGAAGAGCGTCAGCGCGGTGAAGGCGCCGACCATCTCGCATGCCAGCGGGACGATGGTATGATGCAGCCGGCCGCCCCAGGTGAGCGACTCCCAGTCGAAACCTTTGGTCGGGAACCAGCCGAGCTGGAAGCACAGGAACTGCAGGGCCGCGACCGCGAGGATGAAGCCCGGGATCGAATAGAGGACGAACAACACCTGCGAGGAGCCGCGGTCGAACCATCCGTCGCGCTTCAGCGCCTTGGCCACTCCGAGCGGGATCGAGATGCCGTAGGCGAGGAGCAGGGACCAGGCGCCGAACCAAGCGGAGATAGGCAGGCGTTCCTTGATCTCATCCCAGACCGGTCGGTCGCTCGAAGTCGAATCGCCGAGCTCGCCCTGCAGGAGGCCGGCGTAAGCGCGCCGATAGACCAGCAAGCGCGGGGCTTTCTCGGGGTCGTCGGGCAGTGGCGCCGCTTCGGCGCGCCAGTCGGGCCGGATCAGCTTGGCGTCGGCGGGGGTGACGGCGAAGCCGCCTTGCTCGGCTCGCACGATGAGTTTCAAGGGCGAACCTTCCGCTTGGTCATCGGCGACGTCGGCCTCGCCGCGGCCGTCCTTATCCAACCGCACGGTGACCCAGTCCGCCGGACCGGGCAGGGCGCCCAGCCAGATGGCGTAGGCCTGAAGGAGGGGACGGTCGAACCCGTAGCGACGACGCAGGTTATCGAGTTCTTCAGGGGAGGCCGGACCCGAAGGGCGGGCGGCGGAGGTCTGCTTTCGGTTTTCGGCCTGCTGACGCTCGGCCATGGCCTGTTCGATGGGTCCGCCGGGGACGAAGCGGGTGAAGCAGAACGCGACGAAGGTGATGCCCACGAAGGTCAGTGGGACTAGCAGCAACCGTCTGAGGACGTAGTCGCGCATCGCGGGTCTCCATAGGGCATCCGCGGACGGGAGGGGGTCAACCCGAAAGGACTCGGCTTGCACCTGACGGCGGAGGGCCCACTTTCTTCGGGGTGCCTCTGCTTTACTCCCTCGGCTGGTTCCTGCTGATGATCGCCCTGGCGTTCGTCGCGTTAGGCCTGCTCCTGTTCGCGATATTCCTCGTGGCCTTCGCCTGGCGGGCTCCTCGCCGGCATAAGTCGATGTCGTTGGGGTACTGCGCCATGCACACCCTCTGCTGGCTGCTCCTGAAGTGCGGTTATACCATCCGCGTCCGCGGATTGGAGAACATCCCGGCGGAAGGCGGCGTGCTCCTCATCGCGAACCACGTCGCCTACGCGGACGTGCTGGTGATGGGCGTGATGTCCCGTCGTCCGGTGCGCTTCCTTTCTTGGGAAGGCTTTGAACGACATAAGTTCCTCGGCTTCATGTGCCGGCTGATGGGGACGATTCCGGTCTCGGAGACGAAGGCCAAGGAGGCCATCATCAAGTCCGGCGAAGCGCTCGCGCGGGGCGAAATGGTCTGTATCTTTCCCGAAGGCAGCCTTACCCGCAACGGCGGACTCATGCAGCTACGCAAGGGCTTCGAGCTGATCGCCCGTCGCGGCGGCGCGCCCATCCTGCCGGTGGCCATCGACGGCATGTGGGGTTCGATCCTCAGCTTCAGCGGTGGGAAATCCTTCTGGAAGCTACCCAAGCATTTCCCGCGTCCCATCGGCGTCGTGATCGGCAAGCCGTTTGCCGCCAGCGAGCACGCCAAGACGCGTTCGCGCATCCTCGAGCTCGCCGCGGAGGCCTTCGCCATGCGCGCCTCGCTTGAAGGCCATCTTGGCCGCGAGGTCGCCGAGGGCCTCGCGAAGAAGGGCGGCGCCGTCGCCTTGGTCGACCGCACGTCCGCGCGCCGCGAGTTCACCGGCGCCACGCTGCTGGCCTTGGGCTGGGCTTTCGCGGGTGAGCTGCGGCGCCGGACCTCGTCCAGGCGTGTCGCCATCGTGCTGCCTCCGGGCGTCGCGGCGGCGGTGGCTAATCTTGGGTGCGTCTTCGCCGGCAAGGTTCCGGTGAACCTCAATTTCTCGCTCGGCCGCGAGCAGGCGCTCTCCTGTCTCCGGCGGGCCGAGGTCGACCTGGTCGTCACCGCCGGCGCTTTCCGCAGCAAGCTCTCGGAGAAGTCTCCGGACTTCCCGTGGGGCGACCACGTCCTCGATGTGGCCGACTTCCTCACGGCGCACTCGCGCGCCGACCTCGCCTTCCGTCTGTGTCTGATCCGCTGTCTGCCGGCCTCCTGGACGCTGGCGTGCATGGGGCTTCCGAAGCATGGCGGCGACGAAGAGGCGGCTTTGCTCTTCACCAGCGGTAGTTCCGGCCAGCCGAAGGGCGTGCGTCTCTCGCATCGTAACATCCTGGCCAACCTGCGCCAGATCGATGACGCCGACATCCTGCCGGACGACGCGGTCCTGCTCAGCAGTCTTCCCGTCTTCCATAGTTTCGGTTTCACGATCGGCCTTTGGTATTCGCTTTCCCGCTCGCCGCTGCTCGTGACCTTGCCGTCGCCGCTGGATTCCGCCGCCGCGGTGAAGGCGATCAAGGAAGAGAAGGTCACGGTCGTCGTCGGCACTCCGACTTTCCTGCGCCCCTATCTTCGTCGCGGCACCGCCGCCGATTTCGCGACGCTCGAATGGGCCGTCGTCGGCGCCGAGAAGTGTCCGGCCGACCTCGTGGACGCTTTCGCCACCCAGCTGGAGACGCCGGTCCTGGAAGGTTACGGCATCACCGAGACCAGTCCGGTGCTGGCCGTCAATGTGCCCGACCGGATCGATCCCGAAGGTCCCGACGGCGTCTGGCTCGGCAATGTCCGCGGCTCGGTCGGTCGTCCGGTCATCGGCGTCGCCGTCCGCTTCCTCGACCCGGAGACCGGGGAGGTCCTGCCGAGCGGGCAGGTGGGCCTCTTGGAAGTCAAGGGAGCCAATGTCTTCATGGGCTATCTCGATGCCGAGCAGTCCGCCAAGGCGATGACGCCGGATGGCTGGTATCGTACGGGCGACCTTGCCCGTATGGATGATGACGGCTTCCTTCATCTGGCCGGTCGCCTCTCCCGTTTTTCCAAGATCGGCGGGGAGATGGTCCCGCATGGCACCGTCGAGGACGCTTTGCGCAAGGTGATGGGGCTGGCCGATTCCGCGGAGATCAAGGTCGCCGTCGCCAGCACCGCGGATCCGCTCAAGGGCGAGCAGCTCGTCGTGCTGCATGTCGACGACATCGACGCCGAGGCGATCCGCACGGCGCTCGCCGCCGAAGGGCTCGCTAACCTGTGGGTCCCCAAGGTGTTCAAGAAAGTACCCGCTGTCCCGATTTTGGGCACGGGTAAGCTGGATTTGAACAAGTTGCGGGAGCTGGCACACGGCTGACGCGGTTTTGGCTCGCTTGTGGCTTAGGCTCGATTGTCCTCACCGATGATCATGCCTAAGAAGAAGCCTGCGAAGAAGTCCGTCAAGGTGGTCAAGGTCCGCAAACCGGCCGCCAAGCCCAAGGCTCCGGCCAAGTCCGCCGCCGCCTCGCCGGTCGCGATCTTCCGCGACGCCATCCTGCATCATCTGAAGAGCACGTTCGCCCGCGACCGCGTCACGGCCACCCGTAATGACTGGTGGATGGCCACATGCATGGCCGCCCGTGACCAGATGCTTGAGCGCTACATCGACACCCAGGGGCAGCATGCCAGCAAGAACGTCCGCCGCGTCTACTACCTCTCCCTCGAGTATCTCATGGGCCGCGTGCTCACGAACAACCTCGTGAACCTGCAGCTCCGCGAGGTCGCCGCGAAGGCCTTGTCCGAGCTCGGGCAGGACCTCGAGACGGTCGCCGACGAAGAAGCCGACATGGGCCTCGGCAACGGCGGCCTCGGCCGCCTCGCCGCCTGCTTCCTGGACTCCCTCGCGACGATGGACATCCCGGCCATCGGCTACGGCATCCATTACGAGTTCGGTCTCTTCCGGCAGACCTTCGCGCTCGGTCGGCAGGTCGAGGTGGCCGACAACTGGCTCGCCAACAACAATCCCTGGCTGATCCGCCGCCCGAATTACCGCGTGAGCGTGCCCCTCTACGGGCGCGTCAAGCACAGCACCGACGACCGCGGCAACCATTCCGCCGAACTCGTCGAGACCCGCGACCTCCTCGGCGTGCCGTGGGATATCCCGATCGCCGGTTTCGCGGGCAGCAGCGTCAACTTCCTCCGTCTCTGGGAATCGAAAGCCGCGTCCGAGTTCGACTTCCGCGCCTTCGATCGCGGCGGTTACGTCGAGGCGGTCCGCGACCGCACCTCGAGCGAGACCGTCTCCAAGGTGCTCTACCCGAACGACAGCACCGAGAGCGGCAAGGAGCTGCGCCTCGTCCAGCAGATCTTCTTCGTGTCGTGCTCGCTGCAGGACATCCTGCGTCGCCATCGCCGAACCAACGCGGACTTCGACAATCTGCCGGCCAAGGCGGCCGTGCAGCTCAACGACACCCATCCGGCGATCGCCGTCGCCGAACTCATGCGCCTGCTCGTCGACGTGGAACGGCTGACCTGGGACGAAGCCTGGGCCCTCTGCACGCAGGTCTTCAGCTACACCAACCACACCTTGCTGCCCGAGGCGCTCGAGACGTGGTCGGTGCCGCTCTTCGAGAAGGTGCTCCCTCGCCACCTCGAGATCATCTACGAGATCAACCGCCGTCACCTCGAAGAGGTCGACCGCCGCTGGCCGGGCGACGACGCCCGCAAGACCGAACTCTCGATCATCCAGGAGGGCCACCCGAAGCGCGTCCGCATGGCGCACCTCGCCGTCGTCGGTTCGCACCACGTCAACGGTGTGGCCGAACTGCACACCCGCCTCCTGCGAGCCAATCTTTTCCCGGGCTTCGATGAGCTGTGGAAGGGCAAGTTCGTCAACGTCACCAACGGCGTGACGCCCCGTCGCTGGGTCCGCGGCTGCAATCCGGAGCTCGGCGCCCTCTGCGACGAAGTCGCCGGCACGGGTTGGGAGACCGACCTGGTGCGCCTGCGCAAGCTCGACGCCGTCGCCGACCGACCGGCCTTCCAGGAGCGCTTCCTCGCGATCAAGCGCGCCAACAAGGTCCGCCTCGCCGCCCGCATCAAGGAGCTCGTCGACGTGGACGTCTCGCCCGATGCGCTCTTCGACGTACAGATCAAGCGTCTGCATGAGTACAAGCGCCAGCACCTGAACCTGCTGCACATCCTGCACCTCTACCGCCGCATCCTCAACGAACCGAACGGCAAGTTCACGCCGCGCGTCTGCGTCTTCGGCGCCAAGGCCGCGCCGGGTTACGCGCTGGCCAAGCACATCATCCACGCGATCAACCGCGTCGGCGCGGTCATAAATGCCGACGAACGCGTGCGCGGCCTGCTCAAGGTCGTCTTCCTGCCGGACTACCGCGTCTCGCTCGCCGAGCGCATCATCCCGGCGGCCGACCTGTCCGAGCAGATCTCCACCGCGGGCAAGGAAGCCTCCGGCACGGGCAACATGAAGCTCGCCCTCAACGGCGCGGTCACGATCGGCACCCTCGACGGCGCCAACGTCGAGATCGCGGAAGAAGTCGGCGACCAGAACATCTTCATCTTCGGACTCAAGGTCGAGGAGGTCCAGCAGCTCTGGGCCGATGGCTACGATCCGCACGCGGCGCTTGCCGCCGATCCGGAACTTGCCTCGCTCCTCGACTGGCTCCGTTCCGAGACCTTCACGCCGGAACAGCCGGGCGCGCTCGCGCCGGTCGTCGATTCCCTCATGTCCGGCGGCGACCCCTACCTGGTGCTGGCCGACTTCCGCAGTTACGTCGACGCGCAGGAGAAGGCCTCCCAGGCCTTCCTCGACCGTCGTCGCTGGGCGGCGATGGCCATTCGCAACGTCGCCCGCTGCGCGAAGTTCTCGTCCGATCGCTCGATCGGCGACTACGCCAAGCTCATCTGGAAGACCAAATCCCTCCCGATTCCCCGCTAAGAAGGGATTGTGGTCGGTCGCCAGGTCGCCCAAGATGGGCGGCCTTGCGACCCCGCGTCTCCATCCCCTTGCTGCTGGCCGTGGCCGTCCTGACGGCCGTGGGAGCGGAGCGTCCGACCGGTGGCATCAAGGCCGGCGTCGTCATCACTGCCGAAGGCGGCATCGAAGGGACGCAGGTCTATCGTTACGACGCCGACGGCAAGCCCATGGCCGGCACGCCGGAACGGAAACGACTGTCCGGGCCGGCTCTACCGCCGGCAGCTGCCTCCGCCGTCGCTCCAAAGGCCGCCGCTCCCTCGCCTCCTGCCCGCAAGGTCGATCAGGCCATCCGGACGGAGGATGGCCGTCCGGTTCCTTTCACCCTGCAAGGCGACGGCCCGGGCAAAGGCGCCGATGGCGCCGTCGATTTCAACGCCGGACTCAAACGCGCGTCCAAGGCGAGCGGCCTGCTCGAGCAGCGCTACGAAGCCGGCATGGCGCCGATCGGCAAGGACCAGATCTATGGCCGCAATAATCTGGTGACCCTCGATACGTGGCATGGTCGCTATGACACGATCGGGCGCAAGAAAGCGGACATCGAGCTCACCGATGGTCTTGGCGCCGAAGTTCGGCCGAAGGATACCATCGCGATAAGATCCGTGGCGCGGACGACCGCCTCCGTGAACGGCGCCAAGGCCGAGATCCAAGCCTGGGAGGAACGGATGGGCGTCGTCTCCAACGACCGTTATGCCGGCGTGAAGTCCGATTGGCAGGGGCGCCTCAACCCTTCGCCGAAGACGGTCGAGCAGCTTTCGATGCAGGACATCAACCGCTATCAGTTCCGGCGGAACCGTTCGGATGAGCCTGGTCTGCCGGCCGTCAAACCGGGCTCGGATGCGGTGAAGACCACGGGCGGAGTGAAGTAATTGGCGGTAAATGAGGCGATTACCCTGCGTTTTTGCCTCGCAGGTTAGGTCGGGGGATTTACTCCTAGACCCTTAACTTCATGAGCGACGCTCTGCCCAGACCCGCCACGAGCGGTATCAGCGACCTTGAGGTCAAGGATGGCCAGATCATCTTCGACTCGGTCTGGTCCAGCCTGGAGCGTGAGTTCGGCCGTGAGAAGCTAGCCTTCCCGCGCGAGATTTTCTGGCTCAACGGCGCCCCCGGCGCCGGTAAGGGCACCAACACGGCGTTCATCCTCCAGTATCGAGACTACGCGGCCGACCCGATCGTGGTCAGCGACCTGCTTTCCAGCCCTGAGGCTAAGAAACGCATCGACGCCGGCATGCTGGTCGGTGACCGCGAAGTGGTGGAGATCCTTTTCCGCAAGCTCCTCGCCCCCGAGTATGTCAGCGGAGCGATCGTCGACGGCTTCCCGCGCTCGATGGTGCAGGTGGAATGTCTCAAGCACCTGTTCACGAAGCTCAACGATCTCCGTACGGAGTTCCGTGGCTCGACGGGCGTCCGCTTCCCGAAGCCACATTTCCATATCCTCGTCCTGTTCGTCGACGAGAACGAGTCCGTCCGCCGACAGCTGAAGCGCGGCCAGGAAGCCATCGCCCAGAACGAGAAGGCGGCCCGCGACGGAGGGCCGCTGGCCGAAGTCCGCAAGACCGACCTCACGGCCGACGCCGCCCGCAACCGCTACCGCGTCTTCAAGGAGCGCACCTACGAGCCCCTGCAGTCGTTGCGGGACATCTTCCACTACCATTTCATCAACGCGCAGGGTTCGCTCGCCGAAGTCCAGGCCCGCATCATCAAGGAGCTCCAGTACCAGAGCTCGCTCGAACTCTCGGAAGACACGTACGACCTTATCTCGCCGATCCCGCTGGCCTCGCAGATCGTCCAGCACGCCCGCCAGGACCTCGTCCGCCGGCTCGATGACTACGCCGAGCGCAACGCCGAGACCTTCCGCCAGGTCATCGAGCTGATCCAGGACAAGTTCCTGCCCATCATCAAGGCCCACGCCATCTCCGGCCAGGCGCACGTCAACATCGAGACCCTCGTCTTCGACGATCCGCTGGCGATCTCGATGTTCATCGACATCTTCTCCGAGCGCGGCTTCCACGCCGTGGTCGACCAGCACCGTATCGAGATCCCCGAGACCATCGTCGCCGGCACCGGCAAGGTGATCACGCGCGTCAAGAAGGTCTGGCGCGTGTCGATCCGCTTCGAAGGTTCCGAGATCCGCCGCGGCGGCGCTTGAGGCTATCTCGCCGCCGGCGCGTCGGCTTCGATCCGGTTGTCATCGCCGTCCGTGACGAGGAGGCGGGGGGCCTTGCTGCGCTGCTCCGCCGGTCGGTCATCGCGCAGGAGATTGCCGCTCACGAGGCTGCGCTTCAGGCGGGTCAGCCGCAGGGCCACGCCGTCGCTGTCGAGGATGCTGTTGTTCGTGAGGCGCAGGCGGGCGCAGTCGGCGACGTCCACGGCGGCTTCATGACCGCGCACGCCGGCGACCAGGTTGTCGGAGAAGCCGGAGTCCTCGACCCGGCGCAGGACGACGCCGTTCTTCTCGGAGAGGTCGTTGCCGTTCACGAGGTAGCGGGGGTTGCGGTCGAAGTTGTTGCCGCTGATCGCGATGTTGCCGCTGTCCTCGACGAGCAGGTCGTGCGCGAAGCCTTCCCAGAAGGTGTTGCCGCTCAGCGTGACGCCGCGGGCGTGCCTGATCTCGACGTTCACCTGGACGTCGCTGAAGACGTTGCCGGTGATGGTGATGTTGCCCTCGCGGGTATGTTCGCGGCCGCCGCGGCGGAGCAAGGAGGTGTCCGTGCCGGCGCCGAGGATGCGGATGTTCGCCGAGCCCGCCGCCTTGTGCGAGTGTTGGATGGTGCAGCCGGTGATGGTGACTTCGCCGATGGAGCCGCCGGTGGAGTTCAGTTCGACGTTCGCGGCGGGCGGCCCTTTCGGGTCGTGGTTGGCCTCGATGTCGCATGTGCCGATCTGCAGGTTGCGGACGTTGCCGCCGCGGGAGACCACGCCCCCGCCGCCGTTGTAGCTGATGTGCGAGCCGATGACGTTGGATTGGTGCAGGTTGACGTCGTCATAGAAGACCCCGATGCCCGAGTTATGGTAGAGATTGCAGGCGTCGATGATGACGTTGCGGTTATTCTTCGTCAGGCGGATGGCGTGACGGCATTCGCGGATGAGCATGTGCCTGACCGTAAGCTGCATCGTGCCCGTAGCCTCGATGCCATCGGCCGCGGCGTGCGCGCCGACGATCTCGAGGCCCGTGATGGCGGGAGCGCGCTGCTGGTCCCAGACCTGCGGCCTGATGTTCCAGGGGTCGGCGGACTTGTCATGCGTGCCGACGAAGTGGAATGCCGGACCCGGCCCGGCCATGATGACCCGGGCGGTTCCGTCGCCGCTGATCGCCGCGAAGCCGGTCTTGGCGAGGTCGACCGTGATCGTCTTGGTCAGGCGGTAGCGCCCTTTGGGCAATGACACGCTGCCGCCGGCGTCGACGAGCTTCTGGAGCGCCGCGGTGTCGTCCGCCTGCCCGTCGCCGACGAGCGTCTGGGCCGTCAGGCCGGTCGTGAACGCGAGCAGCGCAAGAAGGTGACGCATGGGTTTACTTGCCGGCCTTCAGGAAGCCTTCGGCGCCCATCCATTCGCCGGCGGTCTTGGTCCAGCCGTCGACGGGGAACTTCGTCAGGCGGGTGCCGAAGCCGTGGCCGCCTTTGGAGTAGACGTGGATCTCCGCCGGAAGGTTCTGCCGCTTGTATTCGATGTAGAGCTTCGCGGCCTCGAGCGGGTTGGCGCCGTCGTTGTGCGCGACCACGAAGAAGCAGGGCGGAGCATCGGCGGGGACGCTGAAGCCCTCGCGGAACTTGGTCTTGTCCTCCTTCTCGAGGAAGCCGCCGCCGTAGACGAAGATCGTGAAGTCGGGGCCGCGGGGGTCGTCGACGCCGGGCTTCTGATCGTAGGTGCGGGGCGTGCGGTCCCAGGAGGCGTGGCCGACGAGATTGGCACCGGCGGAGAAGCCGATCACGCCGACGCGTTTCGGGTCGATGTTCCATTGCTTGGCGTTGGCCCGGACGAGGCCGAGCGAGCGCTGCAGGTCCTGGACGGGATAGCCGTGCGGCAAGGTCTCATCGGAGGTCGGGGTGCGGTAGCGCAGCAGGATGCCGGTGATGCCGATGCTGTTGAGCCATTCGCAGACGCCCGTGCCTTCGTTCTTGGTCGAGAGGAACCAGTAACCGCCTCCCGGGCAGACGATGACCGCGGCGCCGTTCGGGTTGGCGGCCGGGTAGACCGTGATCGAAGGCTCGTTGATGAAGGTCTCGTGGCCAGCGTAGCTGCCCTTCGGGCCGATGCGGTCGGTCGTGGCCTTCGAGGGCGCCACGCGCTTGCCCGGCACGCCTTCGGGCCAGAGGGGCAGGACGGTTTCGGCGGCGGCGGCGGAAGTCGCCAAGGCCAGGAGGAAGAGCGTGAGGAAGCGCATCGGGGTAAGGTTAGGACAGCACACCTCGGCGGATGTGCCAAACAAAGAAGCGGCCGAGGGGCCGCTTCTTAAGACCGTTATGGCGAGACGCCTTAGGCGATGGCCTTGACGTAGATCTCGTTGGCCTTCTTCCAGTCGACGACCTTCCAGAAGGCGTCCACGTAGTCGGGGCGGCGGTTCTGGTACTTGAGGTAGTAGGCGTGTTCCCAGACGTCGAGGGCGAGGACCGGGGTGCCGTTCACGTCGGCGACGCCCTTCATGAGGGGGCTGTCTTGGTTCGGCGTGGAGGTCACGGCGATGGACTTGTCAGCCTTGACGACGAGCCAGGCCCAGCC
>Ga0209599_10001080_pt1 | contig 14104 bp, 15 predicted proteins | sample Shrwel_input2_FT_FD_187534 | JGI IMG/M metagenome (GOLD analysis project Ga0209599, IMG submission 187534) | Subsurface microbial communities from deep shales in Ohio, USA - Utica-3 well 1 S input2 FT (SPAdes) (version 2) ... | reverse complement strand
AGTGTGGCGGTCAGGATCATTCTGGCGGCCACGGCGGCGCGTGCTCAGACTTTCCATCTGCGGATTTGCGATACGCGCATTGACGTTGATCTTCATGTCTTCTCCTTAGAAAGAGTCGAGCGGCATCCGCATCAGCACTTTGAAATAAGCCTGACGGCCATCAACCTTCGCACGAATTCCATCCGTACCAAGTTTAACGTCTGCCACTTTCTTGTGTTCACCGAAGTAGGCGACCGGAATAGAATCGTCTACGGTATCTTCGACAATGAACCCGACAGGCTCAGTTGCCATCAGCGATGGGTTGCCGACCACTGCGATATTCATATCCTGTGCATGGTCAGGATCAATTTTCGATAGCAGCTTCTTGATCGCATTGTCACCGGCCCCGTATGCCGCTTCACGCAAATTTCGCACGAAACGAACAACAGGGTCGGTGACACCAGATTCAGAAGCCACGTTAAGACTTACGTGTACTTTCATGATGGTGTCCTCCGACCCTAAATTATCGTTTGCCGCCTTACAGGAGCAGCAAAGTTCCGCCGCCAGTTGCGGAAACCGCAACCAGTGACTTGGCTTCTTTCAGGTAAATCTCAGGTGCGCACTTCTGGATGAAGTACGGGCTCACCGAAGTTGCAGCACTCAGCGAACTCAGCGGGATAGAGCGCGAGCCCCGCTTCATGATGCGCAGGTCTTCGGCATCGGAGTCGAAGTCGAAGTGACGACGCACATGGTCTTCACACCACTCGGGAGTATCCTCGCCGAACTCAAACACGTAGACGTCACTCGGCGGAGTATCGTCGTCCGCAATCGGGCGCGGCATCTGCGCAGACAGAACGGCGCGAGTGAACACAACGCGCGACTTGGAAATGCCGTAGCCCAGAATGTTGGTGGTGTATGCGAAGTTGTCGCCCTCCAACTCACCGATCCCTTTCACTGCGTCATTGATAACCAGACTGCGACTGTCGATAGATGCAGTCAGCGCACACGGCACCATGTTCGCGTTGAGGTAGTTGGTAAGGTATTCGGCGATGGCGCACGCCACACAGCGGCGTCCATTGTCTTTCGAATACTCTATGTATTTCAGCATACTCGACGGAACCGGAATTGCGATGTGCTCCGCCGCAATGATCGACCAGCCTGCGGTTTCCGTGTCTTCAACAAGAGCGTCGTTGTCGTAGAAGATGATGCCTTGCAGCAGGGCGCTGATATTCAGCTCAAGCGCCGTGGTGCTGTAAGTAGGATCCGAGGAAATGGCAGCTATGTCCAGTCGCACATGACGCAGGCCACGCGCAGGGTGCGCGATAGCAGCGTGAGTTTTCATGTTGACGACGTTCAGCGCGTTCTCAGCAATAAGCATGGTGTCACCTTAGTTGAGGTTGATGTTGTTGCCCTTCTCGATAATGTCACCACCAGACTTGATGACAATATCCTTTCCGGCCTTGATATTGAGGCCCTTGCCGACTTCAATATCGTACTTGCCCTTAATGACGTCCTTGCGGTCGCCGTGGACTTCGACAGTTTGATGGCCCTTGATCAGTGTGTGCTGCGAGCCCATCTTCTTGCCGAGCAATCCCTTGAATGGGACTTTACCTTTGCCGTCATGCTTCAAGAATTTCGCCGAGAGGTTCGGGTCGTTCGAAATGTATGACGGCACTTCACCTTTGTCGCCCGTGACGATCAATTGCTGGTTGCCGACAATCGTTTGGTTAACGTCGCCGAAGAACACGCAATGATAGTCACCCGGATTGATGAAGATGAGTTCGTTGGTTTGCGTATCCACAAGGATTTGAAACCCGTTGGGGAAACGCATACCTAAACGGTTCGGGTAGTTGACGTCATACACTTGGTCTTTCGACAGCTTGTCGATTTGATTCGCTGCCGACCATTGTGCGACGTGAGCATCACCCGTGGGAAAGAACAGCTCGACCTTGTTCCCGCGACGTGGAATGCCGCCAAAGAAACTGGTCTTGCCGATTCCCGTTTTCTTCTTCGCCATCTGACCGAACGGATGATTCCAATCGCGCGGACGTGCCCACGGCAACTGGTCGTCAGGTATTCCATCCATCAAACCTGGGACACGCGCACGTATCTGCCCGAGCTTGTCAGGATCGTTTTCATCCACGACAATTGCTTCATAGGGCTGGTCGGTGCGCAGCCCCTTGTTAGGGTGTGCGGCGGTTTCACGCATATCATTCGATCTCCATGCCTGCGGTGTTTTCGCTGCCGAACGCACACGCATATTTACGAAGGTACTCTTCCCACTTGGAGAGCAAGCCGCCCAGCTCAATGCTCGGGCCATGCAGTCTGTCCAGCGACAGCGCATCGAGACAGCGGGTGCCCAGCTTGTCACCGATGGAAGCATTGAGGTCGGACATTTTGTTTTCAGCGCACGGCACGTTGATTGAGGGAACGTCGCGGTAGTTCTCCGGAATGTCGCCTTTCGAAATCAACGAATTGAGATCATCGAAGAACGACGCGAGCAAGTCCTCAATCATATCGAGGCGGCCACTCAACATCGCGAAGATTGATCCCGGGTCTTTGATTGAGAAGTTCAGCACCAGTTTCTCAAGCGGGGACAGCATCGAGCACAGACTGTTTGCCATCGTCGCCATGTTGAACTCACTCATAAACGCATCGAGGAAATCGGTGTTCGGCCCGTACTTGTTGGCGAGTTCCGGAATGCCTTCAAGGATAGACTGCGAGCCGTTGGCGAATGCGTTGAGCATGTTGTCGATCTTCCCCCACTGACTATCGGAGGTAGATTCGAGAGCAGACATGCCGTCCGCACCTTGGCGCACACTATCGTTTTGCTGCGGTGGCCGCACCTCATCAGCAACAGACGGCGAGTTCGGCACGCCTTCATTACTGCCGCCACCCAACTCGGTGGTTCCCTTCTCACCTGTGAAGTTTCGCATCAGCAGCAACGCGGTACTCATGCCGCTTTTGCGAATCAACTCAGTTGACCCAGCAACCAGCCACTTGCCGGACTGACGCTTGTTCAACGTCTCACCGCTCGGGCGAATCACACCAGCATAAACCTCAATGGGTTCGAGCAAGTCAACGTCGTACAGTGAACCCTCAACGCGAATACGTTGGAACTCACTGAATGCGCTGAATTGTCTGCGCCAGTTGTCGGACGCCTTCACCCAGTTTTTGTGAACGCTCGCACTCGCCCCGTTGGATACCGCCATGTGGTGTTCGAAGTTCACCTTGGCACCCGCAACTTGGCTGCGCTGTTCGCTGTTAACGTTCGGCGTACCTTGGGCTTTGATCTTGCCTTTGTCGTAGCGCTCGACTTTCCCGTCGGAGTTAGTGGCGCGCGTTTGCGTACCGTAACTGACGTTCATGTTCATCGCGCCACTGACGCTCTTCGACGAAATCTCCGCAATGATAGCGGCTTCGCTTGGCGGCGAGTAGTTGAAGCAGAACAACTTGGCAGGCTGTTTGTCCATCTGCTTAATGACGTCCATCACACGCAACCGCTTATCTTCGGTGACGACAATCTGCGGATAGCCGCCGTCCGGAAGATACATGTGCTGTTCCACGGTTTCGAGGAACATGCGCGGTGTGGTGTTGAAGGAACGCCAAGGCATGTTGTCGTCGGAAGAGCTGACGTTTGTCTCCAACGTCAGTCCGTGCTTGCTCGCCACATCTTGAAGCACTGCGGAACTCGGGCCTTGCTTCGTGTAGGCACGCACATCGACGAAAAACTTCGGCACATCAAGCAGCGCAGTAACACGGATTCGCGTATCGCGCTCTGACCTTTGCGTGCTGCCCATCACGGTAAACGTGGACGTCTTCACTGCGCCAGTGCGCCCACGGGTGATCGTTATCTTCGTGCCATCTACAAGAGCGGCAGCGCCGTTGAACACGCCATGCCTGTCATCCAACTCCAACGTTGCAGACGGCACAGCGAAAACGCCGTTGACGATTGTGATTGAACGAACGCAGTCGCGCAGGGCAGGCAGGTCTTGCCCGTTGATTTTTAGGGACAGATAAAACTGACCACTAATGCCACCTTCTGCCATGACATTGATCCTTTACAGTTCGTACACCTTGGTTTGTACCTTGGTTTCCGATTTGATTACAGGAATTTTCAACCGCATTCCGACGCGCACTTCACTTTGATGCACCAGACCATTGAAGGCCAAGATGGCATCGAAGTAACGGTGCGAGTTGAAGTAGCGGTACGCGATTGTCTGCGGATTGCTGAACTCGGTTTGTGCGACGGTATGCCAGCGGAAGCTGTCAGCGTCGAGCACATTCATCAAGTCATCACGCAGCGGATCAAAACCAAACTCATCAATCACGGTGCCCCCTTACAGCCCAGTGCCGAACATGTTGTTCACTTTTGAGCCGAGAACGTCGCCCGTGCCGAACCACTGCGCGAGGTCACGACGAGTAACCGCGAAGTAGCTTTCAATGGTCAGCATAAAGTCGGCCGAGATTGGGTTGCCTGTCTCATCTTCGAACGCGCTATCACCGCTCGCACTTACGTTGGTGATAATCGCCGGAGACATTTTGAAGAACTTCCCGAGCTGGATAGTGAACGCTTCTTTCGAATCGAACTGGCCCCCTCCTGCGGTAGGGTCTTGGCGACTGCCGATCAAACTCGTTGCGGCATTCAGAACTTCCATTGCAGGAACGGGCCCAGGCGGGACGAGGAAGCCGTAATCATTTTCGTCGGCAGCAGCCATTGAAAGCAACTGCACCATCGGACGCATGACTTCGATTTCAGTGTCGCGGTATGCGTCGAGGAATATCGGCAACTCCAACGTGAAGTAACCGGGAGAATCCCAGATGCGTGCGGTCAGCAACTTGTGCTGTGACGACATGCCCCCGAATTTCAGTGCGCCGCCGAGGGCCGCACCTGTAGCACCTGCGGCATCAGTTAACGACATGCCTTCAAAAGGCGACGACCAGTTACTCGCCAGACTAAAGTTGAAATCCTCTGGAACGTAACCGCTGAACGCAATCGTGTTCGCAGAGTTATAAATCTTGATGCGGTACATGTTGTCAACGTGAAGCATATCCTCACGCGACGGAAGCAAGCCGCCGAGATTCAAGCCGAGGTTGAGGGAGCCGCCTCCGGCCCCCGAACCTACAAGATAATTCGCCATTAAATCCTCCCAGAGAGAAGACTGCCGAGGCCGTGATCCGCAATAAGGATGGGCATATCGTCGAGCGTGGTTGGAGCTGATCCGCCCTGACGCGCCAACATTGCGGGCGGCTTCTGGCCTTCTTTGGTTGCTGATTTGACCTTGGCCTTTTTATCAGGCGCAGGCGGAGGAACGGTAACATTTACTTGCGGCTGACTTGTAGCGGCCACAATGTTATCGCTGGTGTCTGTGCGGTCAACTTTCACTTCGCTGGTGTCGCGCTCGGTGGTCGCGGTATCGGTGCGTGCAACATCGACAGAGGATTTCGTGTCAGATGCTTTCGCGGTTTCCGCCGCCCGTTGCGCGTCGAGCTGCGCTTTGTACTGCGAGTGGTTGCGGGTGATGTTGGTCACGTACCCGCGAGTCTCAGCAGGCAGGTGCGGCATCAACTCATTTATGTCCGTGGTTCCCATGCGCTTAATCAACTTCCGCATGTTCCCAGGGCCCCAGTTGTACGCTGCGAGTGCCACCGGAACGTTGCCGTCAAACTGTTTGATCATCTGGCTAATGTACTTCGTGCCGCCTTCGACGTTCTGCGCGGGGTCGTAAGAATTCTGCACCCCTAACCCGCGCGCAGTGTCCGGCATCAACTGCATCAGCCCAGCAGCCCCTTTATGTGAGCTGACTTTGTTCTGGCCGCCTGACTCCTGCTTCATGATACTGCGCACCAACAATGGATCGACGCCGTGCCTGTTCGCCTTGTCTTCAATCAGCCCCGACCAGTTGGAGAGACGCGCTTCAACCTTGTCGTTGTTCGCCAAGTTCTTCAATACGCCTTGACCTTGCACATAGCGCGGGTCGCTGGTGTAATCAATCTTGGAAACCGACGACGTACTGGCACCGCCATTGTAACTTGCGCCTGCCGCTGGGTTGCGGGTCTGATAGCTGTAGTTGCTGCCACCTCCGCTGAACGCATAACTGGATGCGCCGCCCATTGCGTAGTTCGATGGCGTTGACTGCGGGCCTGTCTTGGCCGAGAACATGCTGCCGAAAGTGCGCGTGAACCAGTTGCCTGTCGTGCGCTCTTGCTTATCGGCTGCCTCTGCAATCTTGTCAATTGCGGGAGACTTGACGTCCACTTTGATTGCGGCGTCCTGCTCTTCGCTCGCCTTCTCACCATCGCGTTGCGTGACCACAATGTCGTAAGTCATTTCACCTGCGGCCTGTCCGGCTTCGGATCCGAAATACGAGCCTGCGATTCCCGCGACTGCGCCACCTACTGCGGCACCTACACCGGGAATTGGAATCAGCACTTGTCCGATTGCTGCCCCGATTGCCGCTGCCCCCATACCTCCGAGGATACCGCCCGCAGAAGATCCAGCGAGTCCAGAGTACGCTTTCTCTTTCTCCTTATCGGTCATCGTGTCGTCGGATGCGATGTTGTAAGCGTCGAGTGCCGCAAACGCAGATGAGATAATCGCGTTGGACTTCACTGCGTTACCGACACCCTTTCCGGCTTTCGCGACCTTGCTGAACATTCCTTTCTCAGCAGACTTCGGCAGGTCGGGAGTTTTGACATTGGGCTTCGCGGCTTTCGCAGTTGCATCAACGTCGTCAACCGCTTCCTGCGCAGTGCGCTTAACGGTTGCCGGAGTCAAGTCGTCAGCAACATCGGCAGTGGTTGCGGCTTTCGGTTTTGGTTTCGGACGCTGTTTCTCCGCTTCCTCCTCGTGCATACGGCGAACGAGATCATCCTCACCGTCATTCAAGGCACCAGAGTAAACAAGAGCACCACCTGCACCTAACAGAGTTGCGAGCTTACCGCCGGAACTCAACGCACTCATCGCACGCGAACCTCCGGCACGCACAAGGTCATCGACTTTGTTGGCTAGTGCGCGTGGGGCGTTACGAACTTTGCCATCGAATGTCTTCGCGCGTTCAACAGTGCGCCGCCACAGACCCCCGAACCGCCCACCTCTTCCGGTAGGACGTGTGCGCTGTCTGCGAGTGCGACGCTTGCGCTTCTTACCGTCGGGGCCATCAGGCAAATCAACATCAGGGCCACCGCCACCGAACAAGTCGGACATGGCTTCGAGGAAACCGCCACCGCTTCCGCCTTGCTTGGCTTGACGTGCGGCGTTCTCTGCCTGCGACTGTTCCAACTGCGCGAGGCGTTGGCGCTTCTTCGATTCAACCATCATTTCGCGGAGCTGGTCGCGATCCCACTTCCACCAACGCAACAACACCAGCAAGATTTTATCCAGCTTGTCGTTCTGGGTGGCGAGCAGTGATTCAAGTCCTTGCGTGTTCAACGCTTGGAAAACTTTCTGATACGCATCATCGACGCGCTCAGGTACAGAGGTTTCTTCCTCTTCCTCGATTGACGGCGCACGCTGCACGTTCGGAGTTTCGAGACGTGTGACATTATCCTCGCGCTTCGATTTCGTTCCTTGTGCTTTGGCCTTGGCTTTCGGGGTTCGAGCTTTGCGTTCGGGCTTCTCTGCGGGCGCACCGATTACGCCCCCGAACACCAATGCGTCAGCGGCTTCGGCAAGCAACGCCTTGTGCGATCTACGCATTACTTGGCTCCTTTGGCTTGACGCTCCCTTCGCTTCTTATCAGCTTCACGTTTGTCTTGAACGTAACACCCGTGCATGTAAAGCAACTTCTTCAACGGGATGGAGTTCGGTATCACGGCACCGAAATGCACGTTGAGGTTGAACTCCATATTCATCATTGAGATTTCAGAGAAGATGCGCAGGTACGACGTGAAGGAAAGTGGCTCAGAGATTGTCGGGTTGTTCGAGCAGAAGTTGCACTGCAAAGTCTTCTGCACTTCGATACAGCTATACATCACGCGACGCACTTCCGCAATTTCACTCAGCGTCATTTCACGTAACGTAGTGATCAGCGGAAGGTCAGTATCGACCCAGCGCGCTACCTCGACCAAATCACGGTCAACACCGTCTTCGATCAAGCGCACGGATTCGGGATACGATTTAACGAGCGGGTGACGGATACCATGCGGGAGATTGCGGCGCGTGCCTACAGTCTTCACACGGAAGCGCACCTCGTTGGTGACGAGAGACCCGCACGTTGATTTGTGGTAGTGCGGATCTTGAGGGTCGCGGTCTGTGTAGTCGTAGCCCGCCTGTCCGAGTGTGCCCTTAACCCATCGCGGGGCAAGGCAACGCCACGTAATTGTTCGCGTGTCATCGGTGTACGACACCTTATCGAACAAGGCGAGCAGATAACGGAAGTCATCGTCTTCCATTTCATAAACGTTGGCGTCAGTCATGTTCTGAATGACGGCAAGGAACAAATCGGGGTCGTTGTAATACAGCGCGTTATACAACGCCTGCATTTCCTGCGTGTGCATCTGTCGGACAGTGACGTCCTCACGCCCGCTAGGAAATCCCCCGAACTTGGTTACTGCTTCGGTCATCATCCCAAGAAGGTCTCGATGCCGATATGCCATTGAGTTTCCAGCGCGCGGCCACAGGAACCGCACACCATCAGCGCATCAGAAACAACGCCGTGCCAGTTACCGTTCAACCACTGCACGGTCTTCATGAACAGAGCAGGATCCTGATCGTCGAGGTCTTCGATGCGACTCAAGCACAGCAACAGCATGTCGCGGCGATTGGTGTAGTCGTACTCACCGGACAGGTAGTCAACGGCGAGCGGAAGTGTCACGTCAGGATGCGGCAGCGTATCCCAAACGTCGTCGCGCACATAACGAATGCGAACGTCAGAGTTTACGATATGCCCCGCTGCACCACCGCCACATTGCTCGACGTGAGTGACGGTGCCGCCTTCTGGAATTTCCAGAGCGTGATAGGTACGATGAAGATCGCCATCATGAGCGTAGTTGTAGACCGGATGCGTGCAGGTGCCGCCGAGTACCAGTGGCACTTTACTTTCCATCCACATCATCACAACCAACTGCCACACGTCGAAGACGGTCAGGTTTTGCCAAAGCAAATCAGTATCGCAACTGTCTGCGTCGATGTTCTCTTCAAGCAACTCGATGAATGCGCGAAGTTCTGCGTTGAGGTCTCCGCGCGGGCAATCTTTCAGTCTGATAAGGGCCGCGCCATTGAAAGGCCGCATTGCGAACGAGTCGATACCCGCACGCTGCGCCATACGCGAGCCAAGCAAATTGGTGTGTACTACGATCATGATTAACGACTCCAAGATGGGATTAGTGCCTCGCACTTGAACTGCACTTGTCCGAGTTGAATGCTCGGGGTGCCGCCAAGTTCGCCAAGGTTAAATCCAGTAGGCCAGCAGTTGCGGACAGTTGCAGTCACCATGACTTTGCCTGTCACATCATACAGCGACACCGGAACATGCTTCTTATACACGGACGGCAATCGGAATCCGCCAGTGTACGGGTTCTGCACCAAGTTCATCCAGTCGGTGAAGTAACGCCACGCTGATTGAAATTGGTCAATGCCCACCTGCATCGTAAACTCACCGGGACGGGTTCCGTTGGCGAGATAGATTTCCGTGCTTGCTACAGCTTTGGATCTCTCGGTGAAGGTAGGGAACGGCAGAGATACGCCTTCCACAAAAGTTACTGGAAGAGATTGCCCCCCGATAGCAGGCATCTGCGCAACTCGCCACATGTGAGAAAGAAACGGCTCGTACTTACCGGACGAGCCTGCTTCCAATTCCGCTAGGGAAATCATGGCACACGTACCAAAAGGACGGCAATTGCTTTAGACTTCTTCGACGGTGGAATAACTGACGCACCGACTTCGACGTCTTGACCCTTCATCGCAGCGACCAACAACTTCTCTGCATACTTCTCCCACACCGCATCCTTCTTCAAGGATTCGAGATAGGAAGTTGTGGCATCGAAATACAGAATGGTGCTGCCATCAATGTCCTCGGCCCGTCGCATGTAAACGATGGAGCGAGGCTTATGGAAAGGCTGCTTGCGAATTTCCGCTAACACCGCCTTGACGCCACTGTCGGCCTTCGCCTTGATAGGTTCGGGATCCACAGGTTTAGCGTCAGGGTCTCTCTCAATACTTTTACCGATTTTGGAATTCGTAACGGCTTTGCCTTTAACGCGACCCTTGTACGCTTTCGCCCGTCCCATCAGTGAACGCGCTTGAGCGGGAGTTGCAGGAAACACAATGTCCGGTGCGTCTTCATGCACGACGTAGATCTTACCGCGAGCGCCAACCCATGTGCCGAAACGCTCAGTCGCATCGATCTGAACTTCGTGAGTGCGCGTCTCTAGCGTGACAGGCCGTACGCCGATAAAAACGAACCAATCGAATTCCTGATACGGCGGAATCTTTGCAGCCGACTGGCTAATCAAATTTGGCACAAGATCCTCCGAAGGGGGCACATGGCCCCCTTTTATTAGTTGTCGTCCTTGCTCAGGGTGTAGTCGAACTTGAAGTCCACCGAGCAGGGAACGGCTTGCGCTGCACCACTGAATTGGTAATCGGGAACTTGGGACGGCCACACACCTTTGATAGTGGTCTCATCAACCACTTTACCTTCTTGGTCAAGGATGCGGAAGGTAGCGACAGCGGCGTAGTCCTTTTTGAACTTACCAGTGCCGCGCTTCGTGCTCTTGATCAACGCAGCCCACGCGCGCAGGATCTTGAGAATCTTCGCTTCGTGGTTTTCGTTGAACTCCAACTGGAAGCTGCCGCTCCAAGTTTTACGGCCAGCGTAACGGAGTTGATAACCGAACGCTTCCTTCATCACTTCTTCGAGTGACATACCCGGGAGAGTACCGGACTTGGTGTGAATGCGGAGGCTCTTCGCACCGTCCTGACCGTTGACAGGCAGCTTGGAGAAAATGATCTCGAAGTTGTCGTCAAGCATCGGGTCGCCAGTGCTCTCGAACTCATCCATCGTAACTTTACTCATGGCACATTACTCCTTGGTAGTAGTTGCCGCTTTCTTGGCCGCAGCCAACTGGGCTTTGGTTGCATGACGCAGAACCAGAACACCCGCACCCGGGACGTTGATGTAGACCGCAGGCACGCCACGCATCGGAGCGGACTCGAAGATGTTCGCTTGCTTGATCTTGGAACCAGCGGCACCCAGCAGAGTGCTAACTACCAGATCGGCAGACTTGCGGAAGTCGGCGGTGTTGGTAGCTTGCGTAGCTTGAGTGATCTCGGAAGCGCGCGCCTTGGTCTTTTCAGTACCCTTGGAGTGCTGCTCGATTGCTTTGATCAGATCGCGCTGAATCGCCAACGCTTCTTTGTTCAAGATAGCGTTGTTGTAGATCGGAGCGACCAGAGTGTACGCATCGCTCGGGTTCTTGCGACTCATCACGCGAATGGCGCGCTTACGCAGATAGGTAGCGTCGCCTTTCTTGGCCTTGGCCGCGCTGTACGCTTCGACCTTGGCTTTCTTGCCGATGTAGTAATAACCAATCGGCTTCAACGCTTTCTCGATCTGCTTGGCGGTTTTCGCACCCAGCTTGGTGATCTGCTTGGCGGCTACCGCATCACCTTTGGCGTGGGCCTTGGCGAAACGCTCGGCAGCAGCGGCGATCTTGGTGCCAGCAGCTTGCGCCTTCTTGAGATTCAGGTGCTTGTCAGCATCCAGAAAATCAGCAGCGGCAGAAACGGAAGCGACTTTGGTCGCGGTGTTGTTCAGGATGATCATACTTGGCCCCGTTCGATGAGACTCACAACCGCACTCAGTTGACCGGTCGGTGCGATGTTGAGGTTGAGGTGAATACGCTTGGTGTAGCGAGTAGGGTCGAGGAAAATATCGACATACAGATCGCCAGCAGCACTGGTTTGCGCAGTGTTGTTGCGACTGTCGATAACAGTCTCGTACCAATCCAGACCGCGACCGTTGTACGCAGGTTGAAGGATGTTCTCTTCAATGTCGGTCTGCAAACCCTTACGCAGAACGGTGGAGTCGTTCTTGAAGTTGTAGCGCAGCAGACTTACACGCGCGGTCTCGGTGATAACACACAGCAGGCGACGAACGCCAATGTCATCCAGCGGAGAGTTGCGGTTGTAAGTGGTGTCGGCATTCCACACGAAAATCCCGAGCGCGTCGTTTGCGGCGACAGCGTGCTTGAAGTGAATCGGGAAGTTGATGGAGTTGTCGTTGTACTGGTCGCGCAGATCAACCTTGGTAGTGTGGCGCAGGCCAAGAGCCCACGGCAGACCGCCACGGTTCAGACCAGCAGGTGCCAGCCAACTGCGATCCTTGTCGCACTCCAACATCGCGTAGGTCATCGCTACAGAGAACGGAACCCACATGTTGCGCTGCACGCTGGTCGCACGATAGTCCACGTCGTTCGCGTTCAGCGTCAGATAGCTGGATGCGATGTTCAGCGACATATCGTCGAGCTTGCGACGACCGTAGCGATACGCGATTGCTTCGGACGGGTATTGCCACTGCACCGGAACGTTGGCGTTGGCGATTGCATCTTGCCGCTCTTCTGCGATTTCCGCAATGCGAGTGGTGATTGCCGGATGCGCATAGCCGCAGTCACACGCGATGCCGAGACGAACACGTTCCCAGTCGCGATAGTTTTCCCAGCCTTCCAGAATCAGAGACAAGCTCTTGTTACGGATAACCGGATCGCTGTGGTAAATGTCGATCTCGCCGCCGTCAGTACCGTGCATCAGTTGGCCGTGCGGAGTGGTCGGGTTGTTCGGGTCGAACGCGCCACCACCTACGGCATTCATTGCTGGATACTTCGGATCGGTTGCCAGCTTGAAATGCTGCTCGTTGACGAACACCATCACAGGGCACAGCGGATCGTTGTTCACCATTTCTTCCACGAAGCACTGCTCGTTGTTGCCGTTCACCTTGTAGAACAGGGTGCAGCCGCGCCATGCCTTGACCGGAGATTTGAAACCTACGCGGTAGAGGTACAGGTTGAACGATTCGTGATCGGGGTCAGTGGTGTTCGGCTCATACGCGATGTAGTAGTCGTTGCCACCCGCGCCACCGAATTTTTCAGCAACCAGCATAATGTCCTTGCTGCTAAACTGCACGGTTTCGAGATCATCGAGACCAGCGGCCAGCGGGCGGCTCACTGCGAAGTTGTTGAAGGTGGAGATCATGGTGCCAGCATACTTCACGCCGTCCGCAATGCGGGTAACGTTCAGATAGCTCGCTTGAGAAACGAGAAGACGAAGCAACTCTACGTTCTGCCAGTAACGTCCTACCGACGGGCCGATGAGGTCATCGAACTCGGCAGCAGTAACGCGCATGTTCTTGCCAACGCGACCGCGAGGCAACGGCAACACCGCAGTAGCTACACCGCCCGCAACGAGTTGGGATTGTGCTCCGCGATCATTCTCGACGAAGTACACACCCGCGCTCGTATGTTGAGTTGTGAGCATGAGACAGCCCTCCTTAAATGGGACTTGATAAATTACGGACAACTGCCGTAACAGTTACGTTTGTGGGCTCTTCCGCAAGAATTACCAGTGAAGAAATCTTCCCAGTGAATGCGAAAACGCCGTCGCACTTGATGGCGTCACCGCCGATCATCACGATAAACGGAAAGCCTGCTTCCGCGAAGAACAGTCCATCAATGTTGGTGAACTGTTCCCCTTTCGGATCGGCAGTGAACTCTCGCTGCAACAACGACTGACCAGCGGCACCGCTCATTGCGGCAGCCTTCGATTGTCGAATGATGCGCGCACGAACTGGCCCTTTGACTTTCGTTACCGTCATGTCCAAAAGGAATGTGGTATCAATCGGGCGGAAGTTGGTGCGTGCATTTTGATGCGCGATTTGAGAACCGAATAACTTGTTGTTGTTCATTGTTATGGCTCCAGCGTAGTGACTTGCTCAGACACTTGCGCGTCAGGATCCGGTGCTTGTCCCGATGGCGTGAGGCGAGTGCGTCGCGTCGGTTTGAAATACTGCTCCGAACCTGCAAGCAACTCCTGCACCTCTGCCACAGCCATCGCGTCTTCCGGATCGGTGTTCTGTCCGGTCGGGTCGATTGACAGTGTTACTGCGCCGTAGTTGTTGAGCTTCGACAC
>Ga0209599_10001079_pt1 | contig 14106 bp, 17 predicted proteins | sample Shrwel_input2_FT_FD_187534 | JGI IMG/M metagenome (GOLD analysis project Ga0209599, IMG submission 187534) | Subsurface microbial communities from deep shales in Ohio, USA - Utica-3 well 1 S input2 FT (SPAdes) (version 2) ... | reverse complement strand
GCCCCCAACCCTGCTGACCCTGCCGTGCGCCTGGCCGAACTCGAGGGCGAGGTCGCGCGCCTCAAGGACAACGTGCTCCGCAGCAACGCGGACCAGCAGAACCAGCAGCGCCGCCATCAGCGCGAACGCGAAGAACTCCGCAAATACGCGACGTCCGGCCTCCTCGAGGACCTGCTCCCCGCGCTCGACTCGCTCGCGCTCGGACTCGAATCCGCGGCCACCCAGACCGACGGACGCGCCGTCGCCGAGGGCTTCCGCATGGCCGTCGGTCAGCTGCGCGGCATCCTCTCCGGCCAGGGTCTCGTCGAGGTCAACCCCGTCGGCCAGCCGTTCGATCCCTCCCGCCACGAAGCCGTCGGCTCCGAGGCCTCCGCCACCGCCGCCGAAGGCACCGTGCTGCGCGTCGCCCGCTCCGGCTGGCTCCTGCATGACCGCGTGCTCCGCCCCGCCGCCGTCTTCGTCTCCGCCGGCCCCGCTCAGTAAGCTCCCGCGATGGCCGACGAATATTACACGCTGCTCGGGGTCGCCAAGTCCGCCTCCGCCGACGACCTCAAGAAGGCCTATCGTAAGAAGGCCATGGAATTCCATCCGGACCGCAATCCGGGCAACAAGGAGGCCGAGGAGAAGTTCAAGAAGGTCTCCCGCGCCTACGAGATCCTCGGCGACGAAACCAAGCGCAAGCTCTACGACCAGCACGGTGAGGCGGCCTTCGACCCGAACATGGGCGGCGGTGCCCGTGGTCCGGCCGGCGGCGGCGCCCGCGGTGCCGATCCGCGCGACATCTTCGAACAGATGTTCGGCGGTGGCGGCGGCTTCGGCGACATGTTCGGCGGCGGCGGCGGTGGCGGCGGCGAATCCGAAGAGTCCGGCGAAGACCTCCGCGTCGACCTTAAGGTGACGCTCGAGGAAGCTGCCGAGGGCGTCGAACGGAAGATCCCCTATCGTAAGCACGTCGCCTGCGCGAAGTGCTCCGGGTCAGGCGCCGAAGCCGGCTCGAAGAAGGTCCGCTGTCCGACCTGTAAAGGCCACGGCCAGGTCATCCGTTCCCAGGGCTTCTTCCAGATGCGCCAGACGTGTCCGACCTGCAATGGGCAGCGGGAGACCATCGAAAAGCCCTGCAAGCCTTGCTCCGGCGAAGGCCGGACGGTCGCCGAATCCAGCGTCAACGTACGTATCCCTCCGGGCGTCGACACGGGCACGAAACTTCGCTCGAGCGGCAACGGCTCCGCGGGCCGCCGTGGCGCCTCGGCCGGCGATCTCTACGTCTACATCACCGTGCAGGACCACGAGCTGTTCGAGCGCGATGGCGACGATCTCGCCTGCAGCGTACCCGTGAAGTTCTCGGTCGCCACGCTCGGCGGCAAGATCGTCGTCCCGAAACTCAAAGGAAAGACGAACCTCAACATCCCCGCGGGCACGCAGGGTGGCACGATCTTCCGCCTACGCGGCGAAGGCATGCCTCCGCTCCGCGGCTCGACCGCCGGTGACCTGCTCGTCCGCGTCGACATCGACGTCCCGAAGAAGATGACCGACAAGGAAAAGGAAGCCCTCAAGGCCTACGCCGCCGCCTGCGGCGACGAGGCCGCCCCGGTCTCCGAGTCCTGGCGTTCGAAGTTCAAGAAGTTCTTCCCTTAACCCCCTTGCCCGCAAGGGGAGGGGTCGTAAGGTGAACCCATGCCGCGCGACCCCGGCCAGACCGACCGACTCATCCGCCGTCTCCGCTGGGACGAGCTGGATCGCGCGTGGTTGCTCCGCTTCGTCGAGCTCGCGCGCGAGGAAGACCTCGCCGGCCTCGGTCTCGCGCGACGTCCCGCCCGACCGGGCGATCCTTCCGCCGCCCTGCTCGTCGGCGCCGAACGCGCCCGCGCCCGCGTGGTCGCGCGCCGCCCCATGGTCCTCGCCGGCCTCGGCTTGCTCGACGTCGTCTTCGCCGCCTACGGCGGCCGTTGCCGCGCGACGCTGCTCGCCGCCGACGGTCAGCAGGTGCTGGCCGGCACGGCGGTCGCCGAAGTCGAAGGGCCCGCGGCCGAGCTGCTCTCCGCCGAACGCATTCTCCTGAATTTCCTCCAGCGTCTTTGCGGCGTGGCCACGCATACGCGCGCCCACGTGCTCGCGCTGGGTTCATCCTCCACGAAGCTGCTTGATACGCGTAAGACGACGCCCGGCTTCCGCATGCTCGAGAAATACGCGGTCGGGCAGGGTGGCGGCTTCAATCACCGGCTCGGCCTCTTCGACCGGATCATGGTGAAGGACAATCATCTCGCGGCCGGCGGCGCCACCGCCGGCGAACGGCTCACCTCGCTCGTCCGTCGCGCCCAGGCGGAGCGCCCCGATCTGCTCGTCGAGGTCGAGGTCGACCGCCTCGATCAGCTTGAGCCCGCCCTCGCCGCCGGCGCCGACGTGGTCTTGCTCGATAATTTCTCGCCTGACGACCTGCGCACCGCGATTCCGCTCCTCCGCGGACGCGCCTGGTCCGAGGTCAGCGGCGGCGTGACCCTCGAGTCCTTGCCGCTGATCGGCGCGCTCTCGCCGGACTTCGTCTCGAGCGGCGCGCTCACGCACGCGGCGCCGTGGGGCGACCTCGGCCTCGACTGGCTCTGACGTCATGGCGGACCTCGACAGCAGTATCCTCCTGGCCTTCCTCGAAGCGGAGGGCGAACCGGTCAGCGGCGATCGTCTCGCCAAGGAGCTCGGCGTCTCGCGCGTGGCGATCTGGAGCCGGCTCGAGCGCCTGCGGGCCTCGGGTTATGTCTTCACGGCCTCGACCCGGAAAGGTTACGCGCTGCGTTCCGTCCCGCGTCATCTCGACCCGGCCCTGCTCGACGCGCATCTCCGTCGGCTGAAGGTCGCGCCGCCGGTGGAGTTCCTCGCCGAGGTCGACAGCACCAACTCCGAAGCCGAACGTCGCCTCGCCGTCGGCCAGGAAGCGCCGTTCGCGGTCCTCGCCCGCGCGCAGAAGGCCGGCCGCGGCCGCCTCGGCCGCAAATGGCATAGCGCCGCCTCCGGTAACCTCTACCTATCGCTCGCTTTCCGACCGTTCATCCCGCCGGAGCGCCTCAAGCCGTTCACGCTCTGGATGGGCCTCGCCCTCTGCGCTCACGTCGAGAAGACGCTCGGCTTGAAGCTCGGGCTCAAGTGGCCCAACGACCTGCAGTCGCCCGACGGCCGCAAGGTCGCCGGTATGCTCACCGAAGCGCGCCTCGACGCCGACTCGGTCCGCGAGCTGGTCTTCGGCGTCGGCCTCAACCTCACCGGCGCGCCCAAGGATTTCCCGGCCGACCTGCGCGCGACGGCCGGCTCGCTGGAGGGCGCGCTAGGTTCGCCGCTCGACCTCAATCGCGAGGCCGCCGGCGTCATCGCCGCGCTCTTCCGCGCCTGGGAGCAGTTCGAAGAGGGGACCTGGTCCCGCTCTTTCCGTAAGCTGTGGAGCCATCACGACGTCCTGGCGGGCAAGTCCGTCCGCGTGGGCCTCCGTGGCGACCCCGTCGCGGGCGTCGTCGACGGCATCGACGACGAGGGGTCGCTCATCCTGCGCACCGGCGGCGGCCGCCGGGCGATCGTCTCCTCAGGCGAGGTCACCTTGCGCAAACCCTGACGCTTGCGCCGGCTCGCCCGCTCGACACTTTCTTCCCGTGGCTCTCTTCTGTCTCGATGTCGGCAACACGCACGCTCACTGGGGCGTCGTCGACGGCCGTCACGTGCTCGCCCATGGCGAGGTCGCGACCGCCTCGCTCGACACCGTTGCGCTGACCGCCCTGCTCGCCGCGCATCCGTCCGCCGGCGTCGCCTTCGCCAGCGTGGTGCCCGCCGCGACTGCGGTCCTCCAGCCTACGCTCCTCAGCTGCGGCCGGCCCTGCTATCATCTCCGTCACGACACCGTGAAAGGTCTCGGCTTCGATTACCCGACGCCGGCGGAGGTCGGCCAGGATCGCCTCGCGGATTGCATCGGCGCCCAATTCGTCGCCGGCGCGCCCGCGGTGATCGTGGGCATGGGCACGGCCACCACCGTCGATATCCTCACCGAACGTGGCTACGCTGGCGGCATCATCGCGCCGGGACTCGGCGTGATGACGCGCTATCTCCACGAGCGTACCGCACTCTTGCCGGCGCTCGATCCGACGGCTCTCCTCGGTGGCCCCGCCATCGGCAAGTCGACCGTCGACGCCATGCGCGCGGGGTGCGCGCTCGGGTTCGCCGGGATGATCGGCGCGCTGCTCGACGGCGTCTGCGCCGAGCTGGTCCGCCAAGGTTCGCCGATGCCGAAGGTCATCGTCACCGGGGGCGCCGCGGTCTACCTCCCGGCTTCGTGGCGCGACCGCGTCACGCACGAGCCGCACCTCACGTTGCTCGGCCTGGCCGAAGCCCATCGCCGTCATTTCGCATGAGCGACCCCGATCCGCTGGCCAAGCTCCGCCGTTTCGTCCCGCTGCTGGCCATCCTCATCGTCCTGCAGGCCGCCGCGCTCGGCTACGGCCTGTTCGCGCAGAAGCTCCCGAAGCTCTGGCCGCTCGTGCTCGGCGACCTGGTCTTCTCGGGCGTGCTTCTCTTCGTGCTGTGGCGGATGCTCGGCCGTCCCCGCGGTTAGGCCTTGATCAGCTTCAGCAGTTCCTTGCGACGCGCGCGGATCTCGCGGCAGCCGGCCTTGGCCAGGCGGTCGGTCGAGAACGCTTCGACGGTCAGGCTGGCGACGGCGGTGCCGTAGACCATGGCCTGCTTCAAGGTCGCGAAATCGGTGGCGCCGGTCGCGGCGAGGTAGCCGAGGAGCGCGCCCGCGAAGCTGTCGCCGGCGCCGGTGGGGTCGCGGAGTTCGGTCACCGGGTAGGCGGGCAGGGCGAACATGCCTTCCTCGTGGAAGAGGACGGCGCCATGCTCGCCTTTCTTGATGATGACGGTCTTGCAGCCGTGCTTGCGCAGCTCGCGGCCGGCGACGATCACGTTGCTTTCGCCGGTGAGCTTGGCCGACTCGGTGTCGTTGACCACCAGCAGGTCGGCGCGGCGCATGACTTCGCCGAGCTTGTCGCGCTGCGTCTCGATCCAGATGTCGATGGTGTCGGCGAGGACGAAGCGGGGGCTCGCGAGCTGGTTGAGGACGTCGAGCTGCAGGTCCGGGCGGATGTTGCCGAGCATCACGAACGGCGTCGAGAGGTGCGCCTCGGGCAGGCGCGGCTTGAAGTGCTCGAAGACGTTGAGCTGCAGGTCCTCGGTGTCGCGCCGGTTGTAGTTCTCATGATAACGTCCGCGCCAGAAGAAGGTGCGGCCGGACGCGTCGGTCAGCAGGCCGTCGAGGTCGATGCCGCGCTTGGCGAGCTTATTGCGGTCGCGGTCGCGGAAGTCATGGCCGACGACGCCCACGATGCGGGGCGGGGCGAAGTAGCTCGCGGCGAGGCACGCGTAGGCCGCGCTGCCGCCGAGGATCCGTTCGCCTTTGTCGTGCGGGGTGATGATGCTGTCGTAGGCGACGGAGCCGACGACGAGGACGGGGTCGGCCTCGCGGCCCTTGTGCTTGATCCGGGTGGGAGTGGTCATGTGAAAAGGTCGGGGCGCTCGTCACGAAGACGATAGAGCGCGAGGAGGGCGAGCGAATGCTGCGCCGGATTGGCGAGCGCCTCGGCGAGGGCGGCCTTGGGCAGGAGGGCGAGGACCTGGATTTCCTCATGTTCGTCGGGCGCGCGGCGGCCCGTGGGGCGCACGCCTTCGAGCAGTACGAAGTGGCAGCGGTTGGCCTGGATGGCGGGGTTCGGCGCGCAGGTGCCGAGCAGGCGGGCCTGGCCGCCGGCGAAGCCGGTCTCCTCCTCGGTCTCGCGCGCGGCGGTCACGCGCGGGTCTTCGCCCGCCTCCATGATACCGCCCGGCGCTTCGGTGGAGAGGTCGCGCGTGCCGAAGCGATATTGTCGCACCATCACGAGCCGGCCGTCGTCGGTGATGGGGAGCGCGAGCACCCAGTCGCGGGAACGGAGCACAAAGAAATCACCCTCTCGGTGATCGAGAGGGTGATGACAACGTTCTTTGAAAACCCGGAAAACCCTGCAGTCGGCGTGGAGCTCTTCGTGCCGGACGGACCAGCGAGAGGGCGCCGACATGCTTGGCTTACTTGACCTTCAGCTTCTGACCGATCTGCAGGCGGTTGGCGTTCACGCCAGGATTGAGGTCCTGGATGGCCTTGAGAGAGATGCCGTTCTTCTTGGCGATGGAGCCGAGGTTGTCGCCCTTGGCGACGACGTATTCGCCGGGGCCGGCAGGAGCGGCGGACTTGCCGGCAGCAGCAGCCTTCGGAGTAGAGGCGACCTTCTGGAGGGCGACGATGGCGGCCTGCAGTTCGGCTTCGTTCTTCGCGGTCTGATCCTTGGTGGCGGCGAGGTCGGCCTGGAGGGCCTGGACGTCGGTGGCGCTGGCCTTGCTGGCGACGGTGGCGCCAAGGGCTTCAACGTTGGTCGTGGCGGCGGCGGCGGCGAGACTGGCGGTCTCGGCGGCACCCTTGGCCTTGATGCCGAGCACGAGGCCGGCGGCGCCGAGGGCGAAACCAAGGATACCCACGATGAGCGGGAGCTTGGATTCGGAAGAGGAGGAGGAGATGCTGTCGTTTTCCATGTGTGGAGGTGTTTTGCGGGTTAGAACTCGTTGAGATTAGCGGTTTGACAGGGACGGCAACACAAAATCATACTGTTTTCTCGGGTACCGGGCAGTATCTCAATTGGTAGAGTCCCTGCTTTGGGAGCAGGGTGTTGCAGGTTCAAGTCCTGTCTGCCCGACCACCCGAGCCTTAATCCCCCCACCAGGGGCCTTAAGCGTAGGCCAGGGTCTGGCCGTCCTTGAGAATGGTGACGTGGTTGGCGCCGTCCGGCCGGGTCGAGGCTTCGGTCCGCCCGATGATCTGGGCGCCCAGGCCGAGTTCGGCGGCGATCCGGAGGGCGATTTCGGCGTCCGGCGGCTCCAAAAAGACCTCCAAGCGGTGCCCCATGTTGTAGACTTGGTGCATTTCCTTGGGTTCCGTGCCACTTACGCGGGCGATTTCCGCGAAAATCGGGGGAGTCGGGAAGAGGTTGTCCTTGATGAAGTGCACCTTGGTGCCGAATCGACGGCACTTGGTCTGGCCCCCGCCGGAGCAGTGGACGAGGCCTTTGACCCGCTGGTTGCCGAGGGCCTTAAGCAGGCGCAGGGCGTAGGGGGCGTACGTGCGGGTGGGGGAGAGTAAGGCCTGGCCGACGGTGAGCGTCGAGCCGGGCAGGGGGTCCGTCAGCCGGTGGGGTCCGCAATAGGCGAGGTCCGCCGGGGTGGCCTTGTCATAGGTCTCCGGATACTTCTCGGCATAGTATTTGGAGAGCAGCTCGTGGCGGGCGCTGGTCAGCCCGTTGGAGCCGATGCCGCTGTTCTCAGCGGTCTCGTAGGTGGCTTGGCCGTGGGAGGCGATGCCGACGATCACGAGGCCGGGCACGACGCGCGCGGCGTCCACGACTTCGGAGCGCGTGAGGATGGCCGTCGCGGTGGAATCCACGGTCAGCGTGGGCGTGAGGTCGCCGACGTCAGCGGTCTCGCCGCCGCCGGAGGTGATGCCGAAGCCCTGCGCACGCAGCATGGCGAGCACGTCCTCGGTGCCGTTGATCAGTTCGGCGAGGATCGCGCCGGGGATGGCCTTGGCGTTGCGGTTGATGGTCGAGGAGAGGATGACGCCCTTGGTCACGCCGACGCACAGGAGGTCGTCGATGTTCATGACGATGCTGTCCTGGGCGATGCCGCGGAAGACGGACGCGTCACCGGTCTCCTTCCACCAGAGATAAGCGAGCAGGGCCTTGGTGCCGGAGCCGTCCGAGTGCGTGACGACGCACTTGGCCGCATCGCCGGTGAGGTTGTCGGCCACGATCTTGCAGAAGGCCTGCGGGAACAGGCCGGGGTCGAGGCGGTCCACCGCGGCGTGCACTTCGCTCTTGGAGGCGGAGACTCCCCGGGCCGCATATCGGCCGGAATCCGCGGAGGGCTTGCTTTCGTGCGCCATGGCTCTTGCGTGCATATCTCCGTCCCTGCTATTCGGTCAACGTCCTTCTCCCGCGTGCGCCCGCTTCTCCTCCGTTCACCTTGGTTCCGTCGCGTCTTCGCGGCGGTCCTCGGCCTGCTGCTCGGCTTCCTGCTGGTCGCCGTCTGGTCGTGGTGGCAGACTCGTACCGTCAGCGTGCTGGCCGAAGAACTCCGCGCGGCCTTCGCCCGCCGCGACGCCGCCGCGATCGAGGACTTGTTCTGCTGGGAGGGGGTCGACGCCGCCACGCGCTCCCGCCTGCGTCTGGTCATCCAGCAGGAACACGAGCTGCCCGTCGCTTCCGTCGTCGTCCGGCCGCTGCTGCCCTTCGATCGCCAGCCAGGCCCGGGCCTGCGCCCGAACCTGACCCCTGACGCGGTCATCGAGGTGACCTTCGCCACGGCCGATCGTCTTTCCGCCGCCTATCTCGTCGGGCGCGACGGGCTTTTCCGTCATCGGCTGGTGGTCATGCTGCCCGCCAACTGACGCGGATTCTTGACACCTGCGGGCGGTCTTCCAAATAGTGGGAGTCTTATGGCCGACAAGAACGACAAGCGTCCCGAGAGCGTCACGGGCAAATTCTACGTGGATTCCCAGTGCATCGATTGCGATCTCTGCCGCGAGACCGCCCCGAAGTCCTTCACGCGCCAAGACGACGGCGGCTACTCCTACGTCTTCGCCCAGCCGACCGACCAGGAAGGCATCGACAAGTGCATGGAAGCCCTCGAAGGCTGCCCGGTCGACGCCATCGGCAAGGACGGCGACGAATAATCGTCACCCGCGCCTTTTCCGCAGACCCCGGCTCGCCGGGGTTTTTTGTTGGGAGCGTCCGTCCGGCGGCTTAACTTCGCGCATGGCCGTCAACATCTCCTGCGAATACCTCGGCGACCTCCACGTGCGCGCCGTGCACGGGCCTTCGGGCCACGTCATCGTCACCGACGCTCCGGTCGACAACCAGGGCAAGGGCGAAGGCTTCTCGCCGACCGACCTCGCCGCCACCGCGATGGCGACGTGCTTCCTCACGATCCTCGGCATCCACGCGCGCAACACGGGACTCGATCTCCGCGGCGCGCATGCCTCCGTCGCCAAGCATATGACGACCACGCCGCCCCGTCGCATCGCGAAGCTGGAAGTCGATATCACCATGCCGCCCGGCGTCCCGCTCGAAGTCCGCGAGCGTCTCATCCGCGCCGCCGAAGCCTGTCCGGTGAAGCAGTCCTTCCATCCCGACACCGAGATCGTGCTGAATTGGAAGTGGTGAAGTCAGGTCATGGCGGTTGGCGGTTAGCGGTTGGCGGTTGGGTAGGACGATAACTGCATCAATTAAGGTAGGGACGGCTCTCCGAGCCGTCCGCGGGCGTAGGTGGGGCCTGACTTTGCATGGAATTCTGACCCGCCTACGCCATACCCACTCCCTCCCTCTTATTTGTATCCCTGGCCAACCGGCCAACTGATCAACGGGTCAACGAGTAGTTGCCTTTCCTGACCGCCAACCGCCGACCGCTAACCGCCATTACCACTGCCTCATCTTAAACCCCCTCACCGCGTAATACGTCAGGTACAAATAGCAGGGCAGTAGAATCCAGTAGCCGGCTTGCGCGCCGTGTCGGTCGGCGAGCCAGCCGTAGCCAAGCGGGATGAGCGCGTTGCCGCACAGTCCCATGATCATGAGCGAGGCGCCGGTCTTGGTGAACCGGCCGAGGCCGTCCAGCGCGAGCGGCCAGATGCCCGCCCAGGTCAGCGAGTTAGAAAGCCCGAGGAGCGTGAGGCACCAGAGCGAGACATCGGCGGTCAGCCCGAGGAAGGTCAGCTGGCCCGGCGCGAAGAGCACGCCGAGCGTGCCGACCACGCCGAGCACGGTGCAAGCGCGCAAGGCCGTGACCTGCGAGATCCAGCGCGGGATCAGCGCCAAGCCGAGCAGGTAGCCGAGGATCATCGCCCCGAGTACGCAGCCGGGCAGGATCTTCGCCGCGGCCAGCGGGATGCCCATCGTGTCCGCGTAGCCGATGATGGTGTCGACGGCCACGGTCTGCGTGCCGACGTGCAGGAAGATACCGAAGGCGCCCAGCACGAGCTGCGGAAACTGGAATACGCTGGTCTTACTCGCGTTGGCTTCCGCGACGTCGGCGGACTCATGGTCGGTGTCGATCTCTGGCAAGGGCGACCAGCGCACCAGCAGGCCGAGTACGGCCAGCACGCCGGCGACGCAGGCGTAAGGCGTCACCACCCGTCGGATCAGTTCGTCGAGCGCCGCGGCCTTCGCGGCTGGATCCATCGTCGGCAACGCCGCGAACAGCGCGGTGTCCGTCACGCGCAGCACGAAGGCCGCGAAGAGGATCGGCGCCAGGATGCCGGCGCCTTTGTTGCCGATGCCCATCAGGCTGATCCGGCGGGCCGCGCTCGCCTGCGGGCCGAGCACGGTGACGTAAGGATTTGCGGCGGTCTGCAGGATCGCCAGGCCGGCGCCTAAAGTGAATAGTCCTCCGAGGAATAGCGGATAGGCGCGCAGGAATGCCGCGGGGATGAAGAGCAGCGCGCCGAGCGACATCACCCAGAAGCCGATCATCATGCCGCGCTTGAAGCCGGTCCGGCGCAGGAGGCCGGCGGCCGGCCAGGAGAACACGAGGTAAGAGATATAGAACGCGAACGTGACCAGGTAGGCCTCGAAGTGCGTCAGCTCGCAGGCGATCTTGAAATACGGGATCAGGATCGCGTTCGCCCAGGAGACGAAACCGAAGATGAAGAACAGCGCCGCGATGATCGCCAGCGACACGCGCGTCTGCCGGGGTGTCAGGTCACGGGCATGGACGGAGTCAGGGCGCATGCGCGGGGGTGACGCCGAGCCTGCGCCGCGCGCTTACCGGGGCAATCAAAAGACCCCGGATGTCCGGGGCCTTTTGATTGCCTGAAGGCCTGGTCGGTCAGTTGACCCGGATCTTCGACTTAATGAAGAAACGATGCCCGTTGCTGCAGGTGTAGCTGATGCCTTCCGCGGTTTGCTGACCTCGGGTGACCTTGCCTTTGCAGTTGCGGCCATCGCTGCCCTTGCTCTGGCAGATCTCACAGGAGAGGCCCTGCAGGGGATGCTCGGCCCGGAGGTCCGTCGGCAGCGGGGCGAGGGAAAGGGACAGGACGAGGGTCAGCAGGATTTTTCGCATGCGTTGTTTATTTATATAACAAAATCCCAATTCAAGAAAAATGTGCCCAACCGTGCCCCCCGTGTCACTGTCCCGCCGCGCCCTCGCGACCCTGTCGCGCTCAGCGGATGTTCAGGCAGGCGGCGTGGTGCGCCTCGATGGCCTGGTCGATTTCGCGGATATGGCGGTCGACCGAGCGGACGGATTCCGGGGTGAGTTCGGTCGGGAGGATGAAGCGCCCGAGGTTCTCGTTGGCAGAGTCCAGCGATTTGCGGATATCGGCGATCTTCTTGTCCCACGTCTGGCGCGCTTGGGTGCTTTTGACGTCGACCGGGTAGCTGGGCCGGATTGCCGCAGAGGCGGCTTGGTTGGCGGCAATGACTTTCTGGCCGACGACCTGGAAGCGCTCCGCGGCCGCTAGGAACTGTGCCTTGTCCTTGACCCGCTGCGCCGCGGTGTAGGCCTGCTGGGCCTCCCGCTTGGCGGTGAGCAGGGCATCCCGCTGACTGGGGATCGCGTAGGCGAAGGTCGTGACGACGAGCAGGAGGACGAGGGAACGCATGGGTTTCTGATGACCCCGTCTCGGCCGTATACAATGTATTCTTAGAATAAAGTCGGGGCGCGATTATACCCTTGCGCACGGCACGAAAAAGGCCGCCCAGATGGGCGGCCTTTCGTGGTAGCGGTGTTGGACGGCTTACGAGCAACCGCAGCCGCCGGAACCGCAACCGCCCTGCTTCTGGGCGGTGGCCGGTTCTTCGGTGGAGCAGCAACCGCCCTCGGAGCCTTCTTCGGTCGAGCAGCAGCCGCCCTCGGAAGCTTCGCCGGAGCCGCAACCGCCGCCGCCGCAGCAACCGCCGGACTGGTGCGGGTGGCCGTGGGCGAGCTCGGTCGGCTCGGCCGCGCGGACGGAGACGACCTTGATGTCGAAGTGGAGCGTCTTGCCGGCGAGCTCATGGTTGCCGTCGAGGGTCACTTCTTCGCCTTCGATCTTCTTGATGGTGAGGACGCGCATGCCGAGGTTGGTCTCGGCGTGGAAACGCATGCCTACCTGCGGGGTGTTGGCGCCGAAGGCGCTGAGCGGGACGAGCTGGAGCAGCTTGTCGCTGTATTCGCCGTAGCCGAGCTGCGGCGGTACGAGCACGTTCTTGGTGTCGCCGGCGACGAGGCCGTCGACGCCCTGCTCGAGTCCGGGGATGATGTTCTGCGCGCCATGGAGATACTCCATCGGTCCGCGGTCGCCGGAGGCGTCGATGATGTTGCCCTGGTCGTCCTTCAGGGTGTATTCGATGGCGACGACGGTTTCTTTGGCTACGCGCATGGTGTTAAGGAGCGTGGAATCTACGGCGATTCTGGTCCGAGGCAAGGCGGCAGGCATCTAAACCTTGACCGACCCCGCCGGGGCGGCTTGCCTTAACTTCCTGCTGTTTGGGGCCGTAGCTCAGTTGGTAGAGCGCGTCGTTCGCAATGACGAGGCCGTGAGTTCGAACCTCATCGGCTCCACCAGCAGGGCTCCGGCTTTTAGACCGTCGGGGTGGCTTCGTCGCCCGGCAGTTCCTTGGCGCCTTTGCGGGGACGCTTCACCTCGGGCAGCGTTTCGTGGGCCTGGACGTCGATGGTCGCCCCGTCCGCCAGCTGGCGCTCGGCCTTCATCTTCTCGCCTTCGGTGATCAGCTTCTCGGCGTTGTTGTAGACGCGGGACCGGAGCGTCTCGAGCGTCTGGTTGTACTCCTTCACGGCCTTGTTGAGGCTGCCGCCGGCGTCGGCGAAATGGTCGCTGGCGATGCGCACGCCGTCGTGCAGCTTCTCCGCGAGCTCGATGACTTTCTCGGCGCGCTGCTCGACTTCGACGCGGTCCCACGAATGGGCGATCGTGCGCAGGACGGAGAGCAGGGTGGTCGGCGTCGCGATGACGACCTTCTGTCCCCACGCGTTCTCGATCAGGAGCGGGTCGACCTGGAGGGCGGTGCTGAACAGCGCCTCGCTCGGCAGGAAAAGCACCACGAACTCCGGCGACGGCTTGTACTGGTTCCAGTATTCCTTGCCGCCGAGTTTCTTGGCGTGATCGGCGAGCTTGGCCGCGAAGTCCTCCAGCAGGCGGGTGCGCTCGGCTTCCGTCGTCGCCTGGCTGGCTTCGATGTAGGACTTGGTCGGCGCCTTGGCGTCGACTACGATCTTCCGGCCGCCGGGCAGCGAGATGACCATGTCCGGACGCAGGTTGCCTTGTTCGGCCGCGGTGGAGTTCTGCGTCTCGAAGTCGACGTGCTCCAGCATGCCCGTCAGTTCGGCGACGCGGGAGAGCTGCAGTTCGCCCCAGCTGCCCTGCTTGTTCGTCGAGGTCATGGCCGCGGCCAGCTTGCGGGCTTCTTCGGCGACCTTCTCCGAGCGTTCGTTGCTGGTCTTCAGCGAGCCTTTGAGTTCGTTGTTCGTGCGGGTCAGCTCCTCGAGCTGGCTCTTGAAGGGGGCGAATTTCTGCTCGGCCATGCCGATGAACTGCTCGCGGCTCTGCGTCAGCTGGCTTTGCGCGGCGTTGGCGAAGGCTTCCCGCATGCGCTTCTCGAGCTCACCGAAGGACAGCTTGGTCTCCTCCAGGCTGCGTTGCGCCGCGGCCTTGGCTTCATCGGCGCGGGCCAGCCCGGTCTCCGCGGCGTTGGCGCGGGCGAGCGCGTTGTCCCGTTCGGTCTGCAGCGAGGCGGTATCCTGCGTGCGTCGGCTCTCCGCGGCCGCCAGCAAAGCCTTCGTGCCGGTGAGCTCCTGCTGCAAGGCGAGGTCGGCGGATTGCTGGGGTTGGCTGCGGCGACCGAGCAGGTAACCGACATAGCCGAGCGCGAGGCCCAGGAGGGTGGGGACGATGTATTCCATCTGATGTTCTATTAAGAGTCACACTCTGCCCGCGGGCGGGCTTTCCGCAACCTATCCCCGCGGGTCCGTCTCGATGGCGAGCGCGTTGCCGAGCTCCCA
>Ga0209599_10001078_pt1 | contig 14129 bp, 7 predicted proteins | sample Shrwel_input2_FT_FD_187534 | JGI IMG/M metagenome (GOLD analysis project Ga0209599, IMG submission 187534) | Subsurface microbial communities from deep shales in Ohio, USA - Utica-3 well 1 S input2 FT (SPAdes) (version 2) ... | reverse complement strand
CTGTTGTGTTACCATCAAAATGGCTCTGCAGTGCGCAAGCCAGCGTCAACACCCTGTTCTGCCCCGGCAGAATCGCAACCAGCTTTTGATGGAACCGCAGTATGTCGTTGCAACAACCCGTGCAACTGGGCGAATTTATCCTTTGCCCGGTCAACCAGCAGCTAGAAATCGGCGCCGAACGCATCCCGCTGGAACCAAAGGTCTATCAGGTTTTATGCTATTTACTCAGTCAGCAGCAACGTTTTGTCAGTCTGGAAGAGTTACATCAGCAAGTATGGGCTGGCCGCGTTGTCAGTGATACTGCGGTGCGGCGCAGTATCAGTAAACTCAGAGCGGCATTTCAGGATCAACAGGAGCCCGCCCGTTATATCCAGTCAGCCGCCAAACGCGGTTATCGCTGGTTGGTGCCGGCAGTGCCAGTGACAACGGGTGTGATAGCGGACAACCCGGCTGTGCAGCCAACTAGCGGTGAGCAGCAGCAGCAGGCCACAACAAGCAGCAAAATTGCAGCTGGGGCCAAAGTCTGGCGACATTGGCGTTGGCTGTTACTGCTATTGCCACTGCCCTTGCTGTGGTGGTACTGGCAGCAACAGCCATTCTGGCACTGGCAAGATGCCTTGTCCGTGCTGGAAGGTGAAAAACTGTCGATGGACCTCAATCCGGATCAGAGCCAGCTGATATTCACCAGTAATGCCGCCAACCATATTGGGCAGGAAATTTACCGTTACCACCGGCCTAGCGGTGTGCTGCAACAACTGACCTCCGGTGACAACCAAATCATGCATGTTGCTTTTGCCAAAGATGGCAAATCCTTGTTTTATCACAACTATAAAAATAAATATTACGAGCTTTTTCAGCAAGATATCAACGCATCCGGTCAGTTGACCGGCACGCCCCGGCTGCTACTTTCCGGTTATGATGTGATGCTGGATATTCAGCCACAACCAGACCAACAGACTTTGTTATTAAATCTGGGCAGCAAAAATGGTAAAGGTGAGCAATCGCAAATCCAACGACTGGATCTACGAAGCGGTGCACTGACTGCAGTGACCAGCAGCATGATAGCCGGCGTCCACGATACCGCTTTTACCGTTTCCGCCGATCAACAACGACTGGTATTTCAGCGGCTCATTCCGGGACAACCTGCGATGCTGATGGTGCAGGATGTAGCCAAGGGCACTGTACTGCAACAACTGCTCTATCCAAACCGGATTTTTGATTTACATTGGCTGTCTGAGCAACGTTTGTTGATCCTGGATGAAGATGCCTTGGTTACTTTTGATTTGACCAGCCAACAGCGCCAACAGGTCCAGCCGAATAGCATGCCGGATCAGGTTTCCGCCAAAGGTTTAAGCCGGACTATCCTGCCGCTGGCCGATCAACAATGGCTGGCTTTTCGGCATCAGGGTGATTTAAGCAAAATGCTGTTTCAGCAGGGCAACACCGGCGCTCTGACCGAACGCAGCCTGATCCACACCACAGCCTTTGTTAAAAATGTTTATTTTGCCAACAAACCGCAGCAACTGTTTTTGCATCTGCAACAAGCGGATGTGCAACAATTCCTGCTGCAACAGCCGGATGGCAAGCAACAATTGCTGTTTGAAGTCAAAGGTCAGCAACTGCAGTTCCAACAACAGCATCCGACCACTGACAGTCTGTTGCTGCTACTCGATGGCAAACCACAACTGTTTGATTTATCAACGCATCAATTAAAGCCACTGGATTTGGCCGGCAATCAATGGCAATCGGGTTATTTTATGCCAGATGGCAACAGTCTGCTGCTGACCAGTAAAACACATGGCCAATATCAAACTTGGTTGTATCAGCTGCAAACGGCACAGAGCAAACTGCTGTTGCAGGGTTACAGTCAGGTCATCCCCTATCTGTCAGCACAATTTTTGGCACTAAAGCCTGATCTGAGCTTTGTCTTACTCAAAGATGGAGTAGAAACCGCACTTAATGCCCGCATGCAGCCACCTTTTCCCGGCAGCGTGCATTTGCGTCAGCAACAGTTGTTCTGGGGCGAAACCGATCTAAAAACGACCCGGATTTGTCGCTACCAGTTGCAACAGCAACAACAGCAGTGCTGGCAACAGGACCGCCGGCAATTATTGCAGCGTTTTGATGTCAGCAGCGATGGTCAGCGCTGGTTGTTACGTCATTTAGCAACTATTGATACCAAAATTCACCCGGTCAGCACCAATGTAAAATAGCCATATAATTCATTATGTTATTTTGGTTATAACCAGGTTATAACCAATTCCGCCACAAGTCACAGCGCTGTTATCGCGCTGGGGGCTGTGTTGCTGCATGCTGGTTGCAACTTCGAAATAGCACAACCGGACCCTGATGAACACCACTGCAACCTTATGGCTAAAACCCAATGCCCGGCTTTGGTCCGGCCTCCTGCTGGCGGGATTGCTGTCGGCCTCTATGGCTTTATTGCCCTACCTGCATCGGTACTATGGTTCTTTGCCCTGGCTGAGCTACCCTCTTAGTCTGCCGGCGCAGCCCCCGAACCTGCAGCTGCCGGCAACCCAGCCATCCCACCAACAGACACTCGCCAGTTTACTGGCTGATGCGGTGCCCTTGTCTTTGGTACAACCGCAAAGTCAGCTCTTGTTTTATCAGTTAGCCGCTGAATATGACCGGCATTTCTGCATTGGGGATGAAGTGTTGATATCGCAGGATCAGAAGCAAGCACGTGGTTTGCTGTTGATGAAAATCGCAGCGGGCGGCAATCAGCCTCATATCCAGCTTGGGATCCGGTTACTACCGCCTTTTACGCCGGCGTTTAGCCAGCCCGGCACCGCCAAGCTACGGCTCAAACGCCTGACTTACCGCGTCGCCGACTGGCTACGGCAGCATTGTTGGCAGCCGATGTCCTGACATGCCGCTTCTCAGCTGTTAATAGGCGGGCGATAACACCAGACTACCCGGCTTGATTTTCAACTGTAACGGCATATTCAGCAACGCCTGATGACTCAGTTTGGCTGGGTCCAGTTGGTACAAAGGCATATTAGCCAGACTTTGCTGTAATAATGCCGCCAGCTCAGCCGACAGCGGCTTTAACTTGCCCTGCCAGCCTGCAGCGGCGACTCCGGCATCCAACAGCTGAAAATGGCGCAGATACAAGCCCTGCCGCTGTTGATCAAAATAGGGTTGCGCCATCAGTACCAATTGCAGTTGGGCCGGCACATCAATCAAAGCTAATCTGACCTGAGCTTCCGTTTGCACACTAAGTTTCACCATGTCCTGACCGGCAGGGCCAATCTCAGCCTGCAATTGCGTCACCTGCACAGCGACCGGTAAACCCGCCAGCCGGGTACGTTGACTGAGCCGGCTGAGCTTGCTATTCAGTTGTTGATTCAGTTCAGCTTGATCCAACTGATACAGCGCCAGTTGATTGGTGTGTTGACAACCGGCCAGGCCAAGCCACAGCCAGCAGAGCAATATCGGGGTGGTAAAAAAGCGCATAACAACACCTGTTCAGGGAAAAATCTGGCATAGCATGACGGAGGTTGACTGAAGCTCAGATGAAGCAATGCCCGGTTCGGGCAAAAAATGAATCAACGAATGCAGACTGACGGCAACAGCCATAGCGGTTAACGCCGCTATGGCTGGGGTAAGTTTAAAGTTGTTGCACTGTATAACCGGCCGCTTGGAGTAACTGCAGCACGCCATCCTCACCTGGCAGATGGCCGGCACCAACCAACACCAGTTCGCGTTGTTGATTGCCAAACATAGCGGCGATTTTAGGGATCCAATCGAGATTGCGCTGGGTAAACATCTGCTGATAGGTCACCGGATCTGCTTTTTTACTGTCTTGCAGCAACAAAGTATCCAACACCGTTAAATCTCCACGACGCCAGGCCGTGATGGATTGCTGCATTAACTGCACTAACTGCGGATTTTTCTCCAGCATCAACTGAATAAACTGTTCTTCCTGCCCCACCCCCATAGTGGCCATCAGTGCCAGCTGAAAGTCGAGCGTTTCGAGGTATTGCTGTGGTTTATTATCTATATGCGCTTTTTTGGCAAAATAAGCGTCTACCCCTTCGCCGGCTAACTTGGCTTTATGCATTTCCAGCATCGTGGTCTGCACAGCAACAAAACCTGGTTTAAAACCATCCAGTTGCGCAGCTTTCATGCCAAAGCCTTGCAGGTAAAGATCCAACTGCTGAAACAGTTTGGCCGATATTTTTTTACTGAGCTTTTCATCAGCGCCATAAGACAACTTTTGCAGCATCGCCATCGTCGCTTGCTGGTCGGCAGGGTCAGGCATTTTTGCTTCCAACACTAAGGTATCGGTCTGTTGATAAGCCAGCTCAAATTCGGCTGGCAACGGGAATTCACTGGCGGGTAATAAATGCACAGTGCCCCCGACATACACATGATCGTCCCCTTTGGACACTTTCCACACCGAACTGGCAGCCAGCGCCTGTGCCGGTAACAATAACGCGACGGCAGCGATGGCCAACACGGATTGACGATACTTATGGATGTTCATCTGCCTAAACTCCTGTTAACGACTTAAACTGTGGCGAATATTATCCTGGACTGTCTGGCGGATATCCGCGGCAATTTGCGCTGATATTGACGCCTGACATTGTTTGATGGACTGCTCAAGCTCAGTGAGTTCGACCATCACAACAGGTTCAAATGGCTTGCCGACATCCGCTAATAGCAATGGGCTGACGGTCAGTAGGGCTACACTATATAGGATTTTTTTCATCTGGGGTTACTCCTTGCTGTTGACGAAACCAGCTTAACGCCGACCGCCCACTGCAGCGATAACTGGCGCCGGATCAAGCTGTGAACAATCTGCAACCAGCGCAATAACCGCGGCATAACCAAAATAAGCATTTGTTTTTAAATGCTATATCTTTAAATTTAGATAAATGTAAGCAACAACATTTGGCCTGAAAATAAAAACCCCGCCACGTGGGCGGGGTTAGCGTGTAAAAAAACTGCCGGCAGGCAAAACGTCATTTGCCGGCAGTTGGCAAGATCAGAACTGCAACCGGATACCGACCGCAGTTAGATTGCTGTATTGCGGCGAGGTTTGATAACGGCCATAACTCAGTTGGACCGACCATTGCGCTGACAATGCCAACTCAACCCCGGCGCTATAAGCTTGTTGCCAGTTTTTCAGCAACCTGCTGTCACTGGATGTGCCGAACAACTGCTGCCGCTGTAGCAAATACCAGCCGCCGGCGGTGCCGAATACTGACACCGGACCTGCCACCGGATAAGACAGTCGCACCGAAAGCGTTGGACCATAGCCAGAGGGGCTGACCAAAGGCACGACATCCGCCAGCGCCGTCTGTTGCAATACCTGTGGCAAGCGCACAGTTAAATCACCGGCATCCAGCCAGCCACCTTGCAGCGCCAGATAGGGGTTGAACTGATAGCCGGCCTGTAAATGCCAGGCCGCACGCTGCTCCTGCTCAGCCCGCAATGGCTGACCTTGCAACATAAAACGGCTGTCCGTATCCATCTGGCCAACTGCCGCACTCAGATACACCTGGTCCAGCGTTCCAGCGGTCGCAGTGGCATGGGCTGAACCGCATGCCAGCAGCAGCCACCCCAACCGACGCCGCAACACCAGCGCCGTTAACCCGACTAAAGCCAACCAGCCGGTGCTGCCGCCTGAAGTACGGTAGACTTTGTCTTCTTTCACCACTTGCGCCAGCACACCAGGATCCACAATCACGCCATTGGCTTTGCCATCCGCATCATTCGGACCGCCATCTTCAATAATTAACCGCACACATTCATGCTTCGCCGTTAAACCCGGCGTCCACACCACATCGGACACCAACGGACAACGGCCTTCACTATTTTTGCCGGCACTAAACAGCTGATTACGGCTGTTTTGCACAAAATCAAACCAGCGGCCATTGTGATGTTTACGCCAGACACTTTCAGCAGTGATTTGCCGGCCTTGTGGCAGTGGGATCACCACAGGCACACTTTCGCCCTGGTTATTTAAGTTACGTACTTCAAAATCCACCAGTTGGCTCAGTTGCTGATAACCCTGATCCGGTAAAGCACCGTCATTCAACGCCACACCAAACTGACCGGAATTCCAGGAGGTTTTTTCGCTCTGTTGACCCAGCGTCAGTTGATATTGTGCCGGAATTTCTAAATAACTGACGCCCGCTTCGGCGGCAGTACAGCTACTGACCCGGCCATTCTGATCCGGCGCCACTTTCGGACAAAGCGGTAACCGGCCTGGCTGCTCAGTGAATAAATTCGCCGCTGCCGGCAGACCACTCTGGTCAAGCTCGCTGCCACAATGATCATGCGCGCAGCCAGCCACCACCAACAACACCACATCCGTTTCTAACGTCTGGTTATTGTCAGTCGCTTGTAGCTTAAACTGATAACGGCCTTGTAACTTAGCAGGGTCCAACATCACCACATCAGCCTCCACCACAGCGGCAGCGGCTAACTCGCCTAACTGCCAGCGATAATCGAGCGCTTTGTCATGGCTATTACCAGCCTGCAGTCTGATCAAACCCGCTTCCTGCCGCACGGCATACCCAGCCAAACCGGCCTGCTCGATGCTGACCTGTAACGCTGCAGTGCTGGCGACAGTGCCGGTTTGTAACTGATGGCTCGCAGGTGTACCCAGCACTGCATTGGCAGAACTGACACCCGTCAGTTTGATACTGGCATTGTTGCCAGTCTGGCCCGACAACTGATAACTGCGACGACGCTCATCCTGCACATCAATCAACAACTTATCTTCATTCAACACCACACCTTCGGCACTGAACTGCACTGCCACCGGGTAGCTGATTGCTTCATCGCTCAGCCAGATACTGATTTTGGCATCCGTTTGCGCTGTCACCTGTTGCGAGGCGGCGGTAAAAGCGACAAATGGATGGACGTCCAGCGTCAGCGTCTGAATTTGCTTGCTCTGTTCATCCTGTAACTGCAACTGATAGCGACCGGTTTTTTCGGCGCTGAAGCTAAACTCAGTGGCAGAAACCGCTTTAACCAGTGCACTCACTTCAACTGCCGTTAAAGGCTGCTGCCGGTTCGCCCGTACCACGTCACCGCCTAACCAGCGGAATTGGCCGCTACCACCGCTCACTGTCACAGCCACTGGCTGATTGGCAGTGAGCAGACCGGTCTGGGCTGGTGCTTTGAGGGTAAAAGCGGCAGAGCTTTGTAATTCAACCACACAATCTGCCGTGATGGCGGTGGTCTGGATACTTTGTTGTCGCAGTACAGCACCACAACCACGCACTTGCAGATACAGCGCCGGATCGGTTTGCGTCAGACTGAACACTGCAGACTTGCCATGGGCAATATTTTGCTGTGCCGGGCTAATGCTGACTCCAGGTACTGAATTCACACTGACTTGATATTGCAGCTGGTTGTACTGAGCTTTCACCGTTAAGGCAGCAGTGACTTTACTAAAGTCCGCATCCCAACCAGTGAAAGTAGACCCTTCCCGCGCTGGTGCCGCTGGTGCAATCGCCGCCTGACCATGAGTGATTTGCTGGGTCGCAATCTGCTTACCATCTGCATCGACAAAGCTGACCGCATAGACATTCTGGCTATATTGGGCTTTGACCGTTAACGCCGTGGTTACTTTGCTAAAATCGACATCCCAACCGCTAAAGGTATAACCTTCCCGCTCCGGGGCTGCTGGCAGTGTTGCTGCCTGACCATGGTTGATTTGTTGGGTCACTAACGGCTTGCCATCGGCATCGACAAAGCTGACCGCATAGACATTCAGGCTATATTGGGCTTTGACCGTTAACGCCGTGGTTACTTTGCTAAAATCAATATCCCAGCCCATAAAGGTATAACCTTCCCGCGCCGGTGCTGTTGGTGCTGTTGCCGCCTGACCATGCCGGGTATTGCCATTTGTCAGGGGTTGTCCCTCGGCGTCGGCAAAGATCACCGGATAAGTTCTGGCTTTAACCTGAATGGTAAAAGGTGCCAGCTCATTACTGAATTCACCATCTGAAACCCGGATCCGGATATCAGTATAATCCGCCGCCAGCTCTGGCGCTGGTGTACCACTTAACTCACCGGTCGCAGCATCAAAACTGGCCCAGCCTGGTAAGTTACTGACACTAAAGGTTAAAGTATTTGCTTCAGCGTCGCTCGACACAGGTGCAAAACGATAGTTGTCACCGGCAATAATCTGTCCGGCCGGCTGACCACTGATCTGCGGTGCGGTGTTTGGATTTCTGATCACTAGCTCTATGCATTGCTCAACACTACCACCATAGGCATCGCTGACCTCAAAACATAATGGGTACACCCCAGCTTCGGTTTTATCCAGCATTAAGGCTGCACTGAGCGGCGTGCGCCTGACCACTGAGTTATCGGCATCTGCGATATATAACCGATCCTGATGATCAATAGCGAGGTCGAGAATTGCTCCAAACCTGGTTTGATTCGCAGGTAAACCATCCGCATTAAAACCACAGTTTTGACCGACACCAGCTACAGTGCTAATGATTCCTGTCAGCACCTGTACTTTTCTGACATTACAGTTATTAACGTCGGCGATATAAAAATTGCCCTGACTGTCAAACGCCACATCAAAAGGTTCATCGAGACTAGCCGCCGTTGCCGGACCGCCATCACCGCTATACCCCTCTTCATCACTGCCAGCAACAGTGTTAATCATACCTGTGCTGATACTGATTTTACGGACTCGGTAGTTTTCACGATCAACGACGTACAAGTCACCAGCCTGATCAAAAGCCAACCCACTTGGCTCATTCAACCAAGCATCCATCGCAAGGCCACCATCACCATCAGCACCTTCACCTTCGGCTTGACCAGCGATCACCGTTAACAGTCCGGTTTGCCAATCCAATTTACGGATGATGTGATTATCAGTGTCAGCAATAATTAAATTGCCTTGAGTATCAAATTCAATACCTTCAGGGTCATCCAGATAACTTTCTGTTGCCGGTAAATTATTGCCATTAAAACCCGATTCGTCGTACACCCCGGCCACTGTACTGAGTTTGTTAGTAATGGCGTCGACTTTACGAATAAGATGATTACCTTTTTCAGCAATATACATATTGCCGGCCTTATCAAAGGCAAGATCAACAGGATCACATAGTTGTGCCTCAGGCGCTAAAGTATCATCTGCGCTATAACCACAGTCACCATTGCCGATCAACGTTGTAATAATGCCGGACACAGCATCTATTCTACGAACACTGTGATTGTCCCAATCGGCCAGATAGATATTATGCTGTTGATCAAAAATAACTTCAGCAGGCGCCTTAATCCTGGCTTTGGTCGCTAAATCATCATCACCGTCATAGCCTGGCTCTGCCGCTATACCAACGACCGTATCAACCTGCGTTGTTGGTATTTTTATCCAGTCTGGGATTTGCTGACCTGGTTTTAACCGCCATTGCAGGCTATCGCCATATTTATTACGAACAAACTTATTTAAATCAATATTTTGACGATTATCGCCAGCAAGAAGTTCCAGCTTGGCATTAGAACCCGCCACCGACTCAAGTGGCTGTTTTATCTGTAGTACAAATTCCTGTACTGCTTGCTCACCTTGGCTATTTTTTACCTGCAATCTTACCGGTACAGTCGTATCAGCAAGGTCTGAAGGCACAGTGCCTTGCAGCAGATAATCACCATTGGCTTGCGGCTGCAAAGAGAGCCAGCCTGGACCTTGCAGCATCGTTACCGTTGCATTGTCGCTGCTATCGGCCAGTTTAATCAGATACTGATAAGGAAAGCCTGCCGCAGCCACAGTGACAGGGTCAGTACTAAACCAATCGACCACCTGAAGCTCAAATGATATCCGCTCTATCACTTGCTTCGACATGACTTCAAATGAAAGCTCATCGCTATCGCTGAGCTGCATTGGCAAACCAGACAGGTAAGTTTCAGCTTTAAAGCCCACTGGAAGTTGTAACGTGATTTTGCGTAATCTGCCACTGCGATAATCTGCGACATACAAGGTATTGTCATTGGCAAAAGCCAGCGCTATCGGCTCATAAAAACTGGCTTCAGCTAACAGACCATCCAAAGATCTGGCGGCACCAGTCCCAGCGAAAGTTGACACCTTACCGTCCGGAGTGATTTTACGGATCCGCTGGTTGTCCATATCCGCCACCAGCAAATTATTAGCCGCATCGACCGTAATAGCTTGAATATTATTAAACAAGGCTTCGGCAGCCTGACCATCGCGATAGCCACTCTCTATACCACCAGCAAACAGCTTAGCCTCGCGAGTGCCTGCAGCAATACGGAAAATTTGTCCCATTTGAGGGTGACCATGCCTGAAAGCAAATAAGTTGCCGTCCTGATCGAGCACCAGACCATTCACCCCTTTATCTTGCCCAAGGCTGACATACGGCTCAATTGTCGCGCTATAACCTGCGGCTTCATCTTCACTGACGGTCAATTTTTTGATGACTGCAGAATTGTCAGCCAGCAACAACTCATTCGCTGCAATAGCGACTAAACGACCGCCATAATATTTTTCTCCAGCTGGAACTCGAATTGTCGTTACTTGACCATCTTTCGAAATACGGCGCATGACGCCTTGATCCAGCACAAATAAATTACCAGCAGCGTCCAATGCTAAACTACTAATCTCATCAGTGAATCTGGCATCTTTTAGCGAACCATCAACTGGCTCACAGGCAATTTCACCTCTATTGTCGTTGTAACAAAAATCACCGGCAAATAAACTGACCTCACCCTCAGCGGACATTTTGAAGATACGACCTGAGCGATAAGATGATATATACAACCCGCCAGTCTGGTCACTGATGATCTCCCCCGTTGAGCTTTTAGTCAGTGGTTGCCATATCGTGCTCACCTGTTGCGAATTGGTTAAACGCAGCCAGTCTGGCAGACCTTGCATTTCCAATATCTGGTCACCATCATTTGGATAACGCTGATTGAACCAAGCAGCCAGGTCAAAATGAAACTTCTTGCCTGCTATTGCCGTTAGCATGGTTGGAGTGGAAGCTTGCCCGCCAAAAGACAGCTCAATATCTTTTAACCCGACCTTAGACGCAGTTTCCAATGACAGATAAAACTCATCGCCCCAGCCATAGCGGGTTGGCAGCGCGATCCAGTTTTGACCGGGATTGAGCATGTGATCGGATTCCACAAACCCATGCTGGCTTGTGGAAGCGATTTTGATGCTGACCGGCAGGTCACCCTTATTCTCTAAACTAACACTCTGTAGCTTAGTGTTGGTGCTTTTTAGCACAAAATGGAGGGTCGACTCTGCGTTTTCGCTTCGTAATACCCCGTGCTCATCGATGAAACAACTGGCTTGACCGTCTTTATCTTCCGTAAAGAATGTCAATGCAACACCTTCAGGTAACGATTCCACCAGATGTTCACTGTGACATTCGTTGCCAGCCGTAGTGCCAGCTTTGAAATGATACACAGGTCTTAATTTGATAATTAAGGTTTGTTCTTTGCTAATGTTGTAATCGGATAAAGTTCGGTTTTCGGCTAATTGCAGCTCGCCAAACAATAAATGATAACTTTCAGGCGGATAACCCTCTTTATCCAGAATTTTGGCTTTGACGTTTTCGGTTGTATCAGAGCCTTCCACATCCAGCGTAATGGTTTTACCAGTCAGGGTTTTGACAAAAATCTGCATCGCCCAACCGGGCCAGGCGGTCAGGGCAATACACAACATAGCTAACTGCAAGAGTCGAATCATATCTGCTCCATAGCAAAGTAATAATCAGTGGTGTGAGTCATACACCAGAATAAAAAATCGCCGGATGCTAACATGTTGGTTCCAATTTCTGAACAAAAAGGCCGGATGCTGTGTAACGTCATGTAACAGCTGTCAATGATGTGGCTGTCGGAAATGTAGAAAAGTAACGGCAGCGCTGGTTCGTCACCAACGCGATAAGAGGTACAAAAGTTACCCTGTTATTCCTCACTAAACAGGGTAAAATAGCAAGGTTGTAGTAGTCAGAGATGCCGATTGAAGGCAATCCAGGTGTGGTAATGTTGGATCCGCTCGCGCATTCGTTAGCTTCGGTAATGGTGACTTTGGCCTGTGCTTTATTTATCTGGCCGTTATATCTGTTGAATAAAGATTTTGCTGGCCCGAAACAGTGGGCGATTGGCAATAGCCTGCTGCCATTGGGGTTGTTATTACTCAGCACTCAAAGCATGACACCGGTTTGGTTGGGTGTGGTACTGGCCAACCATATTTTGCTGGCCGCGGTGTTAGCCATTTTATGGGGCACCCGCTTATTTTTCGGTTATCAGCGCAACAAAAGCTTGTTAACTGTACTCACGCTCAGCTTTAGCCTGCCGTTTTTGTATTTCACCTATATCACGCCTTATACCGATGGCCGCATTATCCTGGTCAGTCTGATGTTTTCCATTTGTAGCTTGCTGAGTATCAGGGTACTGAGAGCCAAACAAAAGGCCGGATTTTCATTAGGAGTCAAACTGTTTCAGGCGGTCCTGATGTTATTAATCATGCTGATGAGCTACCGTATTGCTTATATCCTGTTGGTCGGTGACTTAGGCGGCATCTTTCGCCTCAACCTGTTAAATGTGGCGGTGGCGGCTTTATCATATTTTGTGGTCTATGGTTTGACGCTGAGTTATTTTTTGCTCTGTTCCGAACGACGTATCCAGATGCTGGATAGGTTACAACAACAAACCAAAGCCGAAGCCGCGTTAAAAAGCCGCTTTCTGGCGTCATTGAGCCACGAATTACGCACGCCGCTAAATGCCATCGTCGGCAAAGCGCAGCTGATGAAGTTACAACAACAGGATCCAACACTGCAGCAGGATTGCAGCATCATTATTGAGGCTGGACTGGCATTATCGACCATGGCGCAACAAGTGCTGGAGCACGCCAGTCTGGAGCATGGCGAGGTGCAAATCCAACCTCAGGACACCTTATTACTCCCCTGGTTGCAGAGCATCATCGATACGATGCAACCGCTGGCGCAAGCACGGCATTTGGCGTTAAGTTTGCAGACCGAACAGCTGAATTTGCAGCAAATCTATCGTTTTGATCAGGGCAAAGTACGGCAGGTGCTAATCAATTTGCTCGGCAATGCCATTAAATATACTGATCAGGGGTTTGTCAGGCTGCAGGTGCAACTGACTGACCAGACCGGGCCGCTGCATCAGATCCACTTTGCAGTGCAAGACAGTGGTATTGGCATCAGCCCGGACGACCAGCGCGATATTCTGCTGCCTTTTATCCGGGCTTCGCAGCAGGAACTGCGCGAAGGCACTGGCCTGGGTTTATCTTTATGTCAAAAAGCACTGCAACTGTTGGGAACGGAATTAAAATTTACCAGCCAGCCCGGTGTTGGCAGTTGTTTTTACTTTCAGTTACCGCTGCAGTCCGTCAGTGTTTCAAAACCCGTCATAACAACAGTCGCCAGCAACACCATAGCGCCACTGCAGATCTTGCTGGTCGAAGATGTGGCATTAAATCAGCAGATTATCCAGGCACTATTACAACATGAGGGTCATCTGGTGTTGGTCGCTGCCACTGCGGCAGAGGCGATAGCGCTTTGTCAGCAACACAGCTTTGAGCTGATATTGCTGGATATGAATCTGCCAGACAATGATGGCCTGAGTTTGTTCCGCCAGCTGCAACAACAGCTGGCTGGCGCCCTGCCAAGCACACTGCCACCTGTGCTGGCATTAACCGCGGATACCAGCCGGCAATTACAACAGGATTGTTTGGCTGCTGGCATCAAACAAGTGCTGACCAAACCTATTGAGCTGGCACAGTTACAACAAAGTATCCGCCAATTGCTGCCCCGGCCGTTAATTGCCAATAGCCTGACCTTTCAAAGTTTCGCCTGTTATTTACCGGCACCACTGGTGCAACAAAAATTAGCCGGGCTGGCTGCCGAATTACAGCAACATATCAGCCAGTGGCCCCGTTTGCATGGCGCTGAACTGCAGGCCAGTCTGCATCAACTGCGGGGCATGGCAGCAACGCTGGGACTGGAATTGCTGGCGGCGCAACTGGCTGAGCTGGAAAGCCAGCTCAGCCAGTTGCCTGCATCACAACCAGCCTTCAGTCAGCTCGCCAGTCGCAGTGCACAACTGCTGCGGCAAAAAATCGAAGGAGTGCGGCATGACTGAAC
>Ga0209599_10001077_pt1 | contig 14130 bp, 17 predicted proteins | sample Shrwel_input2_FT_FD_187534 | JGI IMG/M metagenome (GOLD analysis project Ga0209599, IMG submission 187534) | Subsurface microbial communities from deep shales in Ohio, USA - Utica-3 well 1 S input2 FT (SPAdes) (version 2) ... | reverse complement strand
GACCATAGCGAGTGTGAACCACCTGATCCCTTCCCGAACTCAGAAGTGAAACCGCTCCGCGCCGATGATAGTGTGGCATTCGCCATGTGAAAGTAGGTCATCGCCAGACTCCAATCAACAAAAACCCCCATCCAAGAAATTGGATGGGGGTTTTTTGTTTTTAAATCATGGAAAATTTTTAATTGGAATAATCATTCATTCAGGTTATCCTTTTGAAATTAATCACTTTATTTTGTCTATAAGCTTATGGAACTTCTTCGCCTGCTATCCGATGGTCAATTTCATTCGGGTGTACAATTAGCTGATGCTATTGGCGTGAGCCGAACCACTATTTCCAAACGTATTACACAATGGACAGCGCATGGATTAGTGATTGATAGTGTGGTTGGTAAAGGGTATCGTCTCCACTCTCCCATTCAGTGGTTAGATAAAGAACGGATTTTGTCGGCAATTCCTAGTGCTATTCAGTCGCACATTTCTATTTTCGAAACACCTCTTTCTGTGTCCTCAACGAATGATGTTGTGGCTACATATTTATCGAAAAATACTCAATCAGGGGTGGTATGCATTACCGAAATGCAAGGAGCTGGACGTGGTCGGCGCGGTCGAGAGTGGTTTTCTCCACCTGCTGGCAATTTTTATGGCTCTATAGGTTGGATTTTTGAGGAAGGATTTTCGGCTATAGAAGGGTTGAGTTTAGCAGTAGGTGTGGCGGTTGTTAAAGCCTTAGAGTCTATGGGCGCGCGAGACTTGCAGCTTAAATGGCCTAATGATGTGTTATATCGCGGTCATAAAGTGGCGGGTGTCCTGATAGAAATGACGGGGGAGGCGGATGGAGCTTGTCACGTTGTGATTGGTGTAGGTGTTAATTTACATTTGCCTGAAGCCGTCAAGCAACAAATAACTCAACCTGTGACTGATTTATATACCATTTGTGGGCAGGTAATTGATCGGCAATTAATTACGGCGGCAATTGTTTCTGAGTTGATAACGTTGTTAATTGATTATCATAAAACTGGCTTTACGAAGTGGCATGATGAATGGTTAAAGTACGACGCTTTTAAAGATCAATCGGTCGTGATTATTGGCATGCAAGAGCCAATTAATGGCATAGCTCAAGGTGTAGATGAGCGTGGCAATTTTCTTTTAGAGACAAAAAGTGGTCTTATGCATATTTGTGGTGGTGAAGTGTCTTTACGTCAAGCGAAGAGTTCTTAAGTTATGGCACGTTCATGCTTTATTGATATGGGTAACTCTCGTATTAAATTATGGCTATGTGATAATGAAAAAATAATTGCTAGTTATGCTGTGGCGCACCAGTACTCTCCAAATATATTAATGTCGGGTTTACCCGCAGAGTTTTATGGACATGTCGATTTTGTTGGTGTTTCTTCGGTTCTAAATGATAAAGTTAATCAAGAATTAGAAAGCTTGTGTTTGTTGCTATGGCGATGCACTCCTCAGTTTGCCAATACAGATTATGCAACATTAGGTATTCAATGCGCTTATAAAGACCCAGCTCTGTTGGGAATTGATCGTTGGTTGAATATACTTGCTGTCGCAGGGCGGCAGCCCGTTTGTGTGGTGAGTTGTGGGACAGCATTAACGATAGATGTGGTTAATAATAACCAACATTTAGGCGGATATATTTTCCCTGGTATGAATTTACAGTTATCATCGCTACTACATGGTACACAACGAGTACGTCCACATGATATAACGTATGCTACGCTCGATTTTGGTAAAAGTACCAGTGAATCAGTACATCATGGTATTTTATTGGCGTGTATTGCTGCTATTGAAAAAGTTTATGCAGCACTAAAACAAGTGACAGATAAAAATGTACAGCTGATTTTGACGGGTGGCGACTCTGAAAGGCTAAGCCCACATTTGCAAATCGCACATGATATGATGCCTGAGTTATTGCTAATTGGTTTGCAACGCTATTTTGGCCATTCATCATAAGCCGATATTATAAGAGGAATGGATATGCCTTTAGTCTTTGGACTGTTGGTGGTATTTAACGCCGTTTTTTTGGCGTGGCAGTTTTTTGAACAGCAAAATCGCGGACAAGGTATCGTCGTAGTGGTAGAAGAGCAAGAGGGTAAACCATTGCAACTTCTCTCAGAGCGTACGGATCTAGTCGCTACAGATACGCATGAGACAACTAATCAAAATACGCCTACGGTTAAAATGCGCGATGATCTCGCTTGCTATCGTGTTGGTCCTATTCTTGATCGGGATATGCTGAGGCAAGTGCGTGCTATATTTGAAAAAAGCGGCTTTGATGTCAAAGTTGTATCAATGAATAGTAGTAGTGCAAAGTATTTAGTTTATATCCCTCCTTTAGCTTCGGCAGAGAAAGCTCAGTTAGTGCTAGCTGAGTTACAAAAAAGTGGTGTTGATGGCAATGTTGTTACTGATACGCAACTGGCAAATGCAATCTCCTTAGGTACAGTCAGTAGCTTAGATAAAGCAGAGGCATTAAAAAGCCGCCTCGGGGCTTTGGGTTATCGTGTAGAGTCTCAATCTACTTTTTCGGCGCATGATGAGCAATGGCTGCTATTAACGAATGTTGGTAGCGTTGCTAAAACGCAGATTGATCGAATAATTACGGGTAGTCCACAAATTAGACGAGAAACTGCTTCTTGTCCTTAGTCTGACGTTAATCCTAATTATCTGTTTTTTGGTGAAAAATCGCACATTTTTGTGATTGCTTGCTTTGTATTTTCTTGTCTTTATGGTCGTTTAAGGTGTGTTAATGAACTCTGAGACAGATACCCCGTTAGTGTCTATTCGTGAGCTGAGTTTTAGTCGAGGAAGTCGTCCAATTTTTGAAAATGTAAGTTTGGATATTGCCCGAGGTAAAGTAACCGCGATTATGGGGCCTTCAGGATGTGGGAAAACCACCTTGTTGCGTTTTATCGGTGGACAATTATATCCTGATAGTGGTCAAGTGTTAGTGAATGGTGACAATGTGCCAAACATGAGTCGTCGTGAGTTGTTTATCGCGCGGGCTAAAATGGGCATGTTATTTCAAAGTGGCGCATTGTTTTCTGATCTGTCTGTTTATGAGAATGTGGCTTTTCCGTTAAGAGCGCATACTCAACTGTCTGAGTCGCTTATTCACGAATTGGTGTTAATGAAGCTGGAAGCAGTTGGTTTGCGTGGTGCTTGGAATTTGATGCCAGCAGAGTTGTCAGGTGGTATGCAGCGTCGTGCTGCTTTAGCGCGGGCAATTGCGCTTGATCCTGAGTTAATTATGTATGATGAGCCATTTGCAGGCCAAGACCCGATGGTCAAAGGTGTTTTGGTGACGCTGATCCGCACCTTGCGCGAGGCATTAGGATTAACGACGGTTATCGTTTCGCATGATGTTCCTGAAACATTACATATCGCAGACTATATTTATCTCATCGCCAATCGTTCCATTATTGCATCAGGCACACCTGATGAATTGCGTCATTCAGAGTCTCCTTTTGTGCAGCAGTTTTTAAATGGTAGTCCTGATGGGCCTGTGCATTTTCATTATCCTGCTAAAAGCTACAGTGAAGAATTAGGAGTGCGCGTGTGATTGTTGACTCTATTCGTCGTTTAGGTGCAAACACGCTCGCTAAATTACAATCTATTGGTGCGGCAGGAATATTTTTATGGCAAGCCTTAGTTGCTGTGCCACAACCTCGCACATCTTTTCCTTTATTAATTAAACAGTTATATGCTGTTGGCGTGTTGTCGTTTGCCATTATTATTGTTTCGGGTCTGTTTATTGGTTTGGTGCTAGGGTTACAGGGTTACAATATTCTGATTACCTATGGCAGCGAGCAAGCATTAGGTACATTGGTGTCTTTAACCTTAGTTCGAGAATTAGGCCCTGTCGTGACGGCATTATTATTTGCTGGTCGGGCAGGGTCAGCATTGACCGCAGAAATTGGTTTGATGAAAGCAACAGAACAATTAGCTAGTATGGAAATGATTGGCGTTGACCCATTACGTCGGATTATTGCACCGCGTTTTTGGGCGGGTTTTATTAGTATGCCGTTGTTAGCATTGATTTTTTCAGCTGTTGGCATTATCGGTGGGATGTTGGTGGGTGTGGATTGGTTGGGTATTTATTCGGGATCATTTTGGGCGAATATGCAAAATTCGGTCGAGTTTGTTGATGATGTCGTCAATGGCATGATCAAAAGTGTCGTCTTCGGTGTGGCGGTGACATGGATTGCTTTGTTTCAGGGTTATGACTGTGAGCCGACAGCAGAAGGTATTTCTATCGCCACGACACGCACCGTCGTTTATGGTTCTTTATCGGTGTTAGCACTCGACTTTATTTTAACTGCCGTTATGTTTGGAGATTTGTAATGCGTACTCGCACCCTTGAGCTGAGCGTGGGCTTATTTTTAGTCGCGGGTATAGCGGCCTTATTCTTTTTGGCCATTAAAGTGAGTGGCTTGAGTAGTGAAGTGAATCAACCTAGCTATAAAGTGTATGCTCACTTTCAAAATATTGCGGGTTTAGTTCCTCGCTCCAAAGTGACAATGTCTGGTGTGACGATTGGTCGTGTGGCGGCGATTGAGTTAGATAAAAAGAGATTAAACGCTAAAGTGACCCTTGAAATTTATAACGATGTCAATGAGATTAGTACAGATTCTGTAGCCAGTATTTTGACCGCAGGCTTACTGGGTGAGAAATATATCGGTATCGTGCCGGGTGCTGATGACACTTTTGTTAAGAACGGTGACGAAATCGAACAGACACAATCCTCACTTGTGTTAGAAGATCTGATAGGTAAGTTTCTCTTTAATAAAGCGACGGAAGATAAGGGCAGCACACCCGCTCCAGCCCCCACTTCTACGCCAGCTAAAGCAGAAGAGTTCTAATTGACTTATCCCGATGCGTTTTGTGTGCATTGGTTTTAATGAGGATGATGGTGATGGTTAAGTTACTCCAGCGTAGTTTTTCGATGATGTTAATGGGCGTATTATTACTTAGCGCTCAGTTAACGTATGCGGCGGAGAATCCGAAGGATTTTGTCCAACGCATTTCCGAACAATTAACAACACGGCTTGTGAAAGAACGTGCAGCGTATAAAAAAGACCCTCAGTTGTTGTTTACCATTGTTCAAGAAAATATTGAGCCGTATGTTGACTTTACGGGCTTTGCCAAAGGGGTGATGGGGCAGTTTTATCGTCAAGCCAGTGACAAGCAACGCGTGGATTTTACTGCGACCTTTAAGCAAAGTTTAATTCGTACCTATGCTAATGGATTAGGTGCGTATGAAAATGAAAAATTTACCGTCAAGCCGTACAAAGCAGGTGATGACCCGAAAAAAGCCCAAGTCGATATGGATATTCAAACTAGTAGCAACGGTGTTGTTCCTGTAACTTATCAAATGGTTTTAGACGCGCAAGGACAATGGAAAGTGCGTAACTTGATTTTGAATGGTATTAATCTAGGCTTAACCTTTCGTAATCAGTTTGCATCTACTGTCGAAGCTAATCATGGTAATTTAGATAAAGCGATTGCTAATTTTGTTCCCGCAGCCGCAGCTAAAAAAGGTAGCTAAGATGACCGAAAGTGTAGCGACATTAACGCTGCAAGACTCACGCCTCCATTTAGGAGGCGTTGTGCATTTTGATAATGCTGAAAAAGTCTGTGCCGATGGCGTAAAATTACTCAAGCAGGCGGGAAAATCGCTAGTGATTGATATGCAAAAATTGAGCAGTAGCAATAGTTTAGTGGTGGCTATTTTGGTTTCTTGGACGCGAATGGCTTCTAGTTTGCAACAAACCTTGCATATTACGCACACGCCCGACAAACTACGCGCCATTATTCGCGTCAGTGGTTTAACCACGGCTTTACCTGAGTTACCGTAGGATCAAAAATGAATCCCGAAAGCATTAAATCCGTTTTAGTCGCCGCTTTTCCTGATGCCGTTGAAATCAGTGTCACAGGTGAAGGCGGCAAGTTTCAAGTGACGATTGTCAGTGAAGAGTTTGCGAGTTTACGCCCTGTGGCGAAACAGCAACGTGTTTACGCGCCGTTGAATGAATATATTGCCAGTGGCGCGATTCACGCCGTCACCATGCGTACACTAACGCCCGAAGAATGGCGTAAAGCAAAATTATTTGGTTAATCCCTCCGCATACAGAGAATAAATCATGGATAAGTTAGCGATTACAGGTGGTACTCGTCTCGAGGGTGAAGTGCGTATTTCAGGTGCAAAGAACTCAGCTTTGCCGTTGTTAGCGGCGACAATTTTAGCGTCAACTCCTGTCACGCTTAACAATGTCCCTGATTTACACGATATTAAAACCATGATGCGTATTTTGTCGCACATGGGTATGACCATCACTAAGGGTGAAAATGGCCAAGTTGTTATTGATGCCAATACGCTGACTCAAGCGGTTGCACCTTACGAATTAGTCAAAACTATGCGCGCCTCAATTTTTGTTTTAGGTTCGTTGGTGACACGCTTCAAAGAAGCGTATGTCTCGTTGCCCGGTGGTTGTGCTATTGGTTCACGTCCCGTCGATCAGCATTTAAAAGCCTTAGAAGCATTGGGTGCAGTGGTGACGGTGGAAAAAGGCTATGTTCATGCCAAAGTTGATGGTCGTTTGCGTGGTGGTCGTATTCTATTTGATGTGGTGACGGTGGGTGGCACAGAAAACGCGATGATGGCGGCAACACTGGCCGAAGGCACAACGATTATTGAAAATGCTGCTCGTGAGCCTGAAGTGGTTGACTTAGCTAATATGCTGAAAAAAATGGGTGCTAACATCGAAGGTGCGGGGACAGACCGTATTGTCATTGAAGGCGTAGAGGCATTAACGGGTTGTGAGTATTCAGTGTGCCCCGATCGTATTGAAACGGGCTCTTATTTGGCGGCAGCCGTAGTGACAGGTGGACGTATTCGTGCCACGCATACAGACCCTAAATTATTAGATGCAGTATTACTTAAGTTTTTGGAAATGGGCGCACTGGTGAGTACAGGTGAAGATTGGATTGAGATTGATATGCAGGGTAAACGTCCCCGTGCAGTCAGTTTCCGTACTTCACCGCATCCTGCTTTCCCTACCGATATGCAAGCGCAGTTTATGGCAATTAATGCTATTTCTGAAGGGACAAGCACTGTTAACGAAACGATTTTTGAAAATCGGTTTATGCATGTCCCTGAGTTAAATCGGATGGGCGCGAATATCGAAGTTGATGGTCATAGGGCAGTAGTTCGCGGAGTCAGTAAATTAGACGGCGCACCTGTCATGGCGACAGATTTACGTGCTTCGATGTCATTGGTATTGGCCGCCTTAGCCGCGGAAGGTGATACGGTAATTGACCGTATTTATCATATTGACCGTGGCTATGAGCGTGTGGAAGAAAAACTCTCGTTATTAGGTGCTAAAATTCGCCGTATTTCTAGTCGGGTAAATGCTTAAATGTCGCAGTTGATTATTGCTTTATCGAAAGGACGCATTTTAAAAGACACTCTCCCGTTATTAAAAGTAGCGGGCATCGAGTTATTGGAAGACCCTGAAAAAAGTCGGAAGCTGATTTTCCCGACCACTCATCCACAAGTACAAATAGTCATTATTCGTGCCACTGATGTGCCGACTTATGTCGAAAATGGTGCGGCTGATGTCGGTGTTGCAGGCAAAGACGTCTTGATGGAGCATGGTGCGAGTGGTGTTTACGAGCCCTTAGACTTAAATATTGCCAAGTGTCGTTTAATGGTGGCAGGCAAAGTGAATGCTCCACCTGTGCATGGCCGTTTGCGTATTGCCACTAAATTTGTCAATTTAGCGAAACAATACTACGCTGAAAAAGGTGAGCAAGTTGAAGTCATTAAACTTTATGGCTCAATGGAATTAGCTCCGTTAATGGGCTTGGCGGATCGTATTGTTGATGTCGTTGATACAGGTAAAACATTGGTTGAAAATGGATTAGAGCCATTAGAGTTAATCGCTCATATCTCGTCACGTTTAATCGTCAATAAAGCCAGTTTTAAACGGAAAGCTGATTTAATACAGCCGTTGCTGCAACAATTAAGTCACGCGGTTGAGCAATCAACTGTGTAAAAATGGTTTGATAAGGGCTTGTGCCATTGAGGTGCTCGCCCGTTTTGTCGTAGTTTTCTTCTCCTCAGTTTTGAACTTACGCGGTTATCGCTTATTTGTTCGCAAAACGCGCTAATCTCGGTGAAATGCGTAAGTCGTGAGTTAATAGCTTTTCATCTTTGCCCATACGGATTAACACTCGTGAAACACACTGTGACGATACGCCGCTTAACTACCCAAGATGCTGATTTTTCGACGCAACTCAACTCGTTATTAGCATGGGAGTCGGTTAACGATCACCAATTGCAGCAAACGGTCAGTGATATTTTGGCGCGTGTCAAACAGCAGGGCGATAGTGCAGTGCTAGATTACACACGTCGTTTTGACCAAGTCACTGCCAGTCAGTTTTCCGCATTAACTATATTGCCTGCGCAACTATTAGCGGCATATGAGGGGTTGGGCGACGAGCAGCGTGAAGCCTTATCCGTTGCCGCTGAGCGTGTGCGTTATTATCACGAAAAACAAGTCCAAGCCTCATGGCAATATCAAGAAGTTGATGGCACGATTTTAGGCCAACAAATTACGCCTTTAGACCGTGTTGGTATTTATGTGCCCGGTGGTAAGGCCAGTTATCCTTCGTCGGTATTGATGAATGCGATTCCTGCGAAAGTGGCGGGGGTGGTCGAAGTGATTATGTGTGTCCCTACACCCCGTGGCGAAGTGAATCAACTGGTATTGGCGGCAGCGTATTTGGCAGGTGTCGATAAAGTCTTTACTGTGGGCGGCGCACAAGCGGTGGCGGCATTAGCCTATGGTACAGAAAGCATTCCTAAAGTTGATAAAATTGTTGGGCCGGGAAACAGCTACGTCGCAACCGCAAAGCGCTTAGTGTTTGGCCAAGTCGGCATTGATATGATTGCAGGCCCATCAGAAATTTTGATTTATTGTGATGGCAAAACATCACCCGATTGGATTGCGATGGATTTACTGTCGCAAGCAGAACACGATGAAGAAGCACAAGCCATTTTAATTAGTACCGATAGTGCGTATTTGGATGCGGTCGAGGCGGCACTGGATAAACTGTTACCCACTTTAGAACGTGCCAATATTGCTCGTGTTTCCTTAAGTAATCGAGCTGCATTGATTTATGTCGAAAACGAGCAACAAGCACTTGAGTTAATCAATCGTATTGCACCTGAGCATTTAGAGTTGTCGGTAGAAAATCCTGAAGCTCTGCTGCCACATATTCGTCACGCTGGAGCTATTTTTATGGGGCGTTTTACCCCTGAAGCTCTAGGTGATTATTGTGCAGGGCCGAATCATGTTTTGCCAACATCAGGTACAGCACGTTTTTCGTCACCGCTCGGTGTCTATGACTTCCAAAAACGTTCGAGTGTGATTTATTGCTCGGCTCAAGGAGCAGATCATTTGGCCCGTGTGGCTTCGGTATTAGCGCGTGGTGAAAGTTTAACTGCCCATGCACGTTCAGCCGAATATCGTTTTCAAGACTAATTCTTCAAAATTAATGTCATTGTGATTGAGAGTACAGCATGAGTCAGCACTATTGGAGTCCTGTGGTTCGTGGACTGGTTCCTTATGTTCCCGGTGAACAACCGAAAGTGGCCAATTTGGTAAAACTAAATACCAATGAAAATCCGTATCCACCATCGCCTAAAGTTTTAGAGGCGATGCACGCAGCGATTAACGATAGCTTACGTTTGTATCCAGATCCTGACGCGAGCGCCTTAAAAAAAGCCATTGCCGATTATTATGCGGTTGATAGTAGCCAAGTCTTTGTCGGGAATGGTTCGGATGAAGTGTTGGCGCATGTGTTTTTAGCCTTTTTTAAGCAAGCACAGCCGATTTTATTTCCTGATATTTCTTATAGTTTTTATAAAGTCTATTGCGGCTTGTATGAAATTGACTATCGGACGATTCCGCTTAATGAGCAGTTTCAGATTGATGTCGCTGATTATCATCATCTCAATGGTGGGATTATTTTTCCGAATCCTAATGCACCAACGGGCTGTTTATTATCGTTAACGGCAATAGAACGCTTGCTACAAGCGAATCCTGATAGTGTTGTTGTCGTCGATGAAGCTTATATTGATTTTGGTGGCAAAACTGCCATTAGTTTAATCAATCAATATCCGCAATTATTAGTGACTCAAACCTTGTCAAAATCACGCTCTTTAGCAGGTTTGCGTGTGGGTTTGGCGGTAGGGCAAGCACATTTGATTGAAGCTTTAGAGCGCGTTAAAAATAGTTTCAACTCCTATCCGATGGATAAGTTGGCGATTGCGGGTGGTGTGGCCGCCTTTGAGGATAAAGCCTATTTTCAGCAAACCTGCCAAGCCATTATTGATAGTCGTGAGTTATTAGCGCAGCAACTCAAAGACTTGGGTTTTGACGTGTTACCGTCGGCCGCCAATTTTGTTTTTGCGCGTCATCCACACAAAGAGGCAGTTCAGATTGCGGCTGCTTTGCGTGAAAAAGCCATTATTGTGCGTCATTTTAAATTGACGCGTATCGAGCAGTTTTTGCGGATTACCATTGGCACTGAGGCGGAAAATCAGGCTTTGGTTGAGGCCTTGAAGGTGTTGTAGGCTTTTGAAAGTACTCACTTTTCATCAGGCTTCGACTCCACTCAGCCAACGCATAAATACTCCCTGAGCGGAGTCGAAGGGTAAACTATTTACTGCTCCTCGTCCCCCATCTCAGGCTGTTCAGCTTTTGGCCGTTTGCCAATTTTCACCGATAACTCCACTTCTTCTTTATCACGTTTGACAACAACACTCACAGCCGTATCAGGTTTGATGCCCGCAATCATTTTCACCAGTTCGGAATCGTTATTTGTTTTTTGACCGTTGACACTTAAAATGACATCATTGGGTTTGATCCCTCCTTCTGCCGCAGGGCCGCCACGTACTACGCCTGCAATGGCTACCCCTGTCGTGGTGAGATTATTGAGCGAGCCGTCTTCATTAAAGTTTTGATTGGCTTGTTTAATTTCTACACCTAACCATCCACGAACGACTTGGCCATGATCAATAATATCCACCATAACAGATTGCGCGAGTTTGGCAGGAATAGCAAAACCAATTCCCATCGAACCACCCGAACGCGAATAAATTGCCGTATTAATACCCACTAAATTGCCTGCAACATCAATCAACGCACCGCCAGAATTGCCCGGATTAATAGCGGCATCGGTTTGAATAAAATCTTCAAAGGTATTAATGCCTAAACCATTACGCCCCAATGCCGAAACAATCCCTTGTGTGACTGTTTGGCCGACACCAAAAGGATTGCCAATCGCTAAAACGACATCACCCACTTCTGTCGGTGTGGTTTTAAAGGGCAGGGTGGGCAAGTCTTTTAAGTCAATTTTAATAATCGCTAAATCGCTGTCGGGGTCTGTGCCAATCACTTTGGCTTTGGCTTTACGGCCATCTTGTAGAGCGACGATAATTTCATTGGCTTTACCCACAACGTGATTGTTGGTGAGTACATAGCCTTCTTTGGTGACAATCACGCCTGAACCTAAACCCGAGCGCGGTTCGGACTCTTGTGAGTTCATGCCGTGAAATTCAAAAAAGCGGCGAAACATCGGGTCGTTCATTAAGGGATGATTATTATGTTTAATGGTTTCGGTAGTAAAAATATTCACCACCGCAGGCGCGGCCGCTTTAACGGCAGGGGCATAAGAAACGACACCACTGGCATTGCCTTGAATGGTGAGTGGTCGCTCTTGGCTGATGGTGACATTGGGATGAGTGTTTTGTTGTTCAGCTTTTTCTTTTGGTTGGCAACCTGCAACAGTCATCAAACTGCAAGCAATAATAAGACTAGATACATGGCTAAAGCGTGACATAAATCAGTCCTGCTAATGAAGTGATAAGTAAGATATTATATTTAATGAAATTTTTAAACGCTGCAAGGAATCATCATGGCTTCGTTAATACAAGTAGTGGATTTGTTACAAAGCACACTTAAGCCCCAGTTATTTAATGACTATTGCCCTAATGGTTTACAAGTGCAAGGCAAAGATCACATACAACGCTTGGTGACAGGGGTTACTGCGAGTCAGGCTCTGATAGATGCCGCCATTGACTTACAAGCGGATGCGATTTTGGTGCATCACGGTTATTTTTGGAAAGGTGAAAATGCTTGTGTCGTGGGGATGAAGAAAAATCGGCTGAAAGCGTTGTTAATGAACGATATTTCTTTATTGGCTTATCATTTGCCATTGGATGCTCATCACGAATTAGGCAATAACGTGCAATTAGCTAAAAAACTTGGTTTGGGTATTGCCGAGCCCTTGTATCCTGAAAATCCTAAACAAGTCGGTAATATTGCGGTATTAGATGAGCCAATGTCAGCAGAAGATTTTAGTGCGTTATGTGAGCGTGTTTTAGGCCAAAAACCTATTCATATTGCAGGTGCGAATCAGTTCATTAAGACCATTGGTTTTTGTACGGGCGCGGCACAAGGTTTTATTGAACAAGCAGTCGTGATGGGGTGTGATGCCTATTTAAGTGGTGAGATTTCTGAGCCGACAGTGCATACCGCACGGGAGACGGGCATTCATTATTTTGCCGCAGGTCATCATGCGACTGAGCGTTATGGTGTGCAGGCGGTAGGGGAGTTTTTGGCAGAAAAATTAGGTATTGAGCATATGTTTGTGGATATTGCTAATCCTGTTTGATCGTTTTTATGATTGTGTTTTGTATCGTGTCGGCTATATGATCGCGAATTGGTAATATTTAGCACTATAGTACATTCAGTACGACTCAAGCAGGCTATTTAAACCCACCATATAACTATAATAGGAATACCTATGAAGTTTCGTAGCTTGCTTTTTTTAAGTTTATTTTTCTGTAGCTCATTCGCACAAGCCACTGAGGAACTCGACGAGTTGCGTGCGGTGAATAAGAATGAGTGGCGTTTATTAAAAAATGACCAGCGCCAAAAGATTAAAATATGGACTAAAAATGAGGACGATAAACCCATTCGCTCATTTAAAGTAGAGTCCGTTATTGATGCACCTATTGAGTCATTAATGCGGTTAGGGGCAGATATTCCTGCTATGTCGCGTTGGTTTTTTCAAATGAAATCCGCCAAAGTGATCAAGTTGATTTCTGCCAGTGAGGTGATTGTCTATTTGGTATTTGACGCGCCATTAGGTGTTCCCGATAGGGATGCAATCGTGCGTATTACTATGTTTCCGATGAGTGCAAAACAGCCGTATAGCTTGGTTAAATGGGAGGCTTTACCTGACCATCTGCCATTAAAGCCGCCATTTGTGAGAATGCAAGCTGCTAATTTCACTGCAAAATTGACACCACTCAATGAGCGTCAAACAGCCTTCGATACCGAAGGGTATTTTAATCCAGGTGGCCATGACCCCGTATGGGCAGTTAACTTCATGCAAACGAGAGCACCTTATGTTTCGCTTCTTGGATATAGACGGGTGGTTGCAAATCAAAAATATCATGACCCATCGCAACCACAGACATTCCAAGCGGAGTAAGGTTTCTCAGTATTTCTTGGTTAAATAGCAGGGAAAGGGGCAGAATAGCCCCTAACAATCAACTCCTAAACAAATACCCCGTCACTTCTTCTCTATCATGATACAACTGCTTAAACGCCAACTGATAATGCACATGCTTATCTTGCAAAATATCTTCCATCAATTCTTTGCAATGTTGAAGCTCTTCAAACCGGCGTTTCATGGGGAGTTTGAGATTAAAAATCGCTCGTTCCGCATCACCATCGGCAATCCAACTGGCAATTGTGGTGGCAACGCGGGCAGGACTTTCAATCATGTCACAGACCAACCAATTGACCCTACGTTCTGGGCGATACTTAAAGCCATCAACGCGTAAATGCTCCACTTGTCCTGTTTGCATTAACGCTTTATCCATCGCACCATCACGGATAAAGGGTAAGTCTTGTGATAAGTACTGATGCAGAAGTTTGTTAATTTTGTTGTAATGGTCTATATTTAATGATGATGATTAACGGATCGTATGGGGTATGTATCATGAAATATGTATCTTCTTTAAGTCCTGAAATAGAG
>Ga0209599_10001076_pt1 | contig 14152 bp, 8 predicted proteins | sample Shrwel_input2_FT_FD_187534 | JGI IMG/M metagenome (GOLD analysis project Ga0209599, IMG submission 187534) | Subsurface microbial communities from deep shales in Ohio, USA - Utica-3 well 1 S input2 FT (SPAdes) (version 2) ... | reverse complement strand
GCAAAAGTATTAATTATTTTTTAATCAACAAAACTTTTTTTGATATTTTTTTTCAAGACTGTCAGTCGCACTATTTATTATGTTAGCTTAACTTAATGTATCTCTCTCAAAAAAACTCTACTCTTCTGCGCTCCCTCATTTAAGGGACTGCAAAGGTAACTCTTTTTTCTAAACTTCCAAATATTTTCTTAAAATATTTTTATGTTCTCGTTTCGTATCTTTTTCCTTAATTAGCTCCTGCGCTACCGTTATTTTGGTGATGCAAAAGTATGACGATAAATCTATACAATGCAAATATTTTACACAAAAACTTATACAGTTGTTTAAATTGGGGAAAACATTCTTCTGATAACAAATAACTTACACTAGTTTTCAAAGTTATCCACAATAAGAAAATACCCTTTCTTTAGTATTATTTACACTATAAATCCTAAACATCATTAAGGATTATATGAATTTAGAAGTAATAGTTTTTTATTTTTTGATAGGTAAAGTATCCCATCAACACTCCTAATAAATCTGCAACAAGGTCTAACAATTCCATACTTCTTCCTAAATGCATTTCTTTTTGTAGTATTTCTGTACCTAATCCATATATAAACATGATTAAGAAAAAGGTAAAAAATTGCATTCTAGGAAAACTTATTCTGAAAACAAATCCTAATAGGGCGAATATTGAAATATGTAATAATTTATCAATTCCTGAGAACATAAACCAATATTCTTTGTTTTCTACTCCTGGTTTGAGGAGCATATATGTGAGTATTGCCCAATAAATGGGCAATACGTAATATCTAAATATGTGAGTTATCTTATCCAATGAGTTCTTGGTACTGTTCTGCAGTTAGCAATTCTGATTGGTCTGCACCTTCTGAAAGTTCTACTTTTACAATCCATCCTTTTCCGTATGGGTCTGTATTTACCAATTCTGGTTCACCTTCTAACTCTTCATTAAACTCTATTACTTTACCTGAAACTGGTAAATATAAATCTGAAACAGTTTTTACAGCTTCTACGCTACCGAATACTTCTCCTGCATTTAAATCATCGTCTACAGTATCTACATCTACAAAAACGATGTCTCCTAATTCGCTTTGAGCAAAATCAGTGATTCCAACTGTAGCTACGTTTCCTTCTAGTTTAACCCATTCGTGATCTTTGGTGTACTTTAATTCTGATGGTGTGTTCATTTCTAAATTTATTTTTCCCAAAATTAATGAAATTATATGGAGGTTGCAAAAAAGTTTTTCCCAAAAAAATAGAACCAAATAAATTTGATTCTATTCTATATTATATGCTATATATATTATATGTGTATTTAGAAACCTTGACCTCCTCCAAAATTAAAGGTTGCCGTAATACCAGCTCTCACCGTAGAAAGTGGAAATGCTGTAGAAATTTTATACTTGGTCATTAATTGATCATAGAAGAATCTTAGATTAAAGTTTTGAGAGATGTTATAATCTGCCGAAACTTTTACGCTCATTAATCTTTGACCTCCGGTAATCTGTGAATCATCTAATAATATATTGGTAATTCTGGTTTGATTATCTCTCAATGAAAAATCCGCTCTTACATTTAAATCACTTTTCAGATTTTTTTCTTTTCCTTGATACCTAACTTTGATTTTTAAATCTTTTAAAATATATCCAAAACCAAAAACATATTCAGAACCTAAATCTTCGGTTAAAGTATGATTTACCAAACCGAGTGTATACATTCTGTTCTTATTATATTGTAAACGGAACTGCATATTATTTCTCATGGTAACATCTGCTCCTAAAAGTGGAGAGAAATCTTCTACGTAACCTATCGTGTTAAATGTATATGGATTGTACACATCATTATTAATATCATATTGAGGCGCTCCCGCATTTACATCTTTATTATAATAGTCTACGCTTTTCTGAATTCCAGTTGCGGTATACGTAGAAGTATAGGCATGAAGAATATCAAACTTAGCAAACTGACTATTAATAAAAGGTATGTTTTTAATTCCTGAATAAGTAATTCTCCAGTTTGGCATTGGGAATTTAGATTTTTCTAAATTGTTATTTTTCGTTGGAGACTTTCCTTCAATCGCAGCTTGGAAAGCTGGAATCAATACATAAGCATTGGCTTTGCTGTAATGTTCTGCGTAACCATCAGCTTGTGGTGTTCCATACATTTGAGAAATCGTCTTAGTGTTTTCAATGATTTTTTCGTAAATATTATCGCTTCCAAAACTTGTTTTCAAGAGAATATTAGAATTGGTAAACGTAATCATTTCACTTGCGAAAGAAAAATCAAACTGAGGCGTACTGCTAATCGCATCTACATTAAAGTTACCATGCATTAAATTCTTCATGTAATTTTTGGTAAAACTCACATCTATTCTAAAATCATTGATTGGCTGAATCTGAATATTCCCAGTAAGATTTCGGGTCGTCATCTGAGAGTATGCTTCCGTCATGTATTCCGAAGAAGAAATCCAACTGTTTTCAATGGCATATCTTCTGATGTCTGCTTGAGAACCCAACAAGAATCCAAAAGTTGGCCCACCAATTCCTTTTCCATATCCATAGAAATTAGGAGAAGATAATAATCCCGGTAAAACGGTTCCATTATTTTCAGTATAATTAAAATCTAATTGTTTTATCGCTGTTAAAGCATAAGCAAAAGCTTGAGTAGGCGTCAACTTATTTTTAAAAGTATAAGATTTGAATGCTTTTTTCCTTCCTTTTTTTAAGAAATTCTGAGTATAGACATTGTTCAGAGAATCTATTTCAGATTTTCTGGCATTCATTTTATCATTTACTTTTCTAAAATATTTAAACTTATTGAAGAAACTATTAAAATCTGCACCTCCAGTTACATTAATATTATTGGTATTCTGCGCCAAGTTCCCCAATTTTATTCCATTAGTATCTACCATTGCTGTAGAACGAGCGCTCCAATTGTACTGTACACCGTAACCAATTTCTGTATTTACAAAATCTAAATACGGTAAATTTTCGAATGGCAATCTGTAACTCAACTGAATTCTGTGGTTATAAAGAACCGGTCTTCCTTTTTGGAAAACATTTTGGAAAATAGAACTTCTGTCAAAGGTTTGAATATCCAATTGGTCATTAATCGTTCTGGTAGCAGATGAAATATCTAATTTTAGGGATTTGGTTAAATTAAATCCTACGTTATATTGCCATCCGAAGAAGAAATTTCGGTTTTTAATCACATCAAAATCCGCTGAAGAATTTCCATTGAGCAACGCATCAATATTTCTAAATTCTAGTTCATTATAATTTCTATCTAACTCTGTTCTGAAAGAAACTCTTGTCGGAACTATGTTAAAATTAATTTCTTTTGCCCATTTCAGATAAGGATAAGACTTCGCGGTATCGCTTACAATTTTATTAAATGGCTTAAGATTCCAAGGTTTAAAATTAAAACTGTAATCTATATTTCCTCTTAAATATTGTCTGTAATTGTCTTTAGTATAAACATCTCTGTACTTATCATCATTATAAATTAAGGAGATGGACAAGTTTTCTACATCATAGAATTTTGGTTTTTTATTAGGATTCATTCTATCCTTTCTCATATTGAGTACACCAATACTTCTTTGTTGTGTATACGTTCTTGCTACTTTTTTCAGTTCATCTTTCTTCGGATCTTTGTTAAATTCCACATCATCATTCAGTGGATTGTACTTAGGATCTTCTATGGTTTGAGAATAAGAATAATTAACCGGAATCTTCAATCCTAACTTTTCTGGTAAGAATTTATCTACATTCACCATCGTATTGATACCAAAAGCTGAGTTGGTAGTCTGTGAACGTTCCGCAGGTTTTTGGTTAATGAAACCAAAACCAATCGTAGAATAAGCTCCACTCGCATTTACGGTAGCAAAATCGCCTAAATTAAAGTTAAGATTTGCATTTCCTGCATAACCACCTTTATTTTCTATTCCCGAAAGTCTGATTTCATTCACCCAAAGAATAAGATTTTTATCTATCTCGTCATTATTTCTCACCCCAATCATCATGGTGGTAATATTTCCTAAACTTGGTCTACCTTTTACGTAGAAGGCTTTATTTTCATCACCAAAATCTGCCGAAGTAAATCTTTCGTTGGTCACCGTAGAATTTTTATCTCTCAAGATTTTTAAATCTACAAAATCCTGAATCGCTAATCTTACCGTGTTTTCATTTGGCCAAATATCAAGCGGAGAAGTCGCATTCGGAGCGGTATATTTCAGCGAAGCTTCATATTCATAGTAGTTATCTGTAGCATCACTACCGAATCTGATGAAGAATTTCGCAGATTTATCAAGATTAGAACCTTTGCCAATTAAATCTTCTGCGTGAACAAATAATTCTAAATTTTGGAATCTTCTCATATCTAAAGCGATATTTTTGAAAACACCTCTTGCTTCACCATTCGGAAGGTTGGTTTTCATATAAAGAGAAGCTTCGTTTTGTCTTTGAGCACCTGCATTTCCGCTAAGAACTTGTCTCTCAATTCCTGGAGGCAATACATAAGGTGGAGTTCCCAATGCATTTTCTTCTAAGTTTACACTTCCTACATCAAATTTAGAATTATCTATAGTTCCTGTTCCTTCAAATTGGTTCTGGTCATCTACTCTATTTGAAGCAATTCCTTTACCATATTTTCTCCATTCGCTTCTTACCAAGTCTAAAGTTCCGAATCTAATCGTAGCGGTTTCATCAAAACCTGTAAGCATCATTCTAGCAAATCTTACGTTGTTTAAAATTTGGTCTGCACCAGAAGTTTCGGTAGAAGAATTATAATTGGCAACTGGAATTCTGAATAAGAACCATTTATTTTTAGAAGTTTGTCCGTTTTGGAATTTCACTTCTACTTCTTTTACATCTACAATATTATTTCTTCCTAAAACTAATTCGCTTTGAGCTAAATTAATATCATACTGATTGTAATTTTCGCTTTGGTCTAGGTTATAATCTTTGTTTACATCTTCTGCATCCGGAGTTTGAGAAGAAACTTCTAAAGAGTTCGACTGAGAGTTTCCATCTGGGTTTCTAAAATATTTATAACGCTCAATCATAGATGAAGCTAATGCTCCCTGAAACTGATTAGAAAGATAAAACACAAAATCATCTGCAGCTGGGTCTGGCTCATTTTTTACTGGATTGATAAAATTGGTATTGAAAGCTGTAGCTTCTGCCACATTATCCAATCCATCAAAACCTACATCTTGAGCTGTTCTTTCTTCGTTTTCTGTACCGAAAGCATATAAAACTGGGAATTGGTCTGGCTGAGTTCCCCAATTGGTAGAAGAAGTTTTCGCTGGAGTATTTGGTGTAGGCAAACCATTTTCATATTGCAGTTTACCATCTTTTAGAATATCTTCTGAAACGTTTCCTAATTGCAACATTAATTTAGGAGCAGTTCCTAACATTTTACCGTCTGCATAAGGATCCATCATCCAAAATTCCACATATTCTATATTCGAGCTTCTGAAGTTAGAAACCGTAATCGGTCTCATTAAACCCGCCCATCTTTGTGATGGAATTTCTGCATTTTGATTTAAGTTATACGGACCTCTTTCTTTAGGATAATAGGTAATATCAAAAGTATTGGTAAAGGTTTGTTCACCTGCTACAAAATCTCTATTGTTAAAAAGTTCTATCATTTGAACTCTTCTAGAAGCGTGATTAGAAAGTGCTTCAGCGTTAATTCCATTTGGTGCTTTTCCACCAACTCCATAAAATCTTGGGTCTATATTGTACCAAGAAAGTAGACCTCTTCCGTATCCATTGGTTAAGTCATTATTATTAGAGCTTCCGAAACCAATTTCTGGTTTAGATGCTAAACTCCAAACTGCAGGTTCTTTTAAAGAAATTTTAGAAGTGGTTTGTTCAAAATCATCAATGTAAGATTCATCATTAATTCCTTTATTTTGACCTGGAATAAGATATGCTCCTTCTAATTTCAAATTAATATTAGATGGTGCTTCTGTATTGATAAACGGAATTTTATCTGTAAGTCTGGTTAAAAACTGCGATTGGTTATTGTACATTAGGTTAAAACCAGCCATCGTGTTATTCACGGCTTCGAAACCTGTTTGTACTTTTTGAGTGAGTGGTGTTTCTGAATAATTCACCACAGTTGCACCAATGGTAAGATTTTCATTAAATTTTCTCTCGAGATTTAATCCTAAAAATCTTTTTCTCTGGGTGTTAAAGGTTAATTGGTTTTCTAAACTCACGTTGATGGCTTGACCAGATTGTTTTACCATTTCATTGATAATGGTAACTTGGCCCAACATATAATCTACGGTGTAATCTACGCCTTCTGTAAGCACAACTCCATTGGCAGTTACTTTTACAGAACCACGTGGAACATTAATCGCTCCCAGAGAAATTCCCGTTCCTTGTGAACCTTTATATCTACCTTCGATGGTGTATCTAAGTGCTAAATTATTTTCAGAAGCGACTTGTTTTTGTTGGGTATATAGTTCATTGAAAACAAATTTCGGGTCATTGCTTCCTAAAACAGATTCTAAGTAACTACCAAAAGGTTGAGCTTTGGTAAACATTACTCTTCCGTTTTGTGCATCTACCGTAATTCCTTGTACAAAATCAAACAAACCGTCTCCTTGTTGACCATTCGTGTTATTTTGAATATCGTTATTTACATTCAGTCTATCCCAATTGAATAATTTCAATAAATTTTGGTCTGCAACAGGTGTTCCAGGTAGATAATTTACTTTTCCACCGCTGTCGTTATCACGATATAAAACGTTTAATAGGAAATTCTGCGAGTCAATTTGATTGGCATTTAATGAATACACGTTTTTCATCATTAAATTCCACATCGGTGAAGTAGTTTTTACAGAAACATTCGGTTTCAATAATTTGGTTATAACCACTGGACTTTCTTCTGAAAACTCCCCTACTTTATAGACTTTGCTGTCGCCTGAAACGGTATAAGAAAAAGACGCCGCCAAAAGTTGATTGTCATTTAATCTTTGATTCAAAGAAATATAACCCACTTGAGGATTAAAGGTATATTCAGCAGGATTTAATCTTTTTGCTTTTCTATTAAAGATAAAATGTTCGCCGTCTTTATAATTGGGGTCACCAGTAGTATTCGGAAGTGATTGATTGTTAATCGCGTTGTAGGTTTGGTTTACATCTCTTATTCCTCCAAGATTGGCTACGGCATTATAAACACCTAAATTAGAATTGTCTGGGAAACTTCCACCTTCACCCAAATCTCTAACTCCGAGAATACTTTTCTGCTCTTGCAAATTACCAGAACCTTGGTCTAAAACCCAAAGTTCTAATCGTGTAATCGAAATTCTAGAATTGATTAAAGGATAATTGGCTAAAGCGTTGTCATAATTATTTAAGAAATATTGGCCTAAAAAATAGTGCTGATTATCTTCGTAATCATAGGCATTTATTTTGAAAGTTTGCATTACCCCACCTCCCTGAACTACAATATTTCTGGCTTCACCTTGTTGCTGAGAAAACACCAAAGTTCCGTACGTTTTCCCTAATTGGAATTCGGTTTTTAGACCAAAAAGAGATTCAGAACCTCTGATTAAATTGGTAGAAAGTGGCATATTCACATTACCGAATTCTACTCTTTTTATAATTTTATCCTCGCCACCTTTTAGCGGGTTTTTTGCTTCACCGATGGCTTGATTTTGTAAATCTCTCCACGTTCCTTTGGCTTGCCAAACGAGATTCATTCTATTCTCAAATGCAAAACCAGACTGCGTATCGTAATTGGCTTTGAGTTGTAGATTTTCTCCAACCTTTCCTAAAACACCTAGCTGAATTCTCTGCTGAATATTAATCGCAAAATTGGTTCTGTTTTGGGGAAGAATTAATGGATTCTCAATTTTCTGGTACAAACCTCCTAAATCAAAACTCGCAAATCCATTTGGAATCAATTCTATTTTATTGCTCCCAAAAATGGTTTCAAAAATTTTATTTTTGATAGTCACACTTTGGATCAAGCCATTCTTTTCGGCTTCTTTTTTGTCTTCTTTGTAGAGATTTCCGCCAAAAGCTTTTTGCTGATAATAATCTTTGAGGCTATTATTCAGCGTGTATGTAGAATATTCTTTTGGAGTAAGAACAATGGGCGCTCCTGTTACTGTATTTCCAATTTTTGGGTAGAGATAATACATCCCTGTTTTTACATCATAGAACGCTTCGTATCTCGTAGGATTGGGCAAGGCATAATCTTTCCTTATAGAAATATTCGCTGTATCCGAAGGCTTTTGCTGCGCAAGAAATAGCGCAGAAAAAAATAAAAATACAATCGAAAAATAGATTTTATGCAGAGGAAAAGTTTTCTTCACTTGTGTTTATATCATTTTTAGAATTTGCTTCACCAACTCTTCGGTTTGCAAATCTGGATTTTGTTTTAAAATTCTATCGGCAATCTTCTCGCTCATCTTTTTAGGAATCCCTAAAATTTCTAAAGCAGATAACGATTCTTCTTTCACTTTATTGTCTGCAAAAGCAGAAATGTTCTCCGCAGAAACCCCGAATTTTTCTACCTTATCTCGTAAATCTACAATAATTCTTTCAGCGGTTTTAGCTCCAATTCCTTTTACTTTTTGGAGCAGCGCAGAATTTTTATTGAGAATCGCTTGTGCAATGTCTTTAAGATCTAATGAAGAAAGCAAAATCAGCGCAGAAACTGCACCTACTCCGTTTACAGAAATTAAGAGATTAAACATTTCTTTTTCTTCTTTGGTATAAAACCCAAAAAGCAAATGTGCGTCTTCTCTGATGATTTGTTGGGTGAAAAGAAAAACTTCCTTTCCTAAAGAAAGTCGCTGAGACGTCTGCAAAGAAATGCCTACATAATAACCCACTCCATTTACCTCTATCACCACATAGGTAGGAGTAAGTTCTTGAACAATACCTTTTAATGAAAAAATCATAGTTTTTTTAATAATCTTCAAAGATAACAAATCTCTAAAAATTAAAAAATCAATTTATAGGTATAAAACATGCAATAATTCGTAATTTTGGGAAGTTATAATATAAATAGTAAACAGATAATGAAAAACCTACTTCAGCTTTTAGAAGAAAACACCAAAAAATTCCCACAGAAAACCGCTCTTAGTTTTAGAAACGGTGACGAAATAGAGATTCTTACTTGGAAAAAATTCTGGGCAATGGTTTGTCAAACTGCAAACGGATTGCATACTCTAGATGTAAAAAAGGGAGATTGTGTAGGTGTTTTTTCTCAAAATTCTAAAGATTGGATTATTTTTGACGTTGCCGTGCAAATGTTGGGGGCGATTACCATTCCCATTTATGCTACCAATAATTATGACCAGACCGAATATATCATCAAGCAAACCGAAATGCAACATATTTTGGTGGGAGACACTCCTCAACTAGAAATTCTGAAAAGTGCCGAAAAACATTTAGGCAAAAAATTACATATTTTCACGTCTCATGTGATAAAAGACGAAGCCGAAAACATTACCTATTTCCCAGATTTCATCAAGCATTTTGCTACGGAAAGAAACCTCATCGAAATTACCGATGAAGATTTGGCAACCATTCTTTACACTTCTGGAACTACAGGAATCCCGAAAGGTGTAATGCTTACACATGGTGGTTTCAAAGCGGTAGTTGCGGCACACAAAGAATTTTTCAGTTTCGACAATTTGTACGACATGAAATCTTTGGCTTTTTTACCATTAAGTCATATTTTCGAAAGAAGCTGGACGCTTTTTGTGCTATCTCAAGGTGGTGAAGTTGCCATTTTAGAAGACCCAAAAAATATCTTGAACACGCTGAAACACGTTCACCCAACTGCAATGTGTGCCGTACCAAGATTCTACGAAAAAGTATATCAAACTTTAGTTAAAAAAATAGAAGCTTCTTCACCTACGAAACAAAAACTTTTCAAAAAAGCTTTGGAAGTAGGCGCTAAAGTAGCGGATAAAAAAAGAACTGGTGCTAAAGTTCCGTTTGGTTTACAATTACAGTTTAGTTTTTTTGACAAATTGGTTTTTAGAAAAATTAAAAATGAATTGGGCGGAAATCTTTCGTTTTTACCTTGTGGTGGAGCGATGCTGAAAAAAGAAATTTCAGAATTTTTTGCAGCCATTGGTTTACCAGTGATTGTAGGTTACGGACTTACTGAAACTACCGCTACAGTTACTGCACTTCCTCCGAAAAATTATGTTTACGGAAGCGTAGGAAAAGCTCTACCTGGTGTAGAAATTAAAATAGGAGCAGATGATGAAATTTTGGTAAAATATCAAGGTGTGATGAAAGGATACTACAAAAACGAAGAAGAAACAGCTAAAGTTTTCACGGAAGATGGTTATTTCAGAACGGGTGATGCTGGTAGAATAGACGAAGAAGGAAATCTCTACATTACCGATAGAATTAAGGATTTAATGAAAACTTCTAACGGAAAATATATTGCGCCACAAAGCATAGAAATCCCATTACAAAGCAATCCTTACATTGCTCAAGCGATGGTAATTGCCGAAGGAAAACCTTATGTTTCTGCGGTGATTGTTCCTAATTTTGAAACCTTGATGGAGAAATACGAGGAATTTAAAAATTACCTTTCTCTGAATATTGAAGAAAAGAAAAAATTACTGGAAACGCCTTTCATTAAAGAAACTTTTGAAAAAGTAGTGAATGATATTCAAAAGGAATTTGCAAGTTTTGAAAAAATTAAAAAGTTCAAACTTTTACCAGAAGAATTTACTATAGAACGTGGCGAGATTACTCCAACCCTAAAAATAAAACGTAAAATTATTCTGGAAAAATTCAAAGCCTTGATTGAAGGAATGTATGCGTAGAAAATTAGCATTTTATATTGATTAAAAAATTAGAACGAAATAAAATATAGAATAAAGATTTTATAAAAATATTATTTCGGTTTTTATATTTAACCTTTGTATATTTGAATGTTAGAGAAAACTTCATGGACAACATCACTATTAAAGACATTTTAACGACATATTGGAGTCAAACAACTTTAATTCTTATTGCAGTCGGCTTCATTATTAGAAGTTACACTGATTTAAAGGTAAAAAAAACTGAAATAAATCACAATCTTTTTCAAGAAAAGAAAATGGAGTCTATAAACAGATTTTTTTCTAATACTGCAACTACGATTCAAATGTGGAAAGATTTACCTATTTTACAAATATTAGAAAATCAATTTACAGCAAAAGAAATTGACAAATTAATTTTTCCCAATTTAAATGAATTAAGAAGAAATGTACTCGAATTGAAAATTTACTTTGATAAAAAAGAACACATTCAATACCAACACATTATCGAACTTATGCATGAAATAAATTCTAAATTAAGTTCTACATATTTTTCATACGATAAAGAAATATCTACAATTGTTAAATCAAATAATTTCCAAAATTTAAGAGATAATAAATTAGAAGAGATAAATAAGGTTTTAGAAATAATTACTGAAAAAATAAGAAAAGATTTTAAATAATAGACAAACCCCTCCAAAAAATTTGGAGGGTTTTGATTTGTAAACTGTTATTTCTTTTTCTGTGACAGAAGCCACTTGTAAAATTCTGGGTTAGAATAAGTAGAATCCCAAGAATTGTGATTATCATTCGGGAAGATAATGAGTTCTGCTTTTGGATTAATCGGGTGAACTTTCATCCAAAAATTAGTCGCGTTTTCTGGCAACACCACATCATCCATTCCGCCATGATAAATTTTAAGGTTCATATCTTTATAATTGTGGATATTGGCAAGCATCACTCTGTCTGTAGGTGCACAAACAGAAGCTACTGCTGCAAACATTTCAGGATGTTCTCCTGCTAATTTCAATGTTCCCCAACCTCCCATAGATAAACCTGTGAGGTAAATTCTAGACGCATCTATTTTATATTTCTGCACGATTTCTTGAATCAAAAAATATACGGCTTGTGTATCCCACCACATATTTTCGGGACATTGCGGTGCAAGAATTGCCACAGGTTCCTGCATTAAATTTTTATAGGTAAACGGACTGTGCGCTTTTACCATTTCCAAATTATTTCCTCTTTCGCCAGAACCGTGTAAAAAAACAATCAGCGGAACATTTCCTTTAGCGTTTTGAGGATAATCAAAAACGTAGGAAATATTTTTCTCTATTTTTACTTCTTTCTTAAATTCTGCTTTTATTTCTTGAGCATTAGCTTGGCTGATAAAGCCAAAAGCAAGTAATGCCGTGATTTTTAAAATGAATTTCATCTTCATATTTATTTAATGTTATACTTCTCAGATTTGAATTCTAATTTTTTAAGCCCTTGTTTGATTTCTGGTGCGTTCATAAACAACTTCCAAAGGAAACCTGTTCTGTAATTTTCAATCATTGGAGCTATTGTTCCTTGGTCAATAGCCAAATAACGTGGTGTAAACCAATTATCATAATGAATAGAAGTTGCATCAAAAGGACCTGCACTACCGATAAATTCTGGTTTCTGCGTGTACATAAATCTTAAAAAATTCATCGACTCTTTTGGCGAATATGGAAAACTACTCAAAGCAGCAGTTGGTGTAATAACGCCTTTATCTTCTGTAGGTTGATGCGCTGTATAACCTACTCCACCATCATTATTTCTGGTGTAACTTGCGGTAAGTCCCCAATAATTTTCGCCGTAACCTTTCCAATTTTTAGGATTTTCTACACAATATTGATAATCAATGAGCACTTGGTTTTTATTCAAATCAAAATAATTTTTGATGAGTTTATCACTTAAACCAGTTGGGTCTAAACCAATGTACGAATAATGTGCCCAGAATAAAGGACCACCATATTCCTCAGAATAATTGTGTTTCACATAAAGCGGAAATCCGTACTTAGATTTATCAGTAAGGTAAGTTCCATTTCTAGTCCATCCTTGATAATAAGTTTCTGCATCTATAGCATGAGTAGGCGATGAAGCTGCTAAAATATAGGTAATCAAACATTCGTTATAACCTTGCAATGGGAAATTCATCTCCCACTGATATTCTGGTGACCAATGCCAATACAACACTTTTTCGCCACCTTTGGTATACCAATTCCATTCGATTCCTTTCCAAAGTTCATCACATTTTTGAGCCAATGCTTTTTCTTCTGCATTACCATCTTTAAAATATTCGCGAACCATTAAAATCCCTGAAGTGAGAAAAGCGGTTTCTACTAAATCTCCACCATTGTCTTTTCTGCCAAAAGGAACTACTTTTCCTGTTTCTCCATTAATCCAATGACTCCAAGCTCCGTGAAAACGATCTGCTTTCGCTAAGAAATCCATCATGGTATTGAGTCTTTTTACGGCTTCTTCTCTGGGAATAAAACCTCTTTCTACTCCTACCAAAACGGTTGCTAAACCAAAACCTGAACCACCTGTAGTCACTACATGTTTATCATTTTGAGGATAAATATTGTCTTCGTGATAGCGTTCTCTTCCGAGCAATGAATTAGGTTCTGCATAATCCCAAAAATATTTGAGTGCATCTTTTTGAACCTTATCCATTAATTGTTGGTCTGTTAATTTTGAAATTTCTGTATTCTTGCTCTCTGTCACGGTTTTCTGAGACTGACAAGAACTCAGCATGAAACTTGCAAAAAGAAATATGATTATTTTTTTCATTTTTATTAATAATTAAATCTATTCGAATGAATTTTTAGAATCCATATTGAGTAGAATGGAAACCTAATTTTAGTAAACCTTGTTTTACATCTGGAGCATTCATAAACAATTGCCATAAAAATGCCGAACGATGATTTTCTACCATCGGCGCGATTGTTCCTTGGTCTATTGCTAAATATCTTGGAGTAACCCAATTGTAATGTACAGAATATGCATCATAAGGTCCTGCAACACCGATGTATTTCTTATAATTTTCATTGTATAAAAATCTTAAAAAATTCGTACTTTCTGTAGGCGTATAAGGCATATCCGAAATAGCTGCTGTAGGTGAAATTATTCCTAAGTCGTTATTCGGTTGATGTGCAGCATAATCATCTCCTCCAGTTTGGAGATTTCTGGAATAACTTGCCGTTAAACCCCAACTTTTAGAATTATATCCTTGCCAGCTTTTAGGATTGGTTACACAGTACTGATACATGATTTTAGAATGATTTACCACTGCATCGCCATAATTTACATAATCATCTCTTAAAC
>Ga0209599_10001073_pt1 | contig 14154 bp, 24 predicted proteins | sample Shrwel_input2_FT_FD_187534 | JGI IMG/M metagenome (GOLD analysis project Ga0209599, IMG submission 187534) | Subsurface microbial communities from deep shales in Ohio, USA - Utica-3 well 1 S input2 FT (SPAdes) (version 2) ... | reverse complement strand
ATATAACTATACTGAAACAGCAAGGAGCGATAATGGCTACAGTAGCAGGCGTTAAGATTAAACCCAAAGTTAAAAAAGAAAAAGTCACCAGCGTGAGCATCCGTGAGAATGCCAAACGTGACTACAGTCCAAAGTGGGATGGTGCCACAGATTGGACTAGCACTCAATTTACAAGATTCTTCCATCAAGCTATGGCTTGGTATCGTTTGGAAAAGTCTGCCAAAGAGCTGAAGCCCGCAGTTATTAACTGGATGGGTCATAACGGCTATGATAAAGATGTTATCAAAGCGTTTAAGGACACTAAAGACAGCCGTTGCGGTACCACCATGGGTGCATTGGCAGCTTGCCTGCTTCGAGGTATGCCAGAAGTTCATGCAGGTTTCAACGAAGGCAAGAACTCAGCAGAATGGCTCAAGACAGAAATACAAAAGGTTATTGATCAAGGTGTTGATGACGAAGTAGAATCCGATGAACCAGTTAAAGCAGTCAAGGCCGCAGAAGTCTATGTACCTAGTATTCAAGATCGTTTGCGTGAAGCCGCAGGTGGTATGAGTGAAGAAATCGATGCGGCTATTGATTCATGGATTACTGATCCAGAGAGTTTTAATCCTAAAGACATCAAGGTTGTTAACTTGCTCAAAGGCAAAGGTGCTAAGGCTGCTCATAGTCGTTTGATTAAAGGTTACTTTCAGCGTAACTATGATGAACTGTTGGAGTTGTCTAGCGGTAAAGCTGATGAACAATTGAAAGAAGCCTACAAGCATAACAGCCGTAAGAATGTTAACAAGTTGATTGAGTTTTACGCCGCTATTATGGCCGCCTGTGAGCAGATTGCCGCAGAGCAGAAAGTACTTAAGAAGCCACGTGCCGCTAAGGTCAAGCCTGCAGAAGAATTGGTTAAGAAGCTCAAGTTTATGCTGAGTGATACTAAGCTAGGTATTACCAGTGCTCCGCCTGCAACTATTATCGGTGCTCAAGGTGTAGTAGTGTATAATACAAAGACTCGCAAGATTGGTTACTACATTGCTAAGTCTAGTACAGGCCTCGGTGTTAAGAATTCTAGTATTACTGAGTTCACTGATAAGAGTACACAGAAAACTCTGCGTAAGCCTCCAGAACAGATCAAAGAGTTTAAAGAGCAGAATACGCAGAAGCGTTTTGAGACTTGGTTTGCCAAGAGTGTCAAAACTACAGAGACTGTACTAAATGGTCGCTTCAGTGAAGACCTTGTTATCCTGAAAGTATATAAGTGATTAAACTAATAAAAATTATCGGACTTACATTTATAGGTGTAGGGCTTTTGTTAGCTATGATTGGATTAATTGTCATAGGAAATCACTTACCTAGAGAACAGGTATATGATTGTAGCCTAGCAGAGTTCCATCCTGACTATCCTCCACAGGTTAGAGAAGAGTGTCGCAGATTGAGATCAGCTAAAATTATATAAGGATTAGTATGAGTACCGAACAAGACAAATATAAAAATAGTAAACGTAGACTCAAAGATGAAAATGCTGTAAAGAAACAGGCTAAGATTGCTAAAACATTCGGAGTACCAGTTGAAGAACCACATAAGTTTGCCAAACGCCATGCAATGAATTGCGGTAATCCAAATTGTGTAATGTGCGCTAATCCTAGAAAAACTTTCAAAGAGTTGACTCAACAAGAAAAACGACTTTTCCAAGACGTGGAAAAGACTACAGACAAACACAGCAACGGATTAAAAAATGACGAAGAAGGTCTACTATGAAAAAGTCGGTCGCAGATATAAGCCTGTTGCTGAGTATGATAGTACTTACATGGACAGTTTCCCTAAAGGTAGTCACTTGGTCATGTGCTACCCTGGGGGATCCAGCCGTAGGTTTAACATTCAACCTAACTATGCCGCGCTAATTGCGGCAAGCAGAGTTGCCGAGGATGCAATCAGCCAGGCTGTAGTTAAGGCCAGCGAAATAAGGCCGCACAATAAGCCCATTACTGAGAAACAAAAGGCAGCTTGGGAAGCATTAGCTGAAGCGTTCGGTGATGATCGCTATTACATTGAAATTCCCAGTGCTAGAGAAATAGCCGAAGCAGGCATAAAGGCTTTACAAGATGAAGCAAACGTGCTATACTCTAATGAGGCAGTGAAGAAAGCCTACGAACACTTTATTCTAATCTGCGAACTAACCAAGGAACACGCAAATGATCAGCCTTAAACAATTTATGGAAACAGTTAATTATCGTATCACTGAAGGTAGTGACTACGGTTGGCAGTGTTACGGACACGATGCCTATATGCTAGACAGCTGGAATGGTGATCAAGATGGTCATAGTCTTACTATTATCTTTGACACCAAGACTCAAGAAGTCTACGAAGTACAAGCTCACGACTACGTTAACCAACGAGCCTATCGCATGATCAGCCCGGACTTTCAAAAGAAAGTAAAAAAGGAAGCTCGCAAGCGTGATTCTAATAAAGATAATGCTTGGGATGATGTTGACTATATCGATCTCGAAACCGACGAAGATTTCCTGGAAAAATCACAGGCTATTGTTGATGGTATAAAGTATGATACCCGTGTACAGGTTCCGCTGGATCTCGATGACGATACTATGTTCCAAATGATGAAAATGGCACATGAGCGTGATTTAACTTTAAATGAATTTGTAGAAGATCTTCTTCGTGAATTTCTTAAAAAAGAAGATGTTATGTTTGGTTCACCGAATGGGGCTTAAATGACTTTACCTGACGAACGATATCGAGCAGTGGTACAGACACGTAGATTTTTATTTGATCTGTGTAATCCGCAACATACTCCTCGGTTGCCTAAACTTGTTAGAGAAACTGCTAGAGGTTTGTTGCGACATTATCCTAATGAATGGGAAATGCGCCGTGTTACAGAAGGACATGGAGAAACCTTGTTTCAAGAACATATGGAACCGTTGTATAGGATGATCAAACAACATGAACAGGATAAGGAAGAAAAATGAGAGATGAACTAGCAGAAAAACTATACGCAAACTATCCCGAGATTTTTGCCAACCGTGAAAGTTTTTGGGGATTCGAGTGCGGAGATGGTTGGTATGATTTGATTGATAGTCTTTGTGGCCAAATTACTCACCACCTTAAACATAATGCCGCAGTAGGTACCGAGCCTTTTGTGGTAGCACAGATTAAAGAGAAGTTCGGAGGTCTACGCTTCTACGGTGAAGGTGGTGACGACCGGGTGCGCCACTTTATCTGGTTTGCTGAAGGATTTAGTCAACGTGTCTGCGAAACTTGCGGAGCACCTGGCCGGACTAGAGGCACGAGTTGGATTTATACTTCATGCGACCAACACGCCAAGGAAGGTGACGAGTAATGACCGCCTATATGTGTTATTTTGATAGTCTAGGATTTGAGTGGATCTTTAACGTCACTGACTATGAACGTAAAAAAGTTATGGCATATTTAAAAGGTGAGAAAAAGGTCGACTTTCCTATCCCCAGACATGCTATACTAAGAGCCAGAGCAAATCCACAACGGTTCCCAGAAATTTGGGCATTCGAAAGCGACATGGATCAAGAAGATTTAGAAATGATAGCAAAAGACAGCCCACAGGTGCTAGTCGATGCTATTCGTAAATGCGGACAAAACGTTTTTAAAACACACAGAGACGAAAGTGTAATTGTATGAAAATTGGATTAAGCTACAGTCGTTGTATTCGAGATATCGTTGAGGGAAAGGTAGACATCGAGGATGTACTGATTATTATTGCCCGAACGGATTTTGATCCACGTGATGATAACCAATGGCAGGGTATTTGGCAGGGGTATGCTGGTGGGTCTGATGCAGCCATGATGCGAGGTTTCTTTGGAGGTACCAATCCCGAGTGGGCAGGATACGGTGACGAAGATGAAGATTTGTTCCGTAATGTAAGTATAGAACTTTGGAATCAAGGTAAGTTTCATCAACCACGTAAGTTTGGTGCGTATCCGCAACGTCGAAATGAATTTTGGCTTGAGACATGCCTGCCCAGTGATGAACTAGAACGCAACCCTATGGCTAAACAAGCCTGGGAAAAGTTTCAAACAGTGGCCGGGCTTACCGGCGTTAAATTAGATAAAACATATCAATGAACGAAAGAATTAAAAAAATTATTACAGAACAAGGTACAGATTGCAGTGGTAAATGGATGTCTTTAGAAAATGTAGAATCAATTGCCGCTACAGTTATCAACGAGTGCATTACTGCCGTAGAAAATACTCCAAAACATTGTGCTTATACTACTTTTCAAGAAAGTATAGTTGACTGCACTGTAGAGATGAGTGTACAATCTATTAAACAACATTTTAACTTAAACAATGATTCAAAATAATTTAGTCCCAATGGTGGTCGAAAAGACCGGTCAAGGCGAACGTGCCTTTGATATTTTTAGCCGCTTGCTTAACGAACGCATTGTATTCCTCAACGGTGGTGTAGATGATGCCAGTGCAAGTTTAATTGTTGCACAGATCCTACATTTAGAGAGTGCCGATTCTGAGAAGGATATTCACTTTTATATCAACAGCCCGGGTGGTGTTATCAGCGCTGGTATGGCTATCTATGATGTCATGCAATTTGTCAAACCTGATGTTTGCACCTACGTTCTAGGTCAAGCATGTAGTATGGGGTCATTCCTTGCACAAGCTGGTACGCCAGGTAAGCGTTATATGTTGCCACACGCTCGTCATATGATTCATCAACCAAGCGGTGGAGCTCGTGGTATGCAGAGCGATATTGCTATTCAATATCAAGAGATTACCAAGATGAAAGACATGCTTACTAAATTGTATGTTGAACATAATACAGCAGGTAAGAGCTATGCAGATTTTGAAAAAGATATGGATAGAGATACCTTTATGAGTGCAGAAGAAGCATTAACCTATGGTTTATGCGATAAAATTGTATCTCGTCGATAAGCCCACTAAATAGTAGGCAGCGGTCTTTCACGTACATTCAACCCGCTTTATAAATTCTGCATGTCGTCAAACTTGCTACTTTACAATAAAGGAGACTAGAGATGGCAAATCTTCAACCCGTACAATACAAGTACACATCAACAAAAGAGTATGTCGACGCATTTCCTTGCGCTTATCGCCAATGGCGTGCCGACAGTCACTGTAATCTAAATCACGGTTATGCGTTTAGCATGAAGTTCTATTTTGGAACTAATGACCTAGACGTTCGTAACTGGGCCGCGGACTATGGTGGACTCAAAGAACTTAAAAAGATCTTAGAAGATCAGTTCGATCACACTACACTGGTCAGTGCTGATGATCCAGAACTTGAGTTCTACAAAGAAATGGAACGCCGTAAGTTGGCTAAACTTACAATCTTGCCTAGAGTAGGTTGCGAAAGCCTAGCAGACATGCTGTACAAGTATGTTAATGGTGTTTACATTCCGGACTTCTGGGGTGAAGGTGAAAGTCAGCGTTTATGGTGCTATCGAGTAGAAGTACGTGAAACACAAGCAAACATGGCTTATCGTGAAGGCCACAGAGAATGGAACGAGGATTTATTCGAATGAAATTTAAATTAGGTGATTTAGTTAAAAAGGTTTCAGGGTCTCAATGGCACGGTACTGTAGTTGGTACATATTCAACTGAATTAACTCCAGAAGGATATGCAGTTGAAAGTTCTACTGAAAAAGGTTCAGTGCAGATTTATCCTGCCAAAGCATTGGAGCCTTGGGTAAGCAATGACTAAGAATGTTGCAGTAATTGGTGCCGGCATTGCCGGACTTACTACAGCTTACTATCTTGCTAGAGAAGGGTATAGCGTTACTGTTTATGAAGCAGAACGCTATCCTGCAATGAAGACTAGTTTTGCTAATGGTGGACAAGTATCAGTTAGTAACTCAGAAGTATGGACTACTTGGAGCAATGTTAAGAAGGGCATCAAATGGATGTTCAAGAAAGATGCTCCACTACTAATCCGTCCTAGACTAGATTGGCGGCAGTGGAAGTGGATGGCTAAATTCTTGTATCATACTGCTACAGATGCTTATGAAAAGAATACCAAGGAAACTATTCGACTAGGATTAGAAGCTAATAATCTCTATAAAGAGATAGGAATCAAAGAAGGTTTATCCTTTGATCAAACTCCCTGCGGCATCCTGCATTTTTATAAAGATCCTGCATTTTTTGAAAATGCTAAACAAGCACAGGCTATCTATCAAAGTAACGGAGTAGCATGGGATATACTAGGACCTATGCAAACTAAAGCTCTTGATAAAAATTTAGTAGGAATAGAGGGGATTGTAGGCGGAGCATGGACCTGGCATGATTGGACCGGCGACATCCATAAGTTCTGCTACCAATTAGCAGATGTCTTAGGAAAGAAATACGGTGTTACATTTCACTATAATTGGAAGATTAATCATCTCGAAGAAGTATCATACTATGATGCGGTTGTTGTTGCCAACGGTGTAGGTTCTGAAAAGTTAGCCAACAGTGTGGGCGATAGTTTAGATATCTATCCTGTTAAAGGTTATAGCATTACAATCAATAATGTTGATCTTAAGTATTTGCCTACAGTAAGTTTATTAGACGACCAAGCAAAGATTGTTACTTCAACACTAGGTAACAGATTCCGTGTAGCAGGTACTGCTGAACTAGCAGGAGAAAATTACGATATTCGTAGAGATCGTATTCAGCCATTGTTAGATTGGGTGCATACAAACTTTCCAAATATTAATACACATGATTACACACAATGGGCATGTCTGCGTCCAATGACTCCAAATATGTTACCCGTTGTACGCCAAAGTAAAAAGAACAAACAAGTATTTTATCATGCAGGACATGGGCATCTAGGATGGACATTGAGTCCTGCAACAGCCAAACAAGTAGTGGAGTTGATTAAAAATGCAGATGACTGACAAAGATTGGTTAAAACGAGTATCCGTAGCATATCAGGCATATCCATATCCAAGTAAAGAAATTGAAAGATACATTAAATGGCTCTACGAACAATACGGAATCGTAGAACCTGGTAAAAAGTCTGATTGACATTTACCGAAATATCCTATATAATAGTAACATGTCTACATTTACTATTGCTCCTTCTAACGCCAATCCTGTAATCTCTGTAACTTCACCACCAGAAAATAATATTACTTTTCACACAGGTAAATCAGAAATGCTAAAGGTTACCGAAGATGGATTTTATGTTAGGGGCGTAAAAGTAGAAGCAGACGAAAAAGAAGCGGTTGCTGTCTATCGGGCATTTAAACAATTTTTAGTTCACCACGCACTCACTAAGGAGTATTAATGTCACAATGGACTGTTACAGTCGAAGAAGATCCTGATACTGGAGATCTTATTTTGCCGTTGCCCCAAGATATGCTCGACTTACAAGGTTGGGTAGAAGGCGACACTTTAGAATGGATTGATAACAAGGATGGCTCTTGGAGCATCCAGAAAGTTAAAAATGACTAAGAAAATCGGCTTTGCCTGCAAGTGGATTGATCACGCAGGACAGGTAGATGGCATCAAACCCAAAGATGATGCTAAACAATACAACACCGGCAGTACCACCGTTGCCTGGTTAAATAGACAGAGCAAAGAAGTTGCGGAACAAAAGCTATATGACCTAATGGTAGGTAATATTGAAAGTGTTCGCAAACTTGTTGAAAAGGTAGGAACACTTGATGAAAATCTTAGAATGGTACGACTCGGTAGCGATATACTGCCTGTGTACACTCAGTCAGATTGGAGCTGGTTTTGGCGGCTTTCCGATACACGAGCCTATTGCGAAAGAGCATTTGGAGCCGTGGGAGCTTTGGCTCGCGAGAGGGGTGTTAGGTTGTCTTTTCACCCTGGTCAGTTTACTGTTCTTGCATCTGATAACCCAGACATTGTAGATCGCAGTATAGAGGAGTTCGAATATCATGCTGACATGGCACGTTGGATGGGTTATGGTAGAACCTTTCAGGACTTTAAAATCAATGTCCACATTGCAGGTAGAGCCGGTCCAGAAGGTATCAAAAGAGTTATCCCAAGACTCAGCCCCGAAGCAAGAAACTGCCTCACAATCGAAAACGACGAAATCTCATGGGGTATCGATTCGAGCATAGAATTAGTCAACGATTGTGCCTTAGTTTTAGACATACACCACCATTGGATACACACAGGAGAATATATTGATGAAAATGACGACCGTGTTAAAAGGATTATTGATAGCTGGCGTGGTACTCGCCCTGTTATACATTACTCCGTTAGCCGTGAAGACCTACTTGTCGGCCATTCCGGACACCAACGCCCCGCTCTTCTTCCGTTAATGGAAACGGGCTACAAAAAGGGAAAGCTCAGAGCACATTCAGATTTCTACTGGAATACAGCAGTCAACGAATGGGCTTTGAGCTTCCTAGATCAATTCGACATCATGGCCGAATCGAAAGCTAAAAATTTAGCCAGCTTTGCTTTACACAAGCAGGCTAAAGAATTAGGCCTTCTTTGATTTAACTACAGAGCGAGCAGCCGGCTTTTTAACAGCAGCCTTCTTAGCAGGGGCTGCTTTTTTTGCGGCTGGCTTAGCTGGAGTTTCTGCTTTAGGAGCACGTGGTTTACGTGGCTTCTTAGCAGGAGCTTCTGCTACTACGGCTTCTGGTACAACTGCGTTTTCTGCTACTACTACTGTAGCGGCAACAACTGCAGGTGCTAGTTCAACTGTAGCTTCAACAACTTTAGGTGCTTCAACCTTGTACGGTGCGGCAGTTTCTGGTTTCTTTTCTTCACGTAGGAAGAACCACCAAAGTGCAACGCCAAGTACTACAAGTGCTAAAATAATTTCCATTTTAAAATTCCTTTAAATTAAAGTATACTTTATTTAACCTCTATAAATACCAGTGGGGAAAAATAATATGTCTAAAAATAATGAACTTGTAGTTGAAGAGATACCCGAGGATGATGACGATGATTTTAATGATAATGACTACGGTTTTATCATCGACGCAAACGGTGATTTAAAAACTATGATGCTTCCAGAGGATTTGATGGAAGATCCTCCAAGATCAATTAAAAAAATACTTAAAATATTTGGTATTAAAGACATACATCAATTTGAGCCAAGAACCCTGCACTAAACAAGACTAGCATTTTAGGTAAATACCATATAAGGTAAATTCCTAAAATATGCCCGTTTCAACATCTACATCATTTTTAAAAGAACTCGAAGTTGCCCAACCATGGGAAACTACAGGTACTATAGGCACGATAGTACCGGGCGAAATTAGTGAATTGTACGTTAAGGGACGATTCTCTACATCCACTCTATACACAAGTTATTCAATAGTAAACGGATCACTACCGAGTGGTCTTACCTTATACAGAGATGGTACTATTGGAGGAAGAGTTGATGTCAATACAGGGACTACTACTGCTACTTCTACTAGTAGTTTTATAGTAGCAATTAATGACACCAATAATAATAACTTATTAAACGGTGAATTTTCTATAACGGTTAATCAAACTGACAATACACTGTATACAGAAATTTACTGTAGACCATTTTTAAAACAAAGTAAACGTAACGAGTTTTCAGAATTTGTTAAAAATGAAAAAATATTTGTTCCTAACTTAATATACAGGCCTTTTGATCCTAACTTTGGTAAACATGAAGAAATTAAACTTGTCATCGACTTTGGAGTTAAGAGAGAAGCGTTAATTGACTATGTTCTATATAGTATGTTAACTAATTTTTATAGAAGAAAAGTTTCATTAGGCGGGCTTAAAACTGCGGTAGCAAAGAACCGTGATGGCACTATAAGACACGAAATAATATACATAGATATCATAGATAAGTATGTTAATTCTGATAAAATTAGTCTACCTACTGAAATAACATTCAATGGCACTACATATTATCCTCCAAGCATCCCAAATATGCGAGCAAGGTTTGCAGAAAATACATCTCTTACTACAGTAAGAAATCCTAGTTTTACAAATACTACCCAAGAAGGAGAATCAGTAAAATCAGGTTATAGGTCCTTTGTTCCGTTATGTTTTACGTTACCTGGAAAAAGTGCAACGATAATTAGAAAAATAAATGAAAGTGGGTTTAAATTTAACACCTTTGATTTCGAAATGGACCGTGTAATAGTGGAAAACGCTCTAAGAGAGGTTGGGGCTAAATATCTATTACTGAACAGGAGTTCAAGGCTCGCATAAGCTAAAAACCACTAAATAGTGTAAGTGAAAAAATAAACATGACCACACCACGTCCAGATCTCGTAAATTTACCGCAGTTAACAACGCCTAGCGAAGCGAACACTCTTATTGTTGTTCAGGATTCGGCTGTAGATCAATACCTTACCGTTCCGCAAGCACGAGCATTGCTAAGTCTAACTGTTGGTTATTCTGGATCAAGGGGACAAGTTGGTTATGTAGGTAGCACAGGATATACAGGCAGTCAAGGTTTAGTAGGATACACTGGCAGTACAGGTACACAGGGTCTCACTGGATATACTGGTAGTACTGGAACAGCGGCCACTGTTGCAGTTGGATTAGTAACCGTATCTACATCAACTGCATCAGTGACAAATGTCGGAACGCAGTGGGCTGCAATATTTGATTTTGTATTACAGAGGGGACCGCAAGGATACACTGGCAGTACAGGTACACAGGGTCTCACTGGATATACTGGTAGCACAGGTACACAAGGCGATATAGGATATACAGGAAGTGTCGGTCCGGCGCTAACAACTGCAACTGACATTGCAGGCGGAGATGTAGGATCAATTCCTATTCAGACAGCTACAAGTCAAACTGGGTTTATCCCTATTGGATCAAATGGACAGATTTTACAAGTTGTAGGTAGCACAGCGGCCTGGGCATCTACTACCAGTTTGCGAGTAGCATTTGCAAACTTCAGCGAAAATGAATATATTAGCCAGCTAACTACTAGTTCGGGAGTACGATATCTAACCATGGTTAGTGGTGCACCTGGATATGCTGGTCTAGGAGCAGCTTCAGCTTTATCCTACGATACTGCTAATAACAAATTAACTTCTGGGGCATTAGCTCTTAATAACACTACTTCAGCAACAAGTACTAGTACAGGAGCACTAACTGTAAGTGGCGGAGTTGGTATCGGTGGCGATCTATATGTAGGTGGAGCACTATACATTGATTTTGTTAGTACTGCTACAAATTTACAAAACGGTACTGCTGGCCAAGTTCCTTATCAAACAGCGCCTGGTGTAACAAGTTTCTATGGTCCAGGTACTGCCGGTAATGTTTTAGTAAGTAACGGAACAAGTGCTCCTACTTATAATAATACATTAACTCTTGCAGGAACAAATCCAGCAACATCTACTCTTACAGGAGCGTTAGTAGTTGCAGGCGGTGTTGGTATTGGAGGTAGCTTATATGTTGGTGGTGAAATTGTTGCAGAAAAATTAACAATTCAATATACAACAGTTACAACAACATTAGTACAGACTGACGATGTTATTAGAACTTACAATTCAACAAACGCTACATCAACTAACACTGGTGCTTTACAAATTGTCGGTGGTGCCGGTATTGGTGGTGATTTATGGGTTGGCGGAACAGTTTACACTCTAAGTGCTGTTATTGGTACTGCGGTTAATATTGCAGGTGGTTCAACTGGTACAGTACTGTTCCAAGATGCATCTACTTCTACTAAATTTACTGCGGCAGGTAATGATGGTGATATTTTTGTAAGTAGAGGAGTAAATGCGCTAGGTCCGAGATTTGTAAACACTAACAGCATTGTTGTTGGGTATGCTAATACTGCTCTTAATGTTTCATTAGCTACTTCTTCGTCATTCGCTACTTCTTCGTCATTCGCTACTTCGTCGTCATTTGCTACTTCAGCATCGTTTGCTGTTACTGCAACGTTTGCTGTTGACATCCTTGGCGGAACAGCTGGACAATTACTATATCAAAGTGCTCCTAATAATACAGCCTTTGCTGGTCCAGGTACTGCTGGTGACGTGTTAGTAAGTAACGGAACTTCAGCTCCTACTTATAACAGTACACTAACCTTAACAAGTCTTACTTCTGCCACATCAACTCAAACTGGAGCATTCCAAGTCAGAGGAGGAGCAGGTATTGGCGGTGATTTATATGTCGGTGGCAATGTATTTGGCCTGCAAGAGGTATGGGCATACTACGGATCTCCATCAGATATTAGATTAAAAACTAATATCACATCTATTGATAGTGGCCTAGCAAAGGTACTAACATTATCTGGTGTTACCTACGACTGGAACGAGCTAGCCGCTAACAGAAATAACGGTCTGAGAGAAGCTGGTGTTATTGCTCAAGAAATACAAAAAGTATTACCCGAAGCTGTTATTGAGAAAGATGACGGTTTCTTAACAGTTAAGTACGATAGAATTATTCCTTTGTTGATCGAAGCTATTAAAGAATTGTCAGCCGAAGTTGAAGCTCTGAAAAAGAAAATTCAGTAAATAATAAAAAATATCGGAGTTAATAGTGTCTAGTACAGTTACCAATTATAGCAATCAAATCAATGTAAACTTTCCTGTTGCAGGAGAAGACAACGATTCTCAAGGCTTTCGCAGTAATTTTTCAAGAATTCAAAACGCATTCCTTTCTGCATCTAAAGAAATTACAGAACTACAGATTGGATCTGTAAATTTAAATGCTCAAAATGATTTTAGTAACAATGTTATTAAACGTGCTGCGTTACAAGGCGGTTCTGAAGTAGTCAACGATGCAGGAACATTTGATGGTACTACTGCTACTATCACGGTTAACTATGCAGAAGGCAGCTATCAACAATTTTCTGTGGACCCTGCTGCCTATGTATTCACTGTTAACAATTGGCCGCCTAGTGGAAAACTAGGAACTATTAGATTAGAAATTACTCCAACTTCTGCAAGCACTGCAACAGTTAGTTTTGGTGGTCCTGTAACTTTCTTAGATACAACAGTAACACAACCAGTATCATATACTCAAACAACTCCTATCGTTTGGGAGCTTTTCAGTCCAGATAGTGGCGATAGTAAAATATTGGCTTGGCAAGTAAAATAAAATGTTCAATCCGCTGCTTCCAGATTTAACAGCAATTAAAAACGAAGACCTAGAAAATAAGATTACTGAGCTTATGCAAAAGTATTTTATTGCCGCACGTAGCGGAATGGGCGGAGTATGCGAACAAATCAATGTCATACTTGAAGCCTACAAAGATGAGCAACGGCGCAGACATGCTCAATCTAGTCAAAAAATTCTTAACCAAAATAAGCATTTAGACGATTATATCAACCGAGACTCTTGACATCTTAGACGCTTACCTGTAAAATGTAAGTATGGAAATCAACGATTACGGTGCTGTGTTTTTAACTCCAGAAGAGTTATTTGAAAACATATACACAAATAAAATTAAGAATTTTAAAAACATTTACTTGGATCAAACAACAGTAGATCAATTTAATGCATCTAAAAATGCTAACAAAGATAATTTTGAATTTTTATCAATCTATACAGATCCAGAATTAAGTATTGAAGAATTTGATTTAGTGAACCAACGTGATTGGTTTATGCCCGCGGAATATAAAACTATGGACATTGAAGGCTTTTTAGTTGATCAATGTCCTAAACAAAATTACGAACGACTAATAGAAGAAATACAACTGTTCCGCCAGCATAATATGACGGACTTGTTGAGATATCTTAAATACTTGGTAGATACTATGCGAGAGCACAAAATAGTATGGGGAGTAGGCAGAGGTAGTAGTGTTGCCAGTTATTGCCTATACCTCATAGGTGTTCACAAAATTGACAGTATTAAATATAATTTGGATATCAAAGAATTCCTAAAATAAGGAGAATAAAATGGTTAGATCAATGCAGGGTAAAGAAGTAGACATGGACAAGCTAGTTAGACAGCACGAATTGATGCCTGCTGTCGGCAATGTTCGCGTCAATGCACGTGGGGACGAATTAGGACCGGGTGGACAAATTGTTCGCAAGCGTGAAGATATTGTTGCCGAATATTATGAAAGTAATCCTAAGGCTCGAAAAGAAATTGAACCAGTTAAAACAAAAATTGAAGAAACTGCTGTAACTACAAAGAAGGCTAAATGAAAGTATTAGGAAAAATTGTTCCGTTACGGAATAACGTATTAGTTTGCGACATGGAATTTGGCATGCAGAAAAC
>Ga0209599_10001072_pt1 | contig 14161 bp, 23 predicted proteins | sample Shrwel_input2_FT_FD_187534 | JGI IMG/M metagenome (GOLD analysis project Ga0209599, IMG submission 187534) | Subsurface microbial communities from deep shales in Ohio, USA - Utica-3 well 1 S input2 FT (SPAdes) (version 2) ... | reverse complement strand
CAGTACGGCTTCCACCCAAGAGTGGGAATGAGGCTCCGGCATAGCCGGGGACAAAGAGGACTGATTGTAGCAAACCCATCCGAAAGGGTGGTTCACGGTTCCGTAGCTTAGAGGCTTAAAGCGCTCCCCTGTCACGGGAGAGAACGTGGGTTCAAATCCCATCGGTACCGCCAAAGTTTGGGTCTGTAGCTGAGAGTGCCGGTAGGCCACCGGACGGTTAAAGCACTGCCACGTTCAGGCAGAGATCGCGGGTTCGATCCCCGCCGGACCCGCCACCCTTAATGTACACGATAGTAGCCCTTAACCCGCATAAGGATCATTATCGTGTACATTAAACCTCATGCCGATGTAGCTCAGGTGGGAGAGCGCCGCATTCGTAACGCGGAGGTTGCGGTTTCGATTACCGCCATCGGCTCCAAGTTTTCCCCATGCCGTTGTCGTCCAACTGGTTAGGACTCTACTTTGGTAAGGTAGGTATGCCCGTTCAACTCGGGTCAACGGCTCCAAAAGAAAAACGCCACCCCGAAGGATGGCGTTTCGTTTTCGGTCAAGCAACGATTAGAAGTTGCAAATGACGGTGAGGGTTTCCCAACAAATGCTGGTATACGGGATACAGATGATGGCACAGGCTTCCCAACAGTAGTAGCCGTCCGGCAACGGACCTTGTGCAAATGCCGCCATCGTAGCGCCGCCAATCATAGTCAAAGAGGTGAGTAGTTTCTTCATACCGATATTTAGCTCACCAAATTTTCCAAATGTGTTGACATATATGTCAGTCTGTGAGATCCTAGAGGTGGAGATAGACGACACATGACTTTCAAAACCATCCAGACGATTCTTTCCGAAGTGTACGATGCTGGTATCAGCATCTTCGATCCCACCCCGATCCTTTGGGCCGCTGAACGCGCCATCGAAGAGATCGGCGTCGAAGCTGCGAAGCGCGAACTGAGTGCCATCAACACGGTGCGCGAACGTCGCGGGATTCCGGTTGCTGTCCCCGCCTTCGGGCATGTTTTGTTCGCATAACGCCGGGTTTTCCGTAGTGGTCGAACGGGCCGCATTTGTAACGCGGTAGGTAACTCTCAACGTGGGTTCAAATCCCACACCCGGCTCCAAATCAGAAACAGGGCGATCCTAAATGGGTCGCCCTTTTCTTTTGGCCTAAATACCTACATGGCATTGTGGACACTCAACAAACCGCCCGCATGGGCAACTAACGCGGTTGCGACAAACAAAGGATGGATTGACCCGGTGACGGGAGAGATCCTAGTTGCGATTGGCGATTTGTCCGTTCGTCACGGCGGCGGCACGTGTACCCGTGCCATCATCGAAAATTTTCAGGATGTCTACGAAACCGGCGAAACGATCACGTTCAAACTCTTCTTCAATGAAGCTGTCACCGTCGGGGATGGTGAAGGCACCCCGGCCTTCCCGTTTTTCATCGAACAGAACCAAGTCTATGCCGGGTATAGTTCCGGCTCCGGGACTGGCGCTCTGACCTTCACCTACACCGTTATCGATGGGGATGCCGGGCAAGTGACGATGAACGACCCCACGACCCTAGTGGGTACCATTGTCGATGCGGAAAATGCTGAACAGGCCGCGCATATGGACTTCCCGCCGCCCGTCTATCTCCCGACGATCACCGACATTATTGTGACCGAATTCAGCGCCGCGACCAATCATCCCGGTGGTGAAGGTGAGGTCAATTTGATGGATACGGAGATCACTTTCACCATTACATTTCCGTCCAACATTGTCTCTACCAGCGGTGATATCTTTTTGCTGTTGAACGGCGACGATATCTCTTTGCCGTTGGAAGACTACGATGGTACGGACATGCTCTTCAAAACCGTGACCACCAATAGCGATGTTCTAAACGGCCCGCTTGAATTGGGTAGCCTTACGACCACGGGTGAAATTGTGACGGATGATGAAACATACACCACACCCATCGATTTGACTGAAATCACATTCGATGCCCCGGTGGTCGATATTACCCCCATCGTCATTCAGTCTTTGGTACCCGACCGGACACTTATCGATGATGAGAATGACACTCTAAACGTCGTCATCACCTTGTCTGAGACTATCGATGACATCCCGAATTCAGGTTTCTACCTACAGTTCAGCGTGGGTGAAAACACCGACAACATGATGTATGTGTCTCATACATCCAACACAATCACGTTCACCTACCAGTTCGCCAGCGACACATTTAACACGACCAGCGATCCTTTGGTGTTCACCATGGTCGATTTCGATTCGACAGGCGCTATCATTTTCACGACCGGCGATGTTGTCACCGACACATCTAATTTCGTGGTGGGTGGTAGTGTGACTTACCCCACCATCACCGTCGATCATAGTCCCGTAGTGCCTCAGTAATCGCGCCGCGAATATCTGAGATGAATTCCTCGGCGCGGCCCTCGCTGACCAACACAGTGCATTCTACTGTTGAGTCATCGACCGGCCCGCCGCCTAAGATGCGAAAGTAGAACCGTTTGATGTAGTCGTTATGGACTTCCTGAATGCGTCGAATTACGTGTTCGGCGAATGGTGATGTATAGGTGATCCGCCGAACACACAGGTTTTCTTTGAGGGTCATCCCTCTATTCTACTCTACGGTTGTTTGGCAATGACCGCATCAATCAGACCGTAGGCGACGGCTTGATCGGCTTCCAAAATGTAGTCGCGGTCAACATCTTTGGCGATCTTCTCCAACGGCTGGCCGGAAGCATCGGCAAGAATCCCATTCAGGATTTCCCGCATGCGAAGGATTTCCCGCGCATGGATGTCGATATCCGCCGCCTGTCCACTCAAGCCCCGCATGAGCGGCTGATGGATCAGGATGCGGCTGTGGGGCAGGGCGAACCGTTTCCCCTTGGTACCCGCCGCCAACAGCACAGCGCCCATGCTAGCGCATTGGCCAACGCAATAGGTAACGATGTCCGGCTTCACCAAACGCATCGTGTCCAGAATCGCCAATCCCGCCGTGATCGATCCGCCCGGCGAATTGATGTACATCGAAATGTCCTTCTCCGGGTCTTCAGCGGCAAGGAAAAGCAGTTGCGCAATGATGAGGTTGGCTACGTCGTCATCGATTGCGGAACCGAGGAAGATGATGTTTTCTTTCAGTAGCCGGGAGTAGATGTCATAGGCGCGTTCGCCCTTGGCACTTTGCTCCACGACCATGGGGACCAGTGTGTTTTGCATTACCTTTAGTTTATGATGACCCCGAAACCATTCCGTTTTCTATCCCGCCCGGTCGCAAATTGTCACATGCTAAGATACTGATATGGATACCACCATCGACCGTAGAACAGCACTCAAAACCGTCGCCGGAATTGTTGCTGTCTCTTCTCTTCCCGTCGCCGCCGCCAGCACCAACACGATTCCGCCGAAACTGGATTTTTCGTTCTTCCCGGAATTAAAGAAGATCGCTGGTATCCAATTCATCAAAGCGTCTGAGGGTAAGGTCTTCCATATGGTGGTGAAACAGACCGGTACCGAAGATGAACCGGAAATGTCTTTCACTATCGCCAAGCGCAACATCACGGAACCGATGGGACAACGCATTGTCGATTGTAGAGATCCTAAATGTGGGGAAGGCTTGCGGTACACGGCGGTGAAGTATTTGTTGGACGCCGCGACACCCACAACGATGCCCATCACCGATCAGTTTGCTCTGCGTCGTAATGCGGTGATGATCGCACGGGACACCAAGCGCGGGCAAGGTAACACCATTGTCGCCTGTGAAGAAGGATTCAAGATCCTGACGGAACGGGCCGGGATAGAGATTGATCGCCGGGTGATGAATCTATCCGTCATCAAAATCCCGACCGGGATCGTGTCTGATGAGCCGTTCGCCCTCATGGGCTATCATGGTCGAAGTGAATATGACGCGGCGCTGATTTTGGCTGCATTCGTCCCGGAGAACACGGAAGAATTGCTGAATGCTGGAACATACGACGGATCATTCCGCCCGCTCTTCGTCGATGTCGGTATTTCACAATATTGGCTACGTCTAGTGTAGTCGGTGTATAAACACTAGTACAATGTCTTGTCTTCGGGCGTCATATGCCCACATCCATCGCACCCGGTTGGTCCCTGAATTAGCGCTCTTCTATCTGTGGGCGATCTTCTGTTCGTTCATGGCGCTGAATTGGTCGTGGCTGATCGGCATCTTCTCCATTTTCATCTGGTGGGTTGCAATCCCTCAATTCGTGTACCATAATGAAAAGCATGACGCACGAAGAAGCTGTTTCCAGTGGCTTGGCAGAGGGTTACTTGTTAAACCATTTGGAACCCACAACACGCGCCGCGTTTGAAGACCATCTGTTCGGATGCCCGGCGTGCGCTCAAGATGTGAAGGAAACAAACGATTTTATCGACGCTTTTCGTCGTGCTACTGTATAAATATCTGTCACTGCGGGGAAGTTAAGCTGGATGCATATGCTAGCCTCATAAGCTAGAAGTAGGTAGGTTCGATTCCTGCACCCGCTACCAAAAGATTAGGCCCGGTCCACTTGGAACCGGGCCTTCGTGCATTTGGAGAGATTGTTTAGGCCATCATTTCGCGGCAAGCGCGAAGGAAAGCACCCTGATCGTAGTTGTCGTTGCGCTCTTCGTCGCGCCCGTGCTGGTAACCCTTACCTTCGCAGCGGTAGCAGATTCCGCCGGGGCCGGTCGGACGGCCATTCAGCATACCGGTGATGAACTGGCCGGTACCGGCACAGCGACCGCACTTGGGCAACTTCGCAACACGCTCATTTTCCGCCTTGAAGAGTTCGACGGCTTCGGGCGTCATCGGGATCACTTCCCCTTCGTGCGCCGCCCGGTACGCTTTGATCGTGCGATTGATCGCGACGACGTGGGGCGTTTCCCACTTCTTCGATTCGGGATTCCACTTGAAACCGTTCTTTTTGGCGAATTCGCGTTCGGCGTATCCAATCTCAAGCACGAACACTTTGCTGTCGTTGTTTCGCAATGTCAGTCTCATACAACACCAGTATTGCACATTCTGACATATATGTCAACACCCCTTCAACAAAAAAGCCGGTTTCAACATTTGCTGAAACCGGCCCTTTGAGTGAAACGAGTTATTCGTACTTCGCCCGCCAATAATCGACTTCGGCCTGGAGAACTTCGATGTGATCCAACAGGGATTCAATCGTCGGATTCGTCTCCGGGTGTTTGTGGCGAAGCAAACCCAATCCGGCTTGCGATACCGTCATGTCTTCCCGAAGTTGATCGCGCAATTCCATCAGGAGAATGCCAAGCATATTCTTCCCCTGTTGATCCGCACCCCAACCCCAATAGGAATCCGTCGGACTGTCTTCTACGATCTTCTCGTTGCCGGTGCGCAGAAGAATTTGCATGAGATCCATGTGTTGGGTGAACTTTGCGTGGATCGCCTTGCGCATCATATCATCCTTCACCTGTTCCCAATCCGGGCGAAGCGGAAGATCCTTCCGGCGTCCTTCGTCCGCCGCCTCACGCGGGCGCGGTTGATTGGCGATATGGTCGATCCATTGCGGATCGGTGAATTTCATCGCCTGGAAATAGTGTTCGCTACTTTTCCATGCCCGGCCATCGATCACTATTTCCCGGCGGTAGAAGTTTGAAAACTCACCCCACTTATCCAGCACTTTCCAGAATTTAATCATGACTCCATTTTAGGCGATACAGAGTTCGTCGTAAATTTTCAAGACCTCTTCTTTGGTAGCTGTGCCGGGGATGATTTCGACACGGGTACCATACCCATCACCCTCACGGACGGGGAGAAAAATCTGTTGCGGTTGACTGCGAATTTCACCCGTTTCCGCATTGTAATTCACATCGGTTTGGTTGAATTGAGCCATGACCTTTTTCATGTACTCTTCAGCCTTCATTTTCGGAAGGTTGCCGACGCTGATGTAGTACACCGTTTTCTGATTCCGGCTGGTGGCAAGCTGATAAGCCATTTCCATCAGTCGAACTTTGTCGCTGGAGACAGTGGAAGTTTCCTGGTCGGTTTGGGGGATTTCAGGTGTGTCGATGGTTTGGGCAACGACAGTAGCAGCGGTGGCTGCAATCGCGCCGCCTGTGATGGTCGAAAAGATTTGGCGTCTGTTCATGCCGATGTTTATACGCTACATATCCAATGATTCCTAGCCGTATCACAGGGATTAAGGAGAACAAAATACCATGGGAGCATCATCACCCCTTGACAGCATGTACACGCATGCGCACCTACAGGAATACGCCAAATGCGCAATGGAACCTGTACACTTCATTCGCCAGTATCTTCAAATCAAACCCGTCTACAGCGAACGGCAATCTTTTGATTTGTGGCCGATCCAAGAGACATTGGTTCGCCGCCTAGACCGCGTGATCGGCCCGGATTCCATCGAACCCGGCATCATGGTCAAATCGTGCCGCCAGTCTGGAAAGACCACCGTGATGGCCGCGTTCGTCACCCACCGGCTACTATTCCGGCCCAACACCAAAATCCTTGTTCTGACCCGGAGAACAGAATCGTCAGTTCATTTCATGAATCTGGTCCGGGAGAATTTGCAGGACATCCCGCAATGGATGTCACCCAAAATCACAACCATGGATCGCCAGAACATCCGGCTTCAAAACGGTTGTGTTGTGAATGCCGGACCGATCAACAGCCCGCGTTTCCAAGGACACATGTATGACTTCGTAGTCATGGACGATACGGAAATCACCAGTGAAGAAGCCAGTCTTCCGTTGACTCCTCACATCAAACAATTCATCGCTACATCAACACCAGCCTATCGGTTGAATTGGTTCACTAGAGCGTGGGAGACTGGTAAATTGGGGTATGACAAGTTCCGCATCAATTGGACCGATGTCCCCGGTCGTGATGAGAAATGGAAGGAACGGATGATCGAAGTGATGGGGCCGGAACAATTCTTCCAAGAATATGTCATTCCGTACCCCGAAGTGCAATCCACACCCTAGACAGGGCGTGTCAGTGGTTTGGGACGTTCCCTATCGTCGTCATGCCGGTAGATCCGGCGCGGGCGCATGTGAACGTCCCCACCACACCGTTTGCATAGTTCGTGCTTCACCGCGCAATCGAAACAGATAGGATCGGTCGCGGTGCTGTGGTACACCTCTTCTTTGTTACAGATCCCACACGGACGCTCTGTGATAGCCGCGCCGCCCACACGTGAACGAAGGATGTAGTAACAGGTTTTGCATTGGGATGACTTGATTCGCTGGAGACGATCAGGATCATCCAAAAATTTGATGGCCATCGTAGCGGTTGCTTCGCCCGTGGTGCGTGCAAAATCGGTCGCCCGCCGCACGGATACCGAGTCGATAATCGCCGGTCGTTGTTTCATGATGAATAGATTTAGATCCCGACAACCAACGCTACACTATGGAGGTATGCCAATCTACGATCCGGCAGATCACGAAGCCAGCGTCCTGCGATTCTCTGAGGAAGTGGACCGACTCACCCACATGGGGAGAGGAATGCGCGTCATGGAGGCTATCATGGCCCTCATTGACCGGGAACAAATCACCTCTGAACTAGCCGCCACTCTCCTCACTCCAGACATTCGTGATCGCCTTCAAGACGACGCTGAAAAACACCGCATGATTAAAAAGACCACCGCCCGGCTCCGCTTCTCCTAATCCTATGGGTGAAATGCTGTTTGAACCGTTTGAGACTTACATCACACGGGGACTCCTCTATCATCATTTCACGAAACCGAAGTTCAACTTCTTCGCACAGGAAAACAACGTCGCCATCCGCCGCCAGTTCTGGAAGAAATGGAAAGACTCTCCGAACATGCACGGCCTATGGATCAGCTACACCCGGCGCTTCAAAAAGCCGGAAGATATGCGCGATCATTTTCTGTCCGTCATGGTCACTCGGTCACCAAAGGAATACGCCGGTCTGTACGATCTGGAATGCTACCACAAATGGCTCGGTAGACTCCACTCCATGCACGTCAATTTTGACGACGATCTGAACCGGCTCCGGCGCAAAGCAGGATCGCTCAAGAAAGCCATCCGCCCGCCAGAAGGCGAACACCCGGCCCTCTACACCATGCTCATGTCCGGTCAAGTGTCCATGGAGACATTCGGCTGGCTTGCATTCTTCCAACCGAAAATCCTGGATGTCATGGATGAATCCTTCGACAAAACCATGGATCTGGCCTGGAAAGAGAAACGCATGGTCGCGCTCAAATACAGCACCTTTCTCACCCGCCTAAATATCGATCAGAACCGATTGAAATCGATTCTACGGGGGTACCTAGTTTAAGATGATGCTCAAAGTCAGCCCGGAACGGAAGGACTACTACATCCGCATGCTCATGGATAACTTGTGCAAAACACAAGAAGAAAACATGATGATGATCGATGAGTTGGGTAGCTTGCAAGAACAAGTCAAATCCCTCTTCCATGAGAATTCTGATCTGCGACATCGTTTGATTGCGGCTGGCATCGAAGTACCCGCCAGTTGCGTAACCGTAACCGATGTGGAAGAAACTCCCGCGTCTAAATAATTTTTGCGATTCCAAGTCGCATAGTACGATCAAGTCAGTAAGTCATTCCAAAGTAAGTAACCCGGCGGGCGTAACAGCCAAATTCAAGCACGGGGGACAGAAAGGATTTTTCGACGATCAAGTATAGAGGACAACACAAATCATGAGTAAGACACTCGCGCAGTTGAAGGCGAACATGCAATCCAACAAGGATGCCATGCGCCGCAAGATGGACGAAATGTCCGCCGGACCCGCCCGCGTTAAGGACGGTCGGATCTGGAACCTGGAACGGGACAAGAGTGGCGTAGGAAGTGCGGTTATCCGATTCCTCCCCGCCCGTGCCGATGAAGAATCTCCCTTCATCCCGACTTACGACTACGGCTTCCAAGGACCGACCGGGAAGTGGTATGTCGAAAACAGCCTCAAGACCATTGGTAAGGCTGATCCGGTAGACGAAGCCAACGCGCTGTTGTGGGCGACCGAAAACGAAGCCCAGATCGCCGTTGCACGCAAACGCGCCCGCCGTACCCACTACGTCTCCAACATCCTGGTCATCAGCGATCCGGCCAAACCGGAAAACGAAGGCAAGGTGTTCCTGTGGAAGTATGGCAAGAAGGTCATGGCAAAGATCAAGGATTTGATCGAACCGCCGTTCAAGGGTGACCCGTCGGTCGATCCCTTCTGTTTCTTCTCCGGTGCTAACTTCCGACTCAAGGTCAAACCCGTCGAAGGTTACCCGAACTACGATTCGTCTGTGTTCGATTCCCCGGCTCCGCTCTTCGGCGGCGACATGGAAAAGATTCAGGCGGTGTGGGACTCTCAGTACCACTTGAAAGAATTCGTCGATCCGTCGAAGTTCAAGTCCTACGAAGAGTTGAAGAAGCGGTTTGAAGAAGTCATGGGTGAAGGTGCTAACGCCGGGGCCGCGCCCGCTGCCAGCACCGCCGCCAAGTCCGACAAGTCCACCCCCAAGCCGTCCACGTCCAAGCCGGTTATCCCCGCTGACGACGATGAGCCGCCGTTCACCGTTACCAGCGGTAAGACGGGCGGCGGGGCCGCTGCCAAGCCCAAGCAACAGGAAGAGGAAGACGCGTTCGCCGCGCTAGTGGATCGCGACTAGTTGAGTGAACTGAGGTAACCGAGGCCCGGCGGAAACGTCGGGCCTTTCCTTTGCTGTATACGAGGTAGGAAAAGTGGCTGTAGGAAAAAAGAAAGGAAAAGTGTTTTGGGAAAACAATCATCAGACCATTGTTGACATGCGTGCGAACAACAAATCATATTCTGAAATTGCTAGAACTATCGGTGTTCGTGAAAGTAGCATTTGTCTTTTTGTTCGACGAATATTGGGTCCGCAGCAACATACACCATATTCGACACAGAACCCACCGATATTTCCAACAAATTCTTTTTGGTTATATGTACGTGCAGATGAACACAAAAACGGTGTAAGTTATTCTATTGTCAAATGCTCTTTTGTGATTGATGGTAGAGTATGCGATAAAGAATGGTCAGTACGAACATCCGCGCTTATAGGCGGGCATTCGTTAAAATGTCGTGATTGTAATGTGGAGTGTAATAGTAGACGCCCCCCAAAACCTAAAGAACAATGGAGTCCTCTTACCAAGAGTTACAGAGGTGTTGATCTAACGAATGATGAAAAAATTTTCATTAGAAAATACAAACGTGATAGACTAACTCAAAGGAAATCTACAATTCTAGGATCAGCAAAACAGTTACACGTAGCATCTAAAGAGAGAGCAAGACAGGCTGGCATTCCTTTCGATTTGGAAGTAACATGGATCGCGTCCAAAATATCTGATGGTTGTGAAATGACTGGGAGATCATTCATTCTATTCAATGAATCTGGTGGTAGAACAAACCTGGATACCGCATCGCTGGATAAGATCGATCCATCTAAGGGTTACACCAAAGACAACGTAAGGGTTGTTACATGGGAGTGGAACCATTGGAAGAGCGACAAGTCGGAAGCGGAGGCGATAGAACGACTCCTTAGAATGGCGCGGGACATCGAAAAGAAACAGAAGTCGAAGAAAGCCAAGGCGGTCGCCGCCGATGTGACCAGACTGTTTGAGTCGTGATAAACTGTATCATGCAATACGAAGACATGTTGGCGGAAGAGATGGCCGATCTTGATCGCGAACAACCGGGGTGGGACCGCGAATCGCGTGTCGCCACCGCCCGGCATTTCCTCAAGGAAACCAACATACCCAAGGATGTCTTGACTGTCATCTATGGAGAAGACATCATGAAGGAAATCGAAAATGACGTTCAAGTTTGACCTCATGTTGTTCCTGATGGAACAGATCGAAGACATCGGACAGTCTACCACTTGGGAAATCGACACCTTCTATGGGCTGGAACCGGCGTTCCAAAAAACCCAAAAGACGGCAGATCGCGACGTGGACCAATACACCAAAGATGATCTGCACTATCATCTGTTGTTGCTCACCGATTCCAAACACATGATCTATCGGTTGGAAGGTCGGATTTGGACCATCGACCGGCTGACCCTATCCGGTCATCAATATCTTGACTCACTCCGGGATATGTACGCGAACCGTAAAGCCGCCCAAATGATGATGTCAACCTTTTTCACAAGGCACAAGCAATAAATACCGGAATGAAGTCTTTCCGCACCTTCATCACCGAAGGCGATACAAAACAAATCGATCTGGTCATCCGTCGGGGTGCGATCAGTAACACGGGCGCATACTTCGCCATCGTCAACGGTGATTCCACCTATGGGGACTATCACGACAAGAAGGCGCAAAGTCTCTACAGCCTACGCAAATGCAAAATCCTCAACGGGGATGATGCCGCCGCCGTCCATCGGCTGGCCAAAGAAACACTCAAAGACAATCGCCTGAACGATGAGGAAAAGGAACGCCTCTACGACCTCATCAACGATCCGCGCCCGGCCCTAGGCTATATGGATGCGGATGAACTGCCGATGGCTCCAGCCGCCAAACGTCTTGGCTATGACGGCTTTCTGGTGTGGGAGAATGATGACTACTCCTCCCCTAGTTCCGTGTTCGTCTGGAATGTCAAGAAAGTCATCCTTCTCCGCGCCGCTACAAAGAAGTAACGACTACTTGGACAAGGTGTTCAAGAATCTCCGAGCGAAGTCTATTTTCTCTACCGGCCCGTTGATTTTGAAATCGACTCTGAACGTGTTTTTATAGTCGTTCTCTGACCAACGCAATGCTATGGGTCCGACCTTTTCAATGCATACCCGATTGAGCCGGTAGAAATATTCGATCTGAGTATTCGGGTTGTAAAGGACAATCGTCGCGAAGGCTTCATGGTCAGATTTCTCTGTATGCCACTTCACAAACATTTCGTGGATATCGGCGATGATGAGTACATCGATATGCCAAGAATTTTCACTACCTGGGATGGTGGTGCCGGATATGAGAAATGGTAGTTCGTCGGCAATGTTTTCGCTGGCGAATGGTAGATTTGAAAACTTGACTTCAAATAGAGTAGGGTTAATCATACCCCATATCTATACTGTCCGGCGGGAACATCGGCGATCCTTCCCGCAATCCCCACAAATGATCGAAGTAGCTCACGCCGTGGGTGACGATCATTTCGGACCCGGTAGCCTTGACGCAAGGATATACCGTGTTCACAAAATGTTCCGCTGCATCTGGCGTTAATTGGGACATGCTGTCGATTATGATGATGTCCCATTGCATACCAAGAACAGCGCTGTCAGTCGCATAGCCGCCCCTAACAAAAGAGCCATTCCTCAAACGGAAATGGCCCTTGCTGGCTTCAAATGGTTCTTCTGTGAGTAGAGCGACCAGCCGCTTAATCAACGCCACACCGCGCTTCTGTGTGGGAGAACCGAGGAATACATTCAACTCCTCTCCCTGTATCCGTTTGGCGATATAGGCTAGAACGTCTTCAGTGGATGTGGAGCGAAGTAGTTTCATCGATCTTCGTCGGGCGGTTGTGTCCCGTAGTTCAGGTAAGCCTTCGCCTGTTCAATCACGGATTCGGAAATGGGCATCGGCTGTCCAAAATATCGCAACAAATCTTCTTGACTTTCAATCACGATTGTGTCAGTCGTCGTTTTCATCATCACTCTCTTCCCCATCATCGTGACCCTCAAAGACAACCCCATTGTGCGAAATGATGTTCTCCGCATTCGGATCTGACTTCGGTTCGTGCAACGGACAATTGCCGGTGATGTTGATTAGCTCACAGGGTTTGAAGACATATTCACCCGTGACATAGTTGCGCCCGGTCAACGCGCTCTGATGCCCGCATAGGGGCTGTTCTAGCCTCACAGTGAGGCCGTCGTGTTCTTCCCGGAAGAAGATACCCCACCGGCATTCGGAACAGATGGTGGACATCTGTAGCGCTTCTTGTTCATGTGCGGTTAGCATGATAGTGATTTAGATTTCCGTGTATCCAGCCGCCAGCAACGCTTGCCAGATCGGTTCGCCAGCCGGACCCAAATCATACTTGTCGGGCCGGACATTGACATGCGTGAACACTCCCTTGAACGTGTCGAACTTCTCCATGTTGAACTGCATCCGGGCGTCCAGCTTCGGAATCACTTTGGGGATACCATGCCGCTCACAGATGTCGTTACACAACTCCACCGTACGCGTCACCTGTGCCGGGGTGAACGTAGCGTAGAACTTCTCACCCCGATACGTCGCCGCCATGTATCGATCCTTCTCCGACACCAAACAATACTTCGCGGTGAAGTTGCCCGGCCAGAAACACATATGGTCGCCAACCTGTCGCAACGGTCCCGGATTGACAATCTCAATCGCTACCGTCCGCTTGTCATGCTTGTGGTCTTGCGCCCACTTCCCGGTGATCGCCAGATTGTATGCCCAATAGCTGTCGTCGAAGAGTTTGTACACCGTCGCCGCGCCATCGTTACCCAACACATACGGTACCGACATCGGGTAACCATTCGCCTTCGGGGAATTCTCAAATGTCGCAATCGCGCCGCTGGCAGTCGTCCCGGCGGTGAAGTGCAAAACGATTCCATCCTTCGGGAACTTGGTCTGGAAATACATGTTCGGCTTGTGTAGCCGGGTGATATCGACGTTCATCATGCCCGTATTTAGAGGGAATTTTCCGACGATACAATAACGGTATGGAACTGGTTTCGTTGGCTCTGTTCATTGCTGCCGGAGTAGCCGCCGGATGGCTCGGCTATCATTTTGGAAGTTTCTTTCGGGCGTGGGTGGTGGTCGTGGTCACTTTGATCGTAGCCGGGATCTTAATCAATACCCACCCCGACAATTACATCACCCAATTTTTCTATGCCATCTTCGCTATCTACGCGGGATTATTCGTTCTCTGTGCGTGGGCGGGAAACATACCAGAAACGGCGTTTGATGGTTTCTTCAACCTGTTCCTCAAAAACAAAGACCAATAAACAGTATCATGACCGATCAACAGATCGCCCAAATTAGAGATACCGCCATTATGCGGCGGCGAATGATTCGTCGCCTAACCGCCACCCCTTCAGTAGAGAGCGCCGCTGAACGGATGAAGCGCCAACCACATTCCGGGTCGCGTTTGTCTCCCGAACAGCTTGCGGAAAATCTGTTGATGCAAAAGAAGTTAGCAGCATCCATACCTTCGTATTTCCCCAAGGG
>Ga0209599_10001071_pt1 | contig 14170 bp, 11 predicted proteins | sample Shrwel_input2_FT_FD_187534 | JGI IMG/M metagenome (GOLD analysis project Ga0209599, IMG submission 187534) | Subsurface microbial communities from deep shales in Ohio, USA - Utica-3 well 1 S input2 FT (SPAdes) (version 2) ... | reverse complement strand
TATACACCGCATCACATTTGCCTGCTTCAAAATCATTTTGTGCTTTTGCTTCATCTTGATATGGAACTAGCCGAACATCAGCATTCCACTGTTTGGTAGCAACAGCCCATTCTTCGGTAATTTTATAAGTTTCACCCGCTTTACCGAGTAAATCAAATACGCATACTTTTTGTTTTGCTTGTACTTGGTTCGTCATCCCCATACCGACCAACACAACTAAAGCAAACAACCCCTTTTTCATTTTCTTTCCCTACTAAAAGTAAAATTATTAAACGCAAAAATTAAAATTATTCGCCACCTAGGCTACATTCAAAATTGGTTCGCTCTACTGTGCAGCGTGCTCGTTTTAATACGCTCATCATTGTTGGATCATAAATTCCACGTTTGGTTAGCCCGATCCGCGCTTCACGTAGAATCTGTTGATAGCGTGTTTTGTCTTCACTGCTGAGATTGATTTTGTATTGAGCAGGCAATTCAGCCTCTATTTTTTGAATCATCGCAAAATTGCTATTCAACCGACTTAAAAACCAAGCTCTAGAATTTTGACCAAAATTACTCGAAAACTCTTTCGGGCGGATAATCAAATCCATCGTCATATTCAGTGCAGGGAAAGTGATGATCGCACCATTAGCCCCCAATCCTTTATGTATTTCGAGTGGTTTATATGCATAGGCTGGCGCCGCCATAATGTCGGCTTGTCCATTATTAAATTTTTTCGCTATATCAGAAATATCCGAAAGTACCGCTTGCCCACCTAAACTTTTAACCACAATTTTTTGTGCTTCGTCATAGGCTAAAACAGCAAATCTCTTTCCTTTGATTTGCTCGATCGTATTAATTTTTTTATCTTTGACAAAAATATAGGCTAAACCAATTTGAGAAATACCTGCGACTTCATAACTTTGGTTACCGATCTGGGTAGATAAGCGACGTTGATTTCTTTGATCCAACGCAAAACTAATGGCTTTTTGTGCAATCGCATACGTTGGCACTGCACCAATTGCATCGACTGAACCTGCGAACTTGTTATAGCTTCTAGCGCGCATGGATGTCATATAGACACCATCACAATACCCTTGCTCAAAATGCTTTTCAGCTTGCGCCTCACTTTGATAACTCAATAAGGTCACATCTGCTCGCCATGTCTTAGCAGCGAGTGCCCACTCTTCCATGACTTTGTATGCTTCACCTGATTTACCCAATAAATCAAAAACACAAATTTTCGTTGATGCCTGAACTTGGGTATTAAATCCCAACGCTAGCATTGCCCCCAATGCAAGAAATCCCTTCTTCATCATTCATCCCATTACTATATTTCTAGTCTTGTTACTTATTTTTTCATTTAAACTAAATAATAATCTGATTTGAGCTGCAAAAATAGAGCTTTTGCTCTATTTTCTATAAATTGAATCACTTAATTTAATCGAGTAGATATCCTGTATAAAAATTTGCATTCATGGGTATACACCTTAAAATGCTGTCATCTATTCGCTATTCTGCATAATCATGATCCAATTTGACCAAGTTTCATTACGCCGTGGTGGCCGAGTCCTATTTCAGAAAGCCTCTATGCAGCTCCATCCTGGCTGGAAAATTGGTTTAACAGGTGTGAATGGGGCTGGTAAATCCACATTGTTTTCGGCTTTTTTAGGTGATCTCGGTGCAGATGAAGGGAATTTGACTCGTCCTTCTGTATGGACAGTCGCGCATATGGCACAGGAAATTAAAGCACTCGAAATGCCAGCGCTCGACTTCGTACTGTCAGGTGATGAAGAATATTGGGGTATTCAAGAAAAATTAGCGCATCCAGATCAATTGAGTAACGATGAGTTAGCAAAACTCCATGGTCGCTTTGATGAAATACATGGTTATGTTGCACCTGCAAAAGCGGCTCAACTCATGGCAGGTTTGGGTTTCTTAGATCACCAATTGAGTTTAGGCGTTGCGAGTTTCTCTGGTGGTTGGCGCATGCGTTTAAACTTAGCACGTACCCTGATGAGCCGTTCAGATCTGTTGTTATTAGATGAACCGACCAACCATTTAGATTTAGATGCAATCTTATGGTTAGAAGACTGGTTAAAAGCATATGAAGGAACCTTGGTTCTAATTTCACATGACCGTGATTTTTTAGATGCAATCACCGACCATATTTTACATATCGAAAATCAAGAACTAACGCTGTATACAGGTAATTACTCTACGTTTGAAACGACACGTAGTGAACGTTTAGCCCAACAGCAACAAGCTTTTGAGAAACAACAAGAAACGCGTGCTCATTTACAAAAATTTATTGATCGCTTTAAAGCCAAAGCAACCAAAGCACGTCAAGCACAAAGCCGCATCAAACAACTGGAACGGATGCAACAACTTGCTCCTGCACATGTAGATACACCATTTACCTTTAGTTTCCGTGAACCAACCAAAATGAGCTCGCCACTGTTGAGCTTAGATGCAGCGACGATTGGCTATGGAGATAAAGTGATTGCGGAAAAAGTCCGTTTACAAATCACGCCTAGCTCCAGAATTGGTTTACTCGGTATGAATGGTGCGGGTAAATCAACACTGATTAAAACGTTAGTCGGAGATTTACCTTTACTCGCTGGAGAACGCAAAGCATCTGAATTGCTTAATATTGGTTATTTTGCTCAACATCAAATGGATGCCTTAGATGCCAATGCCAGTCCGATGTTACAACTGGCTCGGATTGCGGATAAAAAAATCAGTGAAGCTGCTTTACGCTCTTTCTTAGGTGGATTTGGCTTTAGTGGTGAACGTATGGATACGCCATGTGAAAGCTTTTCTGGGGGGGAACGTGCGCGTTTAGCCTTGGCACTGATCGTATGGCAACGTCCAAATGTTTTAATTCTCGATGAACCGACCAACCATTTAGACTTAGATATGCGCCATGCTTTAACAATGGCTTTACAAGATTTTGATGGTGCGGTGGTATTGGTTTCACACGAACGTCAATTGATTGCTAGTGTCTGTGATGATTTATTGCTGGTTCATGCAGGTAAATGCACTGAATTTGAAGGTGATTTACAAGACTATGCGAAATGGTTACGTGAAGCACGTCAACAACAAATGAATGCTCAAAACACCGTACAGCAAACTGCGAATACACAAACTCCCGCAACCAAAATAGATAAAGAAGCGCAGCGTAAAGAAGCGGCTCGCCGCCGTGAACAAACTCGACCTATACGTAAAAATATTGAAAAAATAGAAGCTCAAATTGAAAAGATTCAGCCTCGTTTAAATGAAATTGAACAAGCATTGGCTGAAAGCAGTTTGTATGAATCACATCGCAAAGAGGATTTGAAGAAAGTCATGCATGAACAAACTGAGTTCAAAAACAAACTGGCGCAATTTGAAGAGCAATTATTAGAGTTAATGATGGAGCTTGAAGAGCTAGAAGGCTCTTTCGAAGTTTAGATGGTCATCTCCCCCTATATTCACTAGGGTGAGATTTTCTCACGATTTAATTTTTTGATACTTAAAAGCATAATGAATCTCTATAAAGCTGTCATGAAATGCATAAAGATTTGATTTAAGCTCAAAGTTGGAATTTTCTCACAAAATTGAGCTTTGCTTTCAGGCTCGATATACTCAGCTTAATCCTTTTAAAGTCATCAATTTCAAATGGATCCTGAGGGTTATTTTTTTATTTTTTGTACTTCAATTTGGTGAGTACTCTATTTGGGATCATACAAACTGAATGAATTCTTTAGATTTTGTTTTTAATTTTGAGCATATCCTTCCCATTTTAGTTCAAGAGTATGGTTTATGGATTTATGCCATCCTTTTTCTCATTATTTTTTCTGAAACTGCTTTTGTTTTTATGTTTTTCCTACCTGGTGATAGTCTATTACTCACTGTTGGTGCGTTGTGTTCGGTGGTTGAAATCATGCACCTTGGCTACATGATTAGCTTATTATTCTTTGCTGCGGCATTGGGTTATATGGTGAACTATCATATTGGACGACATTTTGGTGATCGTATTTTCAATATGGATTCCCGTTTTATAAAGCAAGAATATCTCAAAAAAACCAATAAATTCTTTTTACAACATGGTGGTAAAACAATCTTGCTTGCTCGTTTTATTCCTTTTGCTCGTTCATTTGCGCCCTTAGCTGCAGGTTCAAGCAACATGAATTATACCCATTTTGTCATTTATAACATTCTAGGCGCATTCCTTTGGATCAGTGTTTTAGTGACTGCTGGTTATTTATTTGGTCATGCACTCATTCAAGTGAGTGACTTTGTTGATCCCTAAATTCAGTAAGTTAAGATGTTTCACGTGAAACATTTATATAAGAAAAAGGCGATGCATCAAGCATCGCCTTTTTCTTATATACGAGAGAAATAATATGTATTAAATCTCCCATCAATTTAATTAAGCATCAATATCCGCATTCAGTGCATTCTCTTCAATGAAGGCACGACGTGGTTCTACATCATCACCCATTAAACAAGAGAACATACGATCTGCTTCAATGGCATCATCAATCGTCACTTGCAACATATGACGGTTTTCAGGATCCATCGTGGTTTCCCAAAGTTGATCAGCATTCATCTCACCCAAACCTTTGTAGCGTTGGATCATCATGCCACGGCGTGAGTCTTGTAAAATATGTTGCCATACTTGATGAAAGCTATTAACTTGAATACGACGCTCACCTTTTTGTAGATAAGCACCCTCTTCAAGCAATTTGAACCAACTCTTCGAGTTTTTGAGCAACCGTGCATATTCCGCTGAATTTAATAATCCAGCATCTAATAAATTATGAATGCGGCAAATTAGTACGTACACCGTGACACGTGGCCAGTAATGTGCAGATTTCTCACCTTGCGCATTCTCACGATCAAATGCTTCCAAGCTAATCTCTGGACGTAAACTTGGCTGTAATTTCTCAATCGCAACACGTAATTGCTCTGCCCATGTTTCAACATAGTCACGTTCATGATTATGATCAGTTTTGAGCGCATCTAACTCCAACAACCCATCAAGCAAGCTTGCAGGATAACGTTGTGTTAAGCGCTGTAAACTCTTTTGCGAGACTTGATAATCTGCAATCACTTTCGCCAAAGCTTCACCAGTAATTGCTGGTGCATCAGCACTAATATGCAATGAAAGCTCATCAATCGCATTGGAAATTAGGAACGTTTCCAGTGCATCATTGTCTTTCATATACTGTTCATGCTTACCTTTCTTCAATTTGTACAAAGGTGGTTGTGCGATATAGATGTAACCACGCTCAACCAACTCAGGCATTTGACGGAAGAAGAAAGTCAATAACAACGTACGAATATGTGAACCATCCACGTCCGCATCGGTCATGATAATGATTTTGTGATAACGCAATTTGTCAGGATTATATTCTTCACGACCGATACCACAGCCTAAAGCGGTAATTAAAGTACCGACCTCTTGGCTTGAAATCATCTTGTCAAAACGCGCACGTTCAACATTCAGAATTTTGCCTTTTAACGGTAAAATCGCTTGCATTTTACGATTACGACCTTGCTTCGCACTTCCGCCCGCAGAATCACCCTCGACTAAATACAATTCAGACAATGCTGGATCTTTTTCCTGACAGTCTGCCAATTTACCCGGTAAACCAGCAATATCCAATGCACTCTTACGGCGTGTCATTTCCCGTGCTTTACGCGCTGCATCACGCGCACGCGCTGCATCAATAATCTTGCCTGCAATCGATTTAGCTGCTTGTGGATTTTCTAGCAAATAAGCAGAAAACTCTTTGTTCATTGCCTGCTCAACAGCAGGTTTAACTTCGCTTGAAACCAATTTTTCTTTGGTTTGAGAAGAGAACTTAGGATCAGGCACCTTCACTGAAATAATCGCGGTCAAGCCTTCACGCGCATCATCACCAGTAACAGCAACTTTCTCTTTTTTCAATAAGCTTTCATTTTCCATGTAGCTATTTAAGCCACGGGTTAATGCCGCACGGAAGCCAGCAAGGTGTGTACCACCATCTTTTTGCGGAATGTTATTGGTAAAGCAACGTACATTTTCTTGGTAACTATCGTTCCACTGTAACGCGACTTCTACACCGATGCCATTATCAGCATCAACGGTAAAATGGAAAATATCGTTTAAATGATGTTTACCTTCGTTAATATATTTAACGAACTCAGATAAACCACCTTCATAGTCGTAGACATTTTCAAGGTTGACACGCTCATCACGTAAAACGATACGCACACCAGCATTTAAGAAAGAAAGCTCTCTTAAACGTCGTGCTAGAATTTCAACGCTAAAAATGGTCTGACTAAACGTTAGTTCACTCGGCCAAAAACGAACAATTGTACCTGACTTGTCGGTATCGCCAATAACACGCAGCGGGTACTGTGAATCGCCATGTTGATATTCTTGTTCGTGTATTTTTCCTGCGCGGTAAATCGTGAGTTGTAATTTTTTTGAAAGTGCATTTACAACGGATACACCGACGCCGTGTAATCCACCTGATACTTTATAACTATTGTCATCAAACTTACCGCCCGCATGCAGAATCGTTAGAATAACTTCAGCAGCAGACACCCCTTCTTCAGGGTGAATATCGGTTGGAATCCCACGACCATTATCCGACACACTGACAGATTCATCTTCATGAATCGTGACTAAAATTTCATCACAATGTCCAGCTAATGCTTCATCGATGGCATTATCCACCACCTCAAACACCATATGATGCAAACCAGTACCATCATCGGTGTCACCGATGTACATACCAGGACGTTTACGAACCGCGTCTAATCCACGTAATACTTTAATACTAGAAGAATCATAAGCCTTTTCATTTGTTTGTTCTGTTTGAGAGACTGATTGAGACTCTGAACTCATGGTTACTCCCTAGTAAATATCTATCTATCCAAAGAAGAGGAAATAAAATTATGGCGCAGCGAGACTGATTTGACCGTGTACAACATGGAACAATTGAAAAGAAATCGACAATTCATGTAAGTGTTTTAATACCGACTTATGGTCTAAGGTGGTCATAAAAACTTGACTCCCTAATTGACTTAATCGCTCAATTAAACGTTGTTGTGCAGCTAAATCTAACTCTGCTGTCAGATCATCTAATAATACCACAGTTTCCTTATTACTCGCATGTAGCATTGCAATTTGTGACAGTTTTAATGCCATGATTAACAACTTTTTTTGCCCACGAGACAACACATCATCTGCATTACCAAAAGGTGTTTTTAGACGCAAATCAGCACGATGTGGGCCATACTCTGTGTAGCGTCGATCTAAGTCTTTTTGATGGTATTGAACTAGATCTTGTAATAGCCCATGCTCGGTATGAAACCCTGCATGGTATTCAAGTTCGATCTCTAAATTAGGTAAAAGAAATTTTAAATCTTCATGGAAAAATTGATTCCATTGCTCCACGATAGCAATACGTTGTGAGTGAAGAATTTCACCATAATCACTCAGCATTTTATTCCAAGGCTCTAAATCTGCCAGTGTCAAATTACGCCGCGTTTTAAGCAAACTATTACGCTGTTTTAGTGCTCTAGAATAGTACTGCCATGCAAAGTAAAACTCTGGTTCCACGTGGAACATCAGCCAATCCAACAATTGCCGTCTTGGTTTTGCGCCGTGATCAATGATATCGGTACTCTGCGGATCAATATGTTGTAGAGGGAGTAACTTTGCGAGCTGCCCTTGGGTCGCAATCGTATCGCCATTTACTTTAATCAATTGCTCGCCAGAAGCAAACTTCTGCATACCTATACGTTCATTGATTGATTGTGCGAATACAATTGCATCTACAGCATCATATTGAATGTAATGTTTAGGAATATGGGTGCGGAATGATCTTCCTGTTGCTAATAAGTGAATCGCCTCTAAGACTGACGTTTTACCTGATCCGTTTATACCGTAAAAAATATTAAACGGCTGCAACTCAGTAAGTGCAACCGTTTTTAAATTTCGTACACGCTCGATATTTAAACGCGTAATTTGCATGATTTAAAGCTCAAATATCGGTATCAATTAAACTCGCATTGGCATCACGACATAAGTTTGATCAGGATGTGCTGGATCTTGCACAAGAACCGATTGATTGGCTTCTGACATGCTCATTTTAACATCGTCACCATCTAATACACTCAGTACATCAAGAATATACTGCGCGTTAAATGACATTTCCAATGGAGCATCTTGATACTGGATCGCAATATCTTCGACTGCTTCATCTTGTTCTGGGTTATTGGCACGTAATTGCAAAGAATCTTGGTTGAAATTTAAGAAAACGCCACGGAGCTTTTCATTACTTAAAATCGCAACACGCTGCAAAGATTGTTTAAAGACATCATGCGCGATAAAGACATGTTTATCGCCACCTTTTGGAATCACACGGCGATAATCAGGAAATTTGCCATCAATCAATTTCGTTGTAAAACGAACGGTAATTTCACTTTGTTCTTTGTCACGACTCGGCGTTTGAATCGTTACATTTAATAGTTCACGACCAATTAACAACGTCAGTTGTTCATCTTCAATACTGAGTAAGCGCTGTAATTCTCCGACAGCTTTACGTGGCACAATGGCTTGTATCGGCGCAGAAGCAGTAGAAGAAGCCAAAACTTCACACAAAGCCAATCGATGACCATCAGTCGTCACTGTACGTAATTGATTTTGATCAATTTCAAGCAAAGTACCTGTCAAATAAAAGCGGACATCCTGAACTGCCATCGCAAATGCAGTTTTCTCAAACAAACGCTTTAATTCACGTTGCGTCACTTGAACTTGCGTGCCTAAACTATTCTCAGTCGATAACAGCGGGTAATCTTCAGCTGGAAGTGTACCCAATACAAAACGACTATTGCCTGATTTTAAGATACAACGTTGATCTTCAGTAATTTGTAAATCAATCAATGCTGCTGTTGGTAAAGATTTACAAATATCAACCAATTTACGTGCTGGAACCGTAGTTTCACCTGCTTCTAAACAAGCACCTTCCGCTAATGTGGTGCTTGCAACCAATTCAACTTCTAAATCAGAACCAGTAATGGTTAAGGCCTGTTGCGTGGTTTGAATTTTGACATTTGAAAGAATATTCAAAGTATGACGGCGTTCAACAGCCCCCACTACATGCGATAAAACATTGAGTAAACTTTCTTTAGCGATTTTCAAACGCACGATTTATTCCTCTTACAACAGAAGCCAATATGAATGTTAGCAGTGTACTATGCGGTAGTTAAAAGCCGTTTGCAACCATGAAACGAGGGTCAATGAAGATTAACCCCTCGATTAACTTTGTAATAGCCGAAGTAGATTTTTATAATCTTCATTAAAAATTGGATCTTCCTCACGCAAACTGGTTACTTTTTCACAGGCATGCATCACGGTACTATGGTCACGCCCACCAAAAGCCATCCCAATTTCAGGAAAACTATCCCCAGTTAATTCTCGCGCAAGCCCCATTGCCAACTGACGAGGACGTGCATAAATACGTGTTCTTTTCGGACCAACCAATTCTTTCAATGGGATTCGGAAATATTCACTCACTACACGTTGAATATTTTCTACACTAATCGTTCTCGCTCGAATCGCTAAAACATCTTTTAATGACTCACGCACAACATCGAGATCAATAACAGTACCTTTAAAGCGAGAAATTGCCACAACTTTATTTAAAGCACCTTCAAGTTCACGAACATTCGCAACCACTTGTTGAGCAATAAATAGAGCACAATTTCGAGGTAAATCTACTCCACTATTTTCAGCTTTTTTCAACAAAATTTCGATGCGAGTTTCAATATCTGGCGGTTCAACCCCTACAGATAATCCCCATGAAAAACGAGAAACTAAACGCGGATCAAGTTCAGTTAACTCTTTAGGATAACGATCTGAGGTAAGGATAATCTGCTTTGATTCATCCAATAAAGCATTGAAAGTATAGAAAAACTCTACAAGACTTGCTTCTTTACCAGCAAGTAAATGAATATCATCGACCAATAATAAATCTAAAGAACGACAATTTTTCTTAAATTCTTCAACCTTACCTTTTTGCAAAGAACTGACAAAATCTTGTACAAAACTTTCCGAGGTCATATACATCACACGCGCATTTGGTTTCGCTTGTAATAATGCATTACCCACCGCTTGCATTAAGTGTGTTTTACCTAAACCTGTCGGCCCATATAAAAATAAAGGATTGTGTTGAGAAGCACCAAGCTGCGTTAAAACTTTACGACAAGTTTCGGCTGCCATTTGGTTAGAACGCCCCTCAACAAAAAGCGAAAATGTAAATAACGGATTAAGTTGTCTCTTTTTTGGAATTTTATTTGCACTTTGACTAGGTTGAACCAAATCAGCTTCTTTTTTTACTTTTATTGCTGTTGCTGTTGAAGAAACTGGTTGTGAATTCAAAGCAGCGGTTGTTGTCGCTGGTTGCTCACTCGATGACAAAATTGTGCCAGGACGCGAATCAACCAGAATTTCAACTTGACGCACCCGCCCCTCTGATAATTGCTCAGCGAGAATTGAGATCAGTTCTAAATGATTATCTTGAATATAACGAGTCCAATAAGGGTTCGGTGCATATAAACGCATCACGCCATCGGCTTCTTCAGCAACCAAAGGACGAATCCACATCGCAAAGACGTTATCAGAGAGCTCTTGTCGCAAGCGAGTTAAGCAGTCTGTCCAGAGCATGTGCATCCCCTAATATCCATTTTTAAATTCAAAAGTAACCACCCTCATTGCTAAGGGGTCGCCATTCTAACCAAGTTATCCACATCTGTCAGGGAAATTTAGGTGACTTTCGATGAAAAAGAAAGCACTTGTTTATAAATTTAAATTCAAAAGCGCATGTGAATAACTTTTTGCACAAGCTGTGGATAGTTTTTAGCTCAAAGTTATCCACAAAGTATAAAAGTTATAAAAACACAGTTATCCACAAAGTAAGTTTTTGTTTAATTTTAAAATAAACCGTGTTTCCACAGAAAAACGCGCCCTTAATAATAATAAATTTAAATTTTAAAATTTGAATTTACTTATAAGATTAGGCTGGTTTGTGGATAACTGAGCATATCGAAATTTAAATTCAAAATCCAAGAATTAAATTTAAATCAGAATAACTATTGTTGATAAGTATGCTGTTAAGCTGTGAATATAACTTAATAGTGATATAATTTAAATAGATAGCGTGTGTATATTTTTTGTTTTCAATAAAAAGTATTTAGTTCAACTTTTTCTGATTACAGCAAAACAGAACAAAGAAAATGTAAAGTTTTGGATTTTTGATTGACAGCGTAAACATTGCGCAATAAAATCGCGGACCTTTACAGAAAGATCATTTTGGAGTTTCGAAATGAAACGTACTTTCCAACCATCAGAATTAAAGCGTAAACGCGTTCATGGTTTCCGCGCTCGTATGGCTACTAAAGCAGGTCGTCAAGTTTTAGCTCGTCGTCGTGCAAAAGGTCGTCATAGCTTAACTGTTTAATACTGTTAAGCTGACCAGACTTGGGTGATGACACTTTACAGTTTCGGTACGGAATCTCGTATTCGCTGTGCCGCTGATTATAAAAGTGTATTTGATGGTGCGCTTTTTAAAGTGCATCAGCCCCATTTCCTTTTTTTAGCAAAATTAACCGAACAGCCTAAAAGCCGTTTGGGTATTGTTGTTGCTAAAAAGAAAGTGCGTCGTGCGCACGAACGAAATAGAGTAAAACGTCTTGCTCGTGAGAGCTTTCGTTTACATCAAGCGCAATTTAATGCTGATATCGATATTGTGGTTATGCCTAAAATAGGTATAGAAACCATAACAAATCAAGAATTACATCAACAATTAGATTTTGCTTGGCAAAAATTACAACGCTTAGCAAAGAAGCATTCCAAAGTCGTTGTAACATCCCTCCAAACTTAGAGATCTCCAATGGTACGTTTGCTGCATTGGCTGATAAGATGTTACCAAATCGCAATTAGTCCACTATTGGGTCCTCGTTGTCGCTATATTCCCACATGCTCCCAATATGCAGTTGAAGCATTAAAAATACATGGTGCAGCAAAAGGTGTATGGCTATCGACTAAGCGAATTTGCCGTTGTCATCCTTGGGGTGGTTCAGGCTATGATCCCGTTCCAAGAAAAGCGATTCGTTTTATTTCGTTTCATCAAATAGATTCTCAAATGCATCACGTTGCTGTACCCTTTCGTGATCGTTTATTCAAGCAAAATCTCTCTAACCATTTGGGATAATAGATATGCAACAATGGGCCAGATTTGCAATCCTTGGAGCCATGTTTGTTACCGCATATTTGCTAATTTTGGCTTGGCAAAAAGATTATGGTCATGCTCAAACAGCACCGCAACAACAAGCGGCAGTTGTGAGTTCGCATGAAGTATCTGCAGATTTGCCAAATGCTCAAAATGCAACAGCGGCTTCAGACTTGCCACAAGCAAATGTGACTGCATCACAAAGCACAGAAAAGGCTTCTGTGAACCAGCAATTGATTTCTGTGCAAACAGATCTTTATCATCTTTGGATTAATCCTAAAGGTGGTGATATTGTTCGTATTGAGTTATTAAGCCACGATCAAAGCAAGAATGGTGATCAACCATTTGTGATGTTGGAAAATGATGCGAAACGTACTTACGTCGCTCAATCTGGTTTAATTGGTTTAAATGGACCGGACAGTAACCGTAACGGTCGTCCAATGTATGATGTTGAGAAATCAGCATATACTTTGGCGGATGCAAAAAACGTCGCAGTTAAAGATGGCGGTACAGCTCAAGTTTTAACTGTTCCATTGGTTTTTAAAACACCTGAAGGTGTGGAAGTGATTAAAACTTTCACTTTTACCAAGGGTGATTATCCAATTACAGTGAAGCATCAAGTCATTAACCGTAGTCAGCAAAACTGGCAAGGTCAAATGTTTGGTCAGTTAAAACGTGATAATTCAGATGATCCAGGCAAATCTGATCAAGGTATCTTTACGCTAGGCACATTCTTAGGTGGCGCTTGGGGTACACCAGAAGCAAATTATAATAAATTAAAGTTTGCGAATTTCTCTGATGAGAAACTTAACCTTGAAGCGAAAGATGCTTGGGTTGCTATGGTTCAGCACTATTTTGTTAGTGCTTGGATTCCAGGTAATTTAAAGTTAACTCAAGCAGATGGTCAGCCTTATACAGCTAAATTAGAATCGCGTCAGTCAACTGATAAGATGAATATTATTGGTTTTACTTCGCCAGTAATCAATGTACCTGCGGGTACTTCGATGGAAGTAGATGCCAAATTATATTCAGGTCCAAAAATTCAATCTGAATTAAAAGATCTTGCTGTCGGTTTAAATCAGACAGTTGATTATGGTTGGTTATGGCCAATTGCGAAGCTGCTTTTCTTGGGTCTACAATTTTTCCATAACATCGTTGGTAACTGGGGTTGGTCAATTATTTTATTGACGATTTTAGTGAAATTGATTTTATGGCCACTTTCTTCAAAAAGTTATCGCTCAATGGCGAAAATGCGTGTGATTGCACCAGAAATGCAACGCATGAAAGAAGAGTTTGGTGAAGACCGTATGCGTTTCTCTCAAGAAATGATGGCGTTATATAAGCGTGAACAAGTTAATCCATTGTCTGGATGTTTACCGTTGTTATTACAAATGCCGATTTTCTTAGCGTTGTATTGGGTATTGATGGAATCGGTTGAACTTCGTCATGCACCTTGGTTAGGTTGGATTCAAGATCTTTCAGCAATGGATCCATGGTTTATCTTGCCGTTGATCATGGGTGTAACCATGTATGTTCAACAAATGTTAAACCCGCAGCCAACAGATCCAATGCAGGCAAAAGTATTCCGTATCATGCCAATCATGTTTACGGTATTTATGCTGTTCTTCCCTGCTGGTTTAGTACTTTACTGGATCGTCAACAACAGTATTACGATTTTACAGCAGTCGTTTATCAATAAAAGTGTAGAAAAAGATCGTCTCAGCAAGGTTGAGTCTGCTTCTTAATCTGGAACTTTTACTGAATTAATCCGCTTAAGATGGTAATCTTAGGCGGATTTTTCTTTGTGTATATTTAGGGTTTACGTTATTGAACCCTCGTATTTTTAGGTGAATTTAAAATGCTACATCAAACCACAATTGCTGCGATTGCTACTCCATTAGGTCGTGGTGGTGTGGGGG
>Ga0209599_10001070_pt1 | contig 14191 bp, 6 predicted proteins | sample Shrwel_input2_FT_FD_187534 | JGI IMG/M metagenome (GOLD analysis project Ga0209599, IMG submission 187534) | Subsurface microbial communities from deep shales in Ohio, USA - Utica-3 well 1 S input2 FT (SPAdes) (version 2) ... | reverse complement strand
TAAGTCGTGGCCGCACAGTCTGTTAAGGTCATGGTGATGTTACCAATGCCTAATTCACCTGCTTCTTGAACTCCATTATGCGGAGTAGCAATGCCTTTGCCGTTATCCAAAAATACTTTACCTTGAAGGGAATAGTTATTGGCCGCATTGGTCATTTGACAGGTAATATCATCACCTGCTTTTGGCACTATATCAAAGGGCTGAGTTGAGCCAGACGGTAAGGTTGTCGCTAAACCTGTCGTACGCGCATTACTACAATCAATAGATGTGGCATATTGACTCAATAAAGAAGTCCCTGCGCTCATAACTTCGGTTAGCGTGTAAGTTGTACCAATGGCTGCCTGATAACTACCTGATGCAATATAAGCCACCGCCGCACTACCGCTAAGCACACCACCCCCTAGCGTTGCGGAACTGGATGTGGAAGAAACCACCGTACCACTGACACCTCCCGTCCGAACTTCTGTGGTAAAACGGTCTGCGCTATTCACTAAGCTCAACACCACTTTATTGACACGCATGATGGGCTGTTTAATGCTATTGGTTAAGGTACAACTGATGTCATCACCTGCTTTTGTCGTCAGGGAAAAACTTTGACCACTGCCAGTCGGTAAGAGGGTTGCTATTCCAGTGACGCGAGCATTACTACAACTGATACTGGTATTGTATTGACTGAGTGCCGATGTCCCTACAGAGAGACTTTCGGTGAGCAAGTAACTTGTACCAATGGTCGCTTGATAACTGCCAGTTGCGTTGTAAGTTGCCGCGCCACCTGTTGTTAATACACCACCGTCAAGAGTTGCTGAACTGCCTGTCCCTGAGACGACTGCTGCGCCATTGCGAATTTCCGTGGTAAATCGGTCATTGGCATCCACCAAACTACTGACAACTTTATGCACGCGGACTAAGGGTTGTTTGATCGTATTTGTGAGCGTACAACTAATATCATCACCCGCCTGAGGAATCACATCAAAGGGCTGTGTTGAGCCAGACGGTAATATTGTTGCGATTCCTGTCGAACGTGCATTGATACAACTGATACTGGTATTGTATTGGCTCAGTACAGATGTTCCTGCTGATACCACTTCAGTCATCGTGTACGTTGTACCAATCACCGCCTGATAACTGCCCGTTGCATTATCGGTGGTCAGCCCTCCCGTAGTCACCACACCGCCACCAATAGTTGAGGACGACGAAGTATCTGATACCACTGTTCCTGATACACCACCTGTCCGAACTTGCGTCGTAAAGCGATCATTCACATCCACTAAACTACTCACCGTTTTGTGCACGCGAATGACAGGCTGTTTAATACTATTGCTTAAAGTACAACTAATATCATCGCCATAGTTTGCAGTGACATTAAATGGCTGGCTTTGTCCTGCTGGCAAGACGGTACTGCTGGTTGCAAAGGCATTCGTGCAAGCAATTGCCGAGGTGTATTGACTCAACACCGATGTCCCCGCAGAAATACTTTCTGTCAAGTTATAGGCCGTGCCAACAACACCTTGAAAAGAACCCGTTGCATTATAAGTAGCCGCGACACCCGTTGTTAATACACCACCGCCTGTTGTAGTTGAGGTACTTGTTCCCGATTGCAAACTATTATCAGAAACGAGGCGAACCTCCGTGGTAAAACGGTCATTGGCATCTACCAAACTACTGACCATTTTATGAATCCGTAATTTAGGCTGTCTGACTGTATTCGTTAGCGTACAACTGATATCATCCCCTGCCTGAGCGATGATATTAAAGGGCTGTGTACTGCCTGTTGGTAATAATGTTGTTGGGCCATTAGGTCGAGTATTGGTACAGGTAACGGCGGTATCGTATTGATTAGCTAAATCAGACGAACCTGCTGTCAACACTTCGGTTAAGGTATAGGTTGTTCCCATTACGCCTTGATAGTTACCTGCCGCGCTATACGTTGCGACACCGCCTGTTGTTAAGACACCGCCGCCCGTTGTAGTTGAAGCTGTTATGTCTGATACCACTGTTCCTGCAACACCGCCTGTACGGACTTGCGTGGTAAAACGGTCATTCGCATCCACCAAACTGGACACCGTTTTATGTATCCTTATTTTAGGCTGCACAATATCATTGGTTAAGGTACACGTAATATCGTCACCTGCTTTAGGCGTTACATTAAATGGGGCGGTTGAACCTGACGGCAAGGTTGTCGCTGGCCCTGCACTTCGCGCATTAATACAACTCATTGACGTTGTATATTGACTAAAACCTGATGTCCCTGCGGCAAATACTTCGGTAAAAGTATAAGCAGTGCCTACCGTAGCCGCATAAATACCCAATGTAGGATACGTACCTGCTCCACCCGTGGTAAATACACCGCCACCCACCGTTGCCGACGAATTAGGGTTAGACACGACTGTCCCACTCACTCCACCTGTACGAATTTGGGTAATAAAACGGTCATCAATATCAGCCAAAGCGATGACCGTTTTTTGCACTCGAATTTTAGGAGCAACGACATTATTGGTCATCGTACAACTAATATCATCGCCTAATTGGGGAGTGACTTCATAAGGATACGCACCAGTTGGTAACGGTGTGGTACTAGCAACATAACTATTGGTACAACTCAAGGTATTGCTGTATTGAGATATATCCGAAGCACCTGCCGATAAAATCTCCGTAAAGGTATAGGTTGTTCCTGCCGTCGCTTGATATTTACCTGTCGCGGTATAGGTCGCCACACCGCCTGTGGTTAATACACCACCCCCGACAGTCGTCGAAGCCGTTGTATCTGAAACTACCGTCCCGCTCACCCCACCTGTTCTAATTTGTGTCGTAAAGCGGTCTGCGGCATCGGCAATACTGGCGACGACTTTACTCACTTTTAACCTTGGTAATGGCGTATTGGTTAAAGTACAGGTGATGGAGTCGCCATTCTGAACCGTAATATCAAATGGTGGCGTAGTGCCTGATGGTAAAACCGTTGTGCTATTAGTATCTGCATTCGTACAACTGATACTGGTGTTATAAGTCGCTAAAGATGCACCTGCACCCGAAGCCGACTCGGTAATGGTGTACGTTGTTCCTGCTGTACCTTGATAAGTACCTGTCGCCGTATAAGTGGCTACGCCACCTGAGGTTAAGACACCTCCACCTACTGTTGCTGAGGCGGTTGTTCCTGAAACCACTGTACCACTCACACCACCCGTCCGAATTTCTGTCGTAAAACGATCCGTACCGTTGGTTAAGCCTGTCGCAACAATTTTATTGACTTTAATACGCGGCTTAGGCGAATTGGTAAACGTGCAAACCAAATCGTCATATTTAGCCGCTGTAAATGAGAAACTTGTTGTTGAGCCACTGGTTGTTGCACCTGTGGCATTATTCACGCAGGAGTAGGCGGTAATATAATCAGACAATAGACTGGATGAACCTGCCGCCATTGTTTCACGCAAGGTATATGTTGTACCTGTGGTGACGGATGCCGCACCAGTCCCTGTATTGACTGTGCTTCCTGAACCTGTCGTGGTAGCCAATGTCGCTACCGTCGTGGTATTCGTCGCGTCACGCACTTCCAATAAAAACTGATCAGCCGCCGCGTAACGAGGCCCACCCAATGCTTTGGTTAAACGAACTCGAGGAGCAGTGCGTTTATTTGCAATGGTACACGCAATGATATCGCCCGTTGTAGGTATCACTGTCCATGATTGAGTCGCTGTATAGGTACTTGCAGGCGTTGAAGGCAACACTGTCGTTGACCCCACCTTCGCATTGGTACAATCGATACGTGACTCATAATTAGTCATGGTCGTACCACCAAAAGCAACCTCTGTTAAGGTATAAGTACCACCACCTGCCACATAAGTAATATCTGTTGTGCCAGAACCAGATGTCACCACATCCAACTGACCTGCTGTGGTGCTACTAACCAAAGAATTAAGCACCGTGCCACCACTATTTTTAATCTGCATAGTGAACTGATCGGTGTCATTGGTTCGGGTGTTGACTATATCTTTGATGACGGTGATTTGTGCAGGGCCATTATCTAAAGTACAAGTAATGTCATCGCCATTTAAAACCGTGATATTAAAGAACTGGCCTGCGCCATCAGGTAAAACCGTAAATGGACCATCGCTACGAGTATTCGAGCAATTAATGAACGTAGAATATGTGCTTACTGCCGTAGAGCCTGTATTCATCGCCTCCGTCAGCGTATAGGTTGTTCCCGCTGCGCCAGTATATGAAGTGACAGCGGAGTAGGTTTGAGGAAAAGAAGTAGCTGATGTGTTTGTTGTTAACGCTGTGCCCGTTGCGGTATTGCCATCTGATAACAAGGTCGCGCCGTTATAAATCTGGGTTTTAAATGTATCGACAGGAGCAACATTATCAATAACACCTGAAATTCGCTTATTTAATTTAATTTTGGGTAGTTTAGGTGAGTTGGTCAGCGTACAAACAATATTGTCACCCGTTGCGGGTGTAATGGTAAAGTTTTGACCACTGCCAGTAGGTGAACCCATTGCCACGCCATTATTGGTACAACTGATGGTCGTATCATATTGTGTTCGACCTGACGTTCCTGCTGAAACAATCTCCGTTAAGTTATAGGTTGTGCCTGCGACAACTTTTAAATTGCCCGCCGCCGTATAAGTGCCCACACCGCCCGTAGTCGTGACCGCACCACCTGTTTGAGCATCGCTACTTGTAGTTGATACAATAGTTTTATTAGCGGTATTGTCACGGATTTGGGTGGTAAAGCGGTCATTGCTATCGACCAATCCCGTCGCAATCGCTTTATTGAGTTTGATGCGTGGCTCACGACCATTAGTTAACGTACAACTGATATCATCACCCAACTGTGGGGTCAGATTAAAGCTTGTACCTGCTCCCGAAGGTAATGTCGTTGAGCTACTTGCAAAGGTATTCGTACAGACGATGGTGCTATTGTAAGTGCTTAAATTAGTTGTACCCGCTGCAATTTCAGAGAGTGCATAACTTGTACCCGCAACCACTTGGGTTGCCGTGATACTACCTGTTGTTACCGTTGCGCCTGTACCTGTTGTTGTGGTGGTGACATTTGTTGCCCCACCAATTAAACGCATAATAAATTGATCGCCATTAGCCAATCTTGTCGTACTCAGTGCTTTGGCAAAAGCAATACGTGGATGAGTAATATTGGTAATCGTACAATTTATATCATCATTAAATTGTGGCGTGACATCAAATGATGCCGCTGCTCCTGAAGGGAGTACGGTACTGCTACCCGCATTGGCATTGGTACAACTGATGCTACTACTGTAATTGGCAATGTTTGAGCCTGCGCCAGAAATCGTTTCAGTGATAGTGTAAGCCGTACCCACTGTCGCCGCATAATATCCTGTTGCCGAATAACTACCAACAGCACCCGTGGTTAAAACACCACCACCCACCGTCGTTGATGCCGTTGTCCCCGAGACGACTGTGCCCCCTGCACCACCTGTACGAATTTCAGTGGTAAACCGGTCTGTACCATTGCGGACACTAGACACTGTCTTATGAATACGCAAACGAGGATTGCCGTTAGTCAAGGTACAACTAATGACATCATCTAACTGTGGCGTAATATCGACGCTATTACCATTAACCGTTGAGATGGTATTGCCATTAGTATTGGTACAAACAATACGAGAATTATAAGCAGACAAAGCACTGACTGAGCCGCCAGCCATTATCTCTGTTAATGTGTAAGTAACTCCTGCACTCAGAAACGTTGGCCCCGCCAAACCGCCCGTTACGACACTACCTGCACCAGCAGACGTAGCATTGCTAACAACAGTTGCCCCTTGTTTGATTTGCACGGTAAATTGGTCAGCCGCATTTAAGCGACCCGCTGTTGTTAATGCCTTCTGTAAGCTGACTCTAGGCTGATGGGCAATGTTGGTCAACGTACAGCTAATATTGTCATTACCCTGTGGCGTGATGTTAAAACTTTGACCATTCCCCGCAGGTAAGACTGTGGAACTCCCTGCATAGGAATTGGTACAGGCAATAAACGTATTATAAAGACTCAAATCTGCTGTAGGAGAACCAGCCCCAACCTCAGTAAATGTATAGCTAATGCTTGGTTGAAGGATGGTCGCGCCCGTTGTTCCCCCAGTAATCGTACTGCCTGCTCCCGTCGATGTGCTATTGGTTGTCGCGTTAACAACACTCGCTCCATTTTTAATCTGTACGGTAAATTGATCTGTTGCTGCTGCGCGCGTACTGGCCAAGGCTTTATTCAATGTCAGCACAGGCAAAGGCGCATTGGTAATAGTACAGTTGATATCGTCAGAGTCTTTTGGCGCTATCGTAAATATCTGTCCAACACCCGATGGTAGAGTTGTCGCTGGGCCAAGAATACGCGCATTAGTACAACTAATACTGGAAGTATAAGCACTGAGTGTATTGACACTCCCTGCGGCCATGATCTCAGTAATGGTGTAAGTTTGATCAAAATCTGCTTCAAACTTACCCGTGGCTGTAAATAAACCAGTGGTTGCACCTGTTGTTGTTACTCCGCCACCACTTGTTAATGACGCGGCCGTCGATGACACAACATTACCTAAACTATCTTTCAGCACAGTGGTAAATTGATCGGCAGCATTGACTCGGCCAATCAGGTTCTTATTAACCTTAATGACAGGCAGTACTTCAATAATCTCGGCTTCCACTTGATTCGTTGATGGACCTTCGCAAATCGGATTGGTTCGATCCCATTTTGCTAAGGGGTCAGAACCATCAACACTCGGTGTTTGTAACTCAAAAATCAGAGGCTCTGTCCCTTCTCTTAACACGTCATAGCTGGACTGAACAGGAATTTGGATACCATATTTAGCATTACCAAAAATGCCTTGTCCTGCATCATACTCACCTGCGGGAATCGTCACCAACCATAAATCGGAATTAGCCACATGACTTATAGTGGGCGTTGTTCCCGCTAAGCCAACAGGAGTTCCTAAAGTAAAATCAATATCAGAGCTGGCCGAACCACTAATTTTACGCAAGGCAACAACAGTCGGTGTTTGTACCGTACCGTTAACCCGTAATTGTAAGGAATTACCTGATGTGCCTTCGGGCATGGTAAATCTAGGGGCAGTATTTAAGTCAACCAATGGTTTCAAAATGACCCGAATATCGTCAATTAAGTTACCGTTACTACCCGTTGCAGGTAATACCGCCTCTAAGCCAATTTGATACAAACCATCGGCTGGCGCAGAAAAAATTGCTGTTTGTGGCGCAAATACTGCAGAACTTTGCAGCGAAAAATTAGAGTTTTGGCTTGATAATGCGCCACCAATAGGCCCCGTATCGTTAATATTCCATAAACCTGCCGTAACTTGTTGTGGGTCTCCCCCTGCATTTAAACGCGCAGAGAAATAATAATTCATAGTGACGGTTTCACCCGCCTGTAAACAAATGGGCTGATACAAACGCGACTGGCTACTGGCATTTAACTCGGCGACAATGCGATTATTATCAAAGCCAAAACCACCATAGGTGGACGCATAACCGACTTCTACATACTGTCCTGTATCCGTAGTATGCCAACCTGCAATACAAGAATTTGGAGAGCCGCGGGAGACACAAGTATCATCCCCCCAGTAATACCATGTAGTGCCACTCGGTGTAGGAATAGTGACAGGAGTACCATCTCGTCGGATTTCAAAAGACGGATTTTGAATAACGCGCACACCACCCGCCATAACCTGTTGAGTGCCTAACAGCGTTAAAGCAAGCAGGAAAAAGGAGAAGCACTTAATCAAAAGTTGACGAGCTAAAAACATTGATCGTGTGTCCCTATGACAGCATCCTTGCTGAAAGCGCGACTCCTCTCCTTAGAAGCTATCTACAATTATAAAATTGATACCATCACAAAAATCATGCGTTCAACAAAAGAGACTACAACAAAGCAAAAAAAAACAGTTATCATTTGTGATAGAGTTCTCAATGATTACAGGAACACGTACCACATTTGTACATTCCTAATGTCATTAGAGATGATCGTGAATGACAAAGCCTCCAAAAGACGAGATGAATGGCAAAGCACTTAAATCACTTCCGCCAAATTACCTTTTTCTTCCAACCACGTTTTACGGTCACCTGAACGTTTTTTAGCGAGCAACATATCCATGATTGCTTCTGTAGCAGGCACGTCTTCTAAGGTCAATTGCACAAGACGACGCGTATTAGGATCCATCGTGGTTTCACGTAATTGCAACGGATTCATTTCGCCCAAACCTTTAAAGCGAGTGACTTGAGGTTTAGCACGTTTATTTTCAGCCGCCAAACGGTCAAAAATGCCCTGCTTTTCACTATCATCCAGCGCGTAATAGGTATCTTTGCCACAATCAATACGATACAACGGCGGCATGGCGACAAACACATGGCCACGCTTCACCAATGAGGCAAAATGTTTGACGAATAATGCACACAGCAATGTGGCAATATGAAGACCATCGGAGTCGGCATCGGCCAAAATACAAATTTTGCCATAACGTAAGCTCGCTAAATCGTCATTACCAGGGTCAACACCAATCGCAACTGCAATATCATGAACCTCTTGTGAGCCTAAAACTTGGTCAGAAGCCACTTCCCACGTATTCAAAATTTTACCGCGCAACGGCATGATGGCTTGAAACTCTTTATCACGCGCTTGTTTCGCTGAACCGCCTGCGGAATCACCTTCCACCAAAAACAACTCGCTGCGCATAATATCTTGACCTGCACAATCCGCCAGTTTTCCGGGTAATGCCGGCCCTTGAGTGATTTTTTTGCGTTCAATTTTTTTGCCTGCTTTCAAGCGTTTATTGGCACTGGCAATCGCCAATTCAGCAATTTGTTGACCAACATCGGGATGTTGATTCAGCCATAACGAAAACGCATCTTTGACCACCCCTTGAACGAATACAGAGGCTTCGCGGGACGATAAACGCTCTTTGGTTTGACCTGAAAACTGAGCCTCTTGCATTTTCATCGACAAGACAAAAGCCACTTTTTCCCAGACATCTTCGGGCGCAAGCTTCAGGTTACGCGGGAGCAAGTTTCTAAACTCACAAAACTCACGCATCGCATCGGTTAAACCCTGACGTAATCCGTTGATATGCGTACCGTGTTGCACCGTTGGAATGAGATTGACGTAAGACTCTTGAATCGTTTCACCGCCTTCGGGCAACCAAAATACCGCAAACTCACAAGCGGCATGTTCACCCTTAAAATCACCGACAAATGGCTCGGCAGGTAAAACCAAATCATTTTTGCAACTATCAATTAAATAGGCGCGTAAGCCATCTTCAAAAAACCACACTTCTTCTTCTTTCGCTTGTTTATCAACCCATTTAATTTGTAAATTGGGGCATAACACCGCTTTCGCTTTTAATAAATGCTTTAATGCTTTGGTGGCAAATTTGGGCGTATCGAAATATTGTGGGTCTGCCCAAAAACGCACACTCGTGCCCGTATGACGTTTGGGCACGCTACCCACGACAGCTAATTCACTGGCTTTATTCCCATTAGCAAAACTAATCGCGTACTCTTGGCTATCGCGCTTGACTTTGACTTGTACCAGTGTCGACAACGCGTTAACCACCGAAATACCGACACCGTGCAAACCACCTGAAAACTGATAGTTTTTATTGGAAAATTTGCCACCTGCGTGAAGCTTGGTCAGAATTAACTCGACACCCGACATTTTTTCTTCAGGATGAATATCAACAGGCATGCCACGACCATCATCAATGACCTCTAATGAGTTATCTTCATGCAAAATCACTTGAATATAACTGGCATGACCTGCCATCGCTTCATCAACCGAATTATCAATGACTTCTTGGGCAAGATGGTTGGGGCGACTGGTATCGGTGTACATACCAGGGCGACGGCGAACAGGGTCTAAACCTGATAAAACTTCAATGGCATCGGCGTTATAAGTCGTCATAAATCTTACTGCATTAAAAAATAAACAATGGCGGGGATGTGCTGCTCAAACGTATCAAAGGCATGACTACCGCCCTCCTCCACCAAACGGGGCGAGTGCGGATATTTTGCCAGTGCTAGGCGATAGTCTAAAGTCTCATCCTGTGTTTGTAATAGTACCCAAAGTCGTTCTGGTGTACGTAAAGCGTCAACTTCTAACGCTAACAATTGCTGAACGTGGTCAACGGTTAATATATAGCCAGTTCCCGTATGATAGTTTTTTTGCTCACCCAACAACCCCTTCAATAAATCATAAGCTTTTACGGCTGGGTTAATGAGTACTGCTTTATTGCCATAATGCTGATTGAGCCATGTGGCATAAAATCCCCCTAATGAACTGCCCAATAAACCTGCATCGGGATATTGTTGCACTAAGCTCGCTAATAACGCGGCGACTTGCTCAGGAAAGATATTGAGATCAGGTGCAATAAACTGAATATCAGGGCGATGTTGAGCTAACCACTCGCGTAACAAACCTGCTTTATGAGATTGGGGGGAACTATTAAAACCGTGAATGTAAATAAGAGTCGGCATGGAAAACAGCAGAATGAATATAAGGATAAATAGATAAAAGAAATTTGCCGCGAGACATCAAGTGCGCTCCATGCGTTGTTGCGCTTAATGTACAATTTTCATCGGCTGAATAGCTGTGATTAGTAGCCGCGTACACTCCAATCAACAACAAACTTCACCCCTTCAACACGCGATACTTGCGTGACAACATCGCCGTTGGCATACAAATCAAGCCAACGATAGCCCGGAGATAAATCATCAATCGCAAAATCATCACTGAGTGGCTTAAATTGCACGCAGGTTGAAGGCACAGACAGCAGTCTCACCCCTTTACGCACACGATCCGACTCTTGATGAACATGCCCCCAAATAATGGCTTTTATGTGGCTAAACTGGTCGATAATTTGCCAAAACGCATCGGCATTGGCCACCACCTGATTATCTAACCATGCACAATCCATTGGAATGGGATGGTGATGCAAACAGACCATCACATGAGAACGTGTACTCGTAGACAAGGCTTGTTGCAAAAACTGTAATTCGTTTGGCGCAAAATTTCCCGGAACTTCATGTTCAACACTGGAATTCAGCATGATAATTTGCCAGCCATCTTTGTGGATGACACAGGGACTTAAATGCGTTTTGTCGTTTAGGGTGTTCAGAATTGGCTGAGTAATATCATGATTACCTTGCAACCAATAGTTGGGCACATGAAATTGGGCTAAATGCTGTTGGAATCGAGTATAAGCGGCTTCAGACGCATCTTGAGCAATATCGCCCGTTGCTAAAATCACATCGATATGCGTTTGTTCGCGCTGAACTTTTTCCAGCACTAGACGCAAACTATCTTCGGTGTTTAATCCAAGCAACCGCCCTTCTGTGCTGGCAAACAGATGACTATCGGAAACTTGAACCACGCGTAGTGGTCGTTGTGTGTTTTTTTTCAAGATGCCATCCCTAAAGCGGACTCTTTTAGGACTTACGTGATTAGTGTTTATTTGCTCACGCTTCAACCGCACTTGACGGCCTTGCACTCACAAAACGCGCTAATTTCGATGAAGTATGTAAGTCCTGTCTTTATAGTTGTATTAAACGCAAGAATACAACTTTTTTCCAGCGACTCAATCAACAAATCGCCCAAATTTATTCAAATTTGCCAACTGCGCTGTAAATAAGCATTTTATGTCTTACGCATCTATGACTTATTTGTTCACATTTCAGCGGATTCAGTTGGCTTTAAGCTCACAAAACGCTCTACTCACGGCATATTGCTAAGTTTTGTCTATTTAGCATCAACCATTGTAACGCAATTAATGCAGGAGCGTTACTGACGCGGCCATCCATGAGTGCCTGAAAAGCGGTTTCTGCCTTGAGTACCGTGACTTTGATATCTTCACCCTCTTCGGGTAGGCCATGCAAGCCACCTGCATGACTCAAATCCGCTTGCGCGACAAAGAGCGTAAATTTTTCGTTGCTACCACCCGGACTCATCAAATACGTCATGACTTTTTTAACATGCGTCAGCGTGACACCCGCTTCTTCTAATGCTTCACGACACACCACTGCTTCCAATGTTTCGTCGTCATCGACACTATCTACCAAGCCCGCGACAATTTCAAGCTGCCACGGGTTTGATTCTGCTAATGCACCGACACGAAATTGCTCAATCATCAGCACTTCGTCACGTTGTGGATCATAAATTAACACACCAACGGCTTCAGGCTTGATTAAAAGCTCACGTTGAATCACGACACCCATGCCACCCGCAAACTGGCGATGCTTTAAACGTACCACTTCTAAGCGTGAAAAGCCTTGATAAACCAAACGCTGTTCAATGATTTCAACATCTTGCTCACAGGTAAAACCGTTGGTTGTCATGATAATTATACGACCTTATAAATCTCGCTGCCTTGCTCTTTAAACTCTTGCGACTTTTGGCTCATGCCCTCTTCCGCTTCTTTTGCCGCATCTAAGCCATCCGCATAATCACGAACATCTTGGGTGATTTTCATTGAGCAAAACTTAGGCCCACACATTGAACAGAAATGCGCCACCTTATGCGCATCTTTCGGCAAGGTTTCATCATGATAAGAGCGCGCTGTATCGGGGTCTAAACTCAAATTAAACTGGTCTTGCCATCTAAATTCAAACCGTGCTTTTGATAACGCATTGTCACGAATTTGTGCGCCGGGGTGACCTTTGGCTAAGTCAGCTGCATGAGCGGCAATTTTGTAAGTAATAATGCCATCTTTAACATCTTTCTTGTTAGGTAAGCCTAAATGCTCTTTTGGCGTGACATAACAGAGCATCGCCGTGCCGTACCAACCAATCATTGCTGCGCCAATGGCGGAGGTAATATGGTCGTAACCGGGTGCAATATCCGTCGTCAATGGGCCAAGCGTATAAAACGGGGCTTCATCACACCATTTTAACTGCAAGTCCATGTTTTCTTTAATCATGTGCATGGGTACGTGACCCGGCCCTTCAATCATGACCTGCACATCATGTTTCCACGCAATTTTGGTTAACTCACCCAGTGTTTTTAATTCGCCAAATTGTGCTTCGTCATTGGCATCTTGAATCGAACCTGGACGCAAACCATCACCCAAGGAAAACGACATCATAGGCTTTCATGATTTCGCAGATGTCTTCAAAATGGGTATATAAAAAGTTTTCTTTATGATGCGCTAAACACCATTTCGCCATAATCGAACCGCCACGCGAGACAATGCCCGTCAACCGTTTGGCCGTTAGCGGAATATAGCGTAACAGTACGCCTGCATGAATCGTGAAATAATCAACACCCTGCTCGGCTTGCTCAATCAAGGTATCACGGAAGATTTCCCATGTTAAATCTTCGGCCACGCCATCCACTTTTTCTAAAGCTTGATAAATCGGCACTGTACCAATCGGGACAGGCGAATTACGCAAAATCCATTCGCGGGTTTCGTGAATATTTTTACCCGTCGACAAATCCATGATGGTGTCTGAACCCCAACGAATCGCCCACGTCATTTTTGCCACTTCATCTTCAATAGACGAAGCCAAGGCGGAGTTGCCAATATTGCCGTTAATTTTGACTAAAAAATTACGACCAATAATCATCGGCTCTAATTCAGGATGGTTGATGTTGGCAGGAATAATCGCTCGGCCTAATGCCACTTCTTGACGAACAAATTCAGGCGTAATTTCTTTAGGAATAGACGCACCAAAAGACTCACCCGCATGTTGGGTTAACAAACCATTGGCACGCGCTTCTTGTAATTTCAAGTTTTCCCGAATGGCAATATATTCCATTTCGTGAGTGATAATGCCGCGTTTAGCATAGTGCATTTGGCTGACATTTTTGCCTGCCAATGCCCGACGGGGTTGACGTAAATGACCAAAGCGTAACGGTGCTAAAGCAATATCCTTTTCACGTTGACGACCATAATACGAGCTTAAACCCTGTAATTGTTCGGTATCTTCACGTTCAACAATCCAGTTGTTACGGATGGCTTGTAAACCTTGACGAATATCAATCGTGGCGTTTGGATCAGTATAGACACCAGAGGTATCGTAGACGACGACGGGTAGATTTTTCTCGCCACCTAAGCCTGTTGGCGTATCATCTAAATGAATCGCACGCATGGGTACTTGAATATCGGTGCGTGAGCCTTGCACATAAATTTTATGGGAAGAAGGAAAGCCTTTTACGGAGGCGGTATCGACT
>Ga0209599_10001065_pt1 | contig 14240 bp, 11 predicted proteins | sample Shrwel_input2_FT_FD_187534 | JGI IMG/M metagenome (GOLD analysis project Ga0209599, IMG submission 187534) | Subsurface microbial communities from deep shales in Ohio, USA - Utica-3 well 1 S input2 FT (SPAdes) (version 2) ... | reverse complement strand
AAACTTGTTTATAAAGTTTTGTGGAGTTGCTTGGTTCTTTTTTAACTCATTGGCGTCTCCCGGAGCAAACGTGAACTTCTTGTCATTAACACTGAACTCAAAACCTTTGAACTCTCCGTTAAAAACTTCGTTCGTCTTTTGGTCAAACCATTGACGTTTACGATTGTTCTCCTCTTCTATAGTCTTTGCCTGTTGGGTATATTGCTTATAGCTTTCGTACACTTCTTTTTCTGCATCAGGAACAAATCCCATTCTTGACTCAAGCGGCATTTTATATTGTTCCTTTTGGGAATTGAAGTATTTCTTGGCTTCAGCAAGAACTTTCTTTTTTGCGATTTTTGCCTTTTTAACGGTTGACTCATCGTCTAACTCTACGTCAAACTTATACTCATCCATTAACGTCTCAATGTCATCACTATCAAGACCTTCCTGTGTGGAAGCAAGGTATTCTTTAAGAAGTTGGTCAGGGTCCATTGTTTCAAAATCCTTTGATAATCTAACAAAGTCTTCAAAACCACGCCCTGTCTCCTTTTTATATTTCATAAAAGCAGCTACATCTTCAGGTAGTTGCTCAGCTTCTTTACGCTCAGCCACTAAATCATCTAATGAATTAATCTGCTTGTTATATCTCTTGCCAATATATGAAAGAACATCTTCGTCTTTTAATTCAACCTCAGTTTCTTGTGGTTCCGGTTCATTTATTTCTTGCTCCGGTTCTTGATTTAACGACTCTTCGTGTTTCTCAAGTAATTGTTGTTCTACTTCTTGAACACTCTTTGGTTCAATTACGTCTAACGCTCTAACTTTTAATTCCATTTGATTTGATTTAATTTATACAAAAATAGATAAAAATTTCGACATTTTATCGAGGTTCAAATTCCGCTAAGTCAAATCCATCCAAGCTATCCTCATTTGATTCAAAGCTCATAGGAGGAAGATTGTTCTTTCTTTGATTAATTAACTTAGATTGCTCGGTGTTTTGTTGACTAATTCTTTGCGATTTTAAATCCTCTTTCATCTTATCTCTATCAGTAATTTCTTTTGATTCAATACCCTTAAGTTGCATATTGTAGTCAAACTCTTCTCTCATTAATTGAGATTTTAATTTAGCTTCAGCTTCAGTTCTTTGAATTTCAAATGCAACTTCAGCTTGTTTAATTTGCATCTTAGACCTTGTCTCCATTTCAATTTTCTGCATTGCCACCTGTCCTGCCAACTCCTGAGACTTTAATTGTTGTTGAGAAATCATTGCTTGCTGTTGCATTTGCATTTTCTCTTTTTGCTCTTGAGTCTTAATACGCTTCATCTTTAATAACTGATTAGCTAACTTAAGATTGCGAATCTCACGAATGTCAATTGCATCCTCAAGGTTAATGTCACCTTTAGATAATGCCATTTGAATATTGGCCTCAAGCTGTGCTTTTTGCTCTTCATCAGGAGAAATCTCAATGAATATGCCAAAGTCATAGATATAAAGCTCTTTAATATCATTTAAGATGGATACATTGTACTTTCCAATTTGATTAGCAAACTCTTCTTTAAAGTCAGAATATTGAAGAATGTCACCTACTCTATAGGTTAATGCCTCAGCTAATGAACGATAAATGTACAAAGAACCATCAAGGATGTGTCTTGTTGCTGTATTTGAGTTTAATGCAGCTAATTTCTGTAATCCAACCAATGAGTTAGGGTCAGGGTTTGAACCATCTCTTGCCTCGTTAAGACCGGTCACAGACCTAATCATATCGATATAATGATTCATATTAGTAATAAGCATTTGAGTTTTAGCCGCACCTGAGCTTGAGTTAAGCTGAGTAATAGGCACTCTTGCATTATTAAACTCACCATCTTGAGTATAGCTTCTGCCAATCACACTACCCGTTTGGAAGTATAATCTTAAAGCATCCTCAGGATTATATGCATTACCCGTTCCTAAGTCAATCTCGTTCAATCCGTCAGCATCAATGAAGACACCATCAGGTACAGTACGAGCAATAACTTGTTGTAATTTTAAATGCGTGATTTGAATCAAATCAGCAAATGGTATCATTCTTCTGCATAATGACTCAATAACGCCCTTGTACATACGAGGTGCACAAGCAACGTAGTTTGGTAAAGCGTGTTGAGATGCTGACTTAGGACGAACCATATTCTCAGACATCTTCCATTGTAATAAGATATTGGTACCCATTACCATAATACCTTCATACCAAACATCAATAGTCTTTTCTATCTTTTCAAAATTTCCTTCCTCCATCATTTCAACAGGAGGATTAAAAGTCTCGTCTTTTTCAATAACACGAGAGCCACCGCCTTCAAGTCTTTTCTTCTTATAAACCACCTTCTTAGATGTTTTATAGTTAAAGTACATCAAAGTACAAGTATCTCTATTAAATAAACTATTCTCATAAAACTGAGCCACATTATAATAATCATACCAAGATTGGCTATATTGAGTTATTTCTTGCAAATCTTCTTTTGTAAGACTTTGGTCAATCTTCATTAACTCCATAATAGGAAGGGTCTTAATCTCTCCCCAATAGAAACAATCTTTAAAGAATGGGTCTTCAGTATAACTATACACAATATTAGCAGGGTCAACGTATGAAATCTGAACACCTGTTCCTTGTAAAAACTCGTGTTTAGCTACACCAATACCTACAACAGTAATGTCGTAGTCTATTCTTTTTCTAATATCGTCATAATGATTCTCATCAAATATGGTATTGATTGCTTCTTCTTCTGCAATCTCAATAGCAGGCTTATACTTAAGCTGCATATATAATGATAATTCTTCGTCAGTTTCAGGAAGCTCCTCAGGGTCCATCATAAAAGCATCAACGCCTGTCTTATCTTTAATGGTTTCTAATATATCTTTTGAGACCATCTGCGCCTCAATCATATCTTGATACTTGCTTCTTTTAGCTTGAGACATTGCATCTTGTGCATAAGTCTTAACTTTAAAAAGTCTATCAGACATACCGTTTACAACAATATCAATAAATTTAGGAAGGATAGGAACGGGTGTCCAATCTAAGTTTAAATAAGACAAATCACCATCAATAGCAATTTCATTTTTATATTTTGCAATAGACTGTTCTCCACGTGCATATAATCGTAATCTGCGAAAATCTCTCCATTGGCTATAATATCTACAGGCATTTCCATCTTTACGAAACCATTCATATTGGATGGCCTGACCCACTTGTAAACCAAATGAGTCAGATGCCTTTTCTGCGTCAGTAGCTAACTGACTTGGAAAGGACACACTATTTATTTCGATTGCTACATTTTTCATCTAATCAATTGACTTGTTTTTCCTTCATTGCTATATTTAGCGAAGTTAATAATTAATTTCGATTCTTTTTTCTCAGGCACATACAAATGCTTCTGATTGGCCATTATGCACAATCCCGAGCTGATAGAGGCGTCAAACTTTGTTCTGTCGTTAATGTCAAACTTTGCCCAATCCTCAAGTGTTCTTGTGAATGGCATTGTCCCCATCTCCTCAGGGTCTCTATATTTTGCTTCTAAATCCAACCCAACAAACTTCTCTATATACGACTCAATGGCGGAAGCGTGTGCTTGCTTAACATCTTCTGACGAGTTTGGAATACCTCCTAACTCACGCTCAGTCTTAGTTAACTTAGCCATTTGCTTATCCGGTCTATTAATAGAGAAGCCTCTATACCCCCTATTTTTAATATGGTATAAAAGCCTTGGTTTATTATTCTCCACTAAGATAGGCATTCCGTAGAATATACAAGCCATTAGTACCTCTTCAAAGAATATCTCTGCCGTCTGTGGACGAGCAACATACTCCAAGAAAAACTCATTAACAGGTGCATCATCCATATGAAATTTGGTCATACCGTGTAATGCACCATTAGAACCACGTCCACCTACTACGGCTGAGATGTCATAAGAGTCGCAACCAAATGAACCAAGGTGCTCATTGCCGGGATACTTAATCCCATTGCGTATGTGCACATTGTTTTGCATATGCTTTGGGGGTGCCCAACTAATAAGAAATCTACCACGTGTATCAGGTGTCCATATCACCTCAGTATCTCTTATGCCGTCTCTCCAAGAGAATGACCCACGAGTTAGATAATGCTCTTTAATCATTGAGTCATTGTAGTCAATCTGCTGATATAACTTAGTTAAATTAAATAAGGACTGCTTGCTCTCATCTCTAAATGCGTGAGATTCTGTACGTGGAAACTGACGATAGAACTCGTTCAATGCATCAGCGTCACTCTTTAAAGAGTCAACCTCAGCCTCCCAATAGTCAATAGCTCCATTTTTAATCCAATTACCGTCTACGCCCATTACAGGCGCCTCAGGCTTACGAAATACAGGATGACCATATCTATCTATAAATCCTTCCATATTCCACTCCATAGGAATAAATATGGCATATAGACCACTCTTGGTCTGTCCATTAGCATTACGAGTCTTTACATTAGACTGCTCGTAAATATCTTTAAAGTTCTGCCCTCCTCTTGACAATGCATTTGAGGTAGAACCCATCATACACTTGCCTATAATCTTACTACCTAAACGAAGACAGGTTTTAGTTACACGCCAATTCTCTTTAATGTTTACAGGATTAGTCCACTTCCCACTCTCATCGTGCGCTAAGAATAATAACTTTTCTCCATCATAAGAGTTATCGTCTGTGTTCTTCCAATCTATTGTAGTATCAAGTCCGTCAATCTCATTATCATCGGACTCGTACATATTTTTCTTAGTAATCTTTGCAGCAGGAACCCTAAAAGCCAATTCAGTCTTTGGCTTGTCCATACCATCCATAATAGGCTTAAAAAAGAATGGGAGTCTACTATTAATAGGCACAACCTTATCGGTGAACATCTTTTTAGCATCAGCACCCGTCTTAGACAAGATGCCTATACGTGCGTCACGTGCGAGGGTGCCTACGTTCACACACTCTGAGGATGACATAAATGAGAATCCTGAACGTCTAATCTTAAGATAGACCATCCCAAATGACCTTGGGTCAGCACGACAAGCCTCCCAAAATATCCAATAGATTCTATTGGCTTCACGAAAATCAGGATAGCCTATGTCAATGCTTGACCATTGCAAGTACATATAATGAGAGCCTGTGATATAGGTTTTGACTCCATTATTCATAAACCAAAATCCTTGCTCACGATAGTCAAACTCTTTTTCGATATAGTCTACCCATCTGTCTTTAAACTCTTTTGGTTTTTGATTCCATTGAAATATGGATTGTATTTTAGCTAACTCTTTGGGTAAATCTTGACGCTCCCAATACTGTTCAGCCTTAGTGGAGTGTCTTTGAAGACACTTATCAGGAGTTGAAGGAAGCGCTATTCGCAGTCCTTCTATCTCTACTATATCTCCTATTTGACCTGTTTTTGAAATGACAACAACGTCATATTGGTCGTTATGCCCATATATCCACGACCTCACTCTATTTTTATTAGATATGACGGATGCCGGTATGCAATCTACAAGTACACGGCACAAACTATTGTTTTGACCTTCTTTCTGCAAATCCTTGTTTTGTATCTGTTTTACTTATTCCCTTGTCTGCGGAGTCAAGGTTTTCTCTCTCCGCTTCTATTCTACTTAATATTTCAAATGCGTCAAATATGGCTAACTTCTTAGCTGCTGCTGCGTTCTTCATCTTATCAGCAGACACATCACCATTATCTGATTCAGTATTAATAATATCTTCTTCAGCTACCTTAACAAGATGGTTGACAGCCTTATATCCTGCCTCTATAATTCTTAATTTTATTGCTTTTGTATCACTGCTCATAACTTCATTGTTATTTGATGGTCATACATTCTATACAACTTCTCATTATCTACCGTAAACTCGTATTCACTATCAGGGCTGAAACATATCGTATCTCCCTCTTTTATGCCACGCTCAAGTAAATATTCGTTAGGATATTTCATTAGACCAACAAGCGGTTCGTTAGTGAACGGTTTCTTTATATAACTATCGGTTGCAGGAACAGGTTTAACAAAGCAAAATCTGTCATAAGCGTTCCACGTGGAACCTTTTTTATACATAAAGAATTGCTCCGTTTCAATAAAAAATAAGTCATTTTTAAAAAATGACTTACCACTTTTTTGTCTACCACGCATATCGTTATAGAACTTAAATACGTTATGATGTACAAGTAGTATGTCTCCGGGTTCAATGGGTCCGTTGTAGCCCAATGGTAGTTCAACGACTTCTGCAAATCGATTAGAAAACTTGTGGTCTTCCTCAGAGGTACTAACAATAAAGTCAATTCCTCCTATATTTTTTGTATTATCGTACCTTTTTCCATTAACCGGTTTGGCTATGAAATAGAATGGCGACCTCATTAGATGTTGATGTTATATTCAATGGATATAGGAATGGTGGAGGTAAACTCTTTCCAAAGCACCACCTCCGCCTTCTCATTGATAATGTAAATCTGAATAGATTCTTTCTCAGGATTAATCCTAATTAGATGAATTTCGTTACTATCATTGAGGATTTTCTGCCCTACAATATAATGCATAGCACCACCTTTGTAGTCAGGCCCTATTGATATTTTACGAATATCCATTATGCTTCTTTTACCTCTTCTTCTTTAGGAGCGTTATCTTGACTTACCTTTTGAAAGAATTGGATTAATTGAACTCCGTACAATGTAGGGATTCCATTGATAATGTTTTGTAACTCTTGAAGTTGTTGTTCGTTTAGTTGCATTTTATTTGATTTTAATTAATGTAAAAGTAATAAATATTTATTAAATTAAGCAGTAGTTTCTTCAGTAGTTTCTTCAGTAGTTTCTTCAATTGCAGGCTCAATAGCTTCTTCAACAGTAGGCTCAGCAGGTACAGGAGGTGTGTAGTCGCCTATAATTGTTAAATTAAGCTCAGCAGCCACCCAATCCCAAGCATAAGAATCTATCTCCCATTGTGCATAGGCTTCACCTGTCATATTAAGGTTGCCTTGAGCGACTTGAATACCAAGATTGCCATCTTCATTCTCTGTAAATAAAGCATAGTAGAATGTAGCACTTGTTCCTAAAGTTACATTTATGGCATAAGCATTTAAAATCTTAGCCTCTAAGTCTTGTTTGTTGTCCCATATTGAGACAGGTTGAATTGTTTTCATTTTTGTTTTATTTTATTTTTAATTCTTCTATTTCTGCTTTAAGTTCTTGAATTGCTTTTATATAAACTGCGTGCATTTGGTCATAGTTAATACCCATTTTACCTGTTGATGGTGTTGTAAATACCGCTTCTGGTATTATCTCTGCCATTTCTTGTGCTATGTTACCATTCTGCCTTCCTTCTCCATAATTTTTGTACTCATCAATAAAATCAAACCATACAGGATTCATTTTAAGTATTTCATTTAAACCATAACCAATAGGTTTAATATTTTCTTTTACCGATATATCGGAAACAGGTGCAGATAAATCACCACTTGAATCTGCTAATACTGCTCTACTTCCTGTACCTGCAAGTGTTGTTATTCTTAAAGTGCCACTACTTGATAAGGTCATTTTAACACCACCATTATTCCAAGTAACTGAACCTGATGAGCCATAAAGAAAATTTAAAATAGAAGAAGAACCTCCTGAATATGGACCAAAATAATTCGCATATACACCTGATTCAATATCTGTTGCAGTAAAAGTTGTTGCCGTTACACTACCTTCAACTTGCAATTTACTACCATTATCTGTTGTAGTTCCTACTAATACATTACCACTATTAGTTATAATCATTTTTTCAGCACCAAAAAGACCTATATAATAATAATTTAAAGTATCAGCAGTTCCGTATGCTCCAAAACCTCCTCTATTTGTATTTGAACTTCCTATAAATCCATGTTGCATTGCCCATCCACCACCATCTGCTTTTATGTTTACATTTGAATCTATTGTAACAGGTCTGTTTCCAGAACCACTAAAAGAAGCAGCACCTGTTGATGCAATAGTTAATGCATTTATAGTTCCACTATTTACATAAAATCTATGACTTGTGTTTGTAACATAAAAAGCTGAAGTAGCATCATTACCAATATTTAAAATTGATGAACCTCTTGTTACGTTTAAGTAAACATCAGAAGCTGAAGTTAATTGTAAAGATTGACCTGCTGCACTAAATGTAGCACTTGTGCCACCTAATGCGCCTGTTAAAGTTCCACCTGCTAAAGGCAAGTAAGTATTTAATTGTGTAGTAGTAGCTAATTGTCTCCAAGCAGTTGAATCATAAACACCTATTCCATTTAATGTTGTGTCAAATACTACCAAGCCTGTTGCAGGAGAAGCTATTGCATTCTTTTCTGTTGTTGTCATTCTTGGAGGTAAGAAACCTTTTGTAGTGCTATCTGCTTGTAATACTGCTGAAGCATTTATAGATGTACCATTTGCAATCACACTACCATAAAGAGCAGTTAATGTTGTATTAGTATTACCTATGATTGTTGTACCACTGCCTAACCCTGTTGTTCCTGCTCCAATAACAATTTGATTATTTTGACCATCTGCTGCTGCTCTTGTACCATCTCCAATAAAAATTGAGTTATTAGAAATTGTATTTGCAGTAACTCCACCTGTAATAAAACGACCTGCATTTTGACCAAACATTACATTACTACTTCCTGTTGTATTATTTTGTCCTGCTGCCCTACCTACAAATGTATTAGCTATGCCTGTTGTATTAAATGCACCTGCATTTGTTCCTAAAAAAGTATTTAATGATGCAGTATTATTAGCACCTGTATTAGTACCTATAAAAGTATTATCAAATGCTATTGTATTAATTTGCCCTGAGTTTTGACCTATAAATGTATTATTGCTACCTGTTGTATTATTAATTCCTGCTTGACTTCCTATAAAAGTATTATTTGTTCCTGTTGTATTTCTTCTTCCATTATTTCTACCAAAAAACAAATTTGAAGAAATATCACTTGCTCTTATTTCTGTTGCAATTACTCCTGCACTACTTGCAAAAGTAGATGAAGCAACCGATGTGCCAATAGTCTTAATACTTAAAACTACTGTACCATTAAAATCCGTTGTTGGAGTAATAGTTAAAACCGCAGTTGATGAAGCCAATGGACCTGTATTTCCTGTTGCAGTAATACCACTTGTACTTGTACCACCATAGTTTATTGTTATTGAGCCTGTTGTTCTACCTGTAATAGTATAAGCTATTTGATAGTAAGTACCATTAACCGCAGCTAAAGCAGTTGTCAAAGGGTCTACCGAACCAACTGTGTGCGTATATCCACCTACGTTTAAGTTAGTACCTGCTAAAGTCCAATTCGTTCCTGTTCCTGTAACTGCTGCTAATTCTGCTCCTAATGGTGCAGTATCACTTGAAGCAGTACCTATGAAACGAGTAGTACCATTTACATCTAATCTAAATCCTGCATCGGTAAATGTACCTCCGTTTTGTATTGTAAAGTTACCTGTTGTTGCAAAGAATCTACCCATTGTAGATGTGCCTAATAAAAAAGATATTGGTCTTGCAGCATAAGTACCAACATAAGCACCACCTATGGTTGCATCGTAACCAAAAATTGCCCTACCTGCATTAAATTGTAAAGACTCGTTTGTAGTACCTGTTCCATTTGGTGATACTACAATATTAATACTATTAGCATTTAATAAAACATTACCATTAACTCTTAAAGCAGAATATTGTACTCCTGTAAATGCCCCTACTGATGGTGTAGAATTTATATCTAAAGCAACTAAATTATCTCCATTCGCAGAAGCTACTAATGTAGTGTTTATCAATCCACCTCTTGCAATAGCACTTGATGCCGTTTCTGTACCACTTACAGTTAACATTGTTGCAGTAGATGGTGTTGTTGTACCTAAAAGTAAATCACCATAAAGAGCAGTTGTTACAGTTGAAGCTGTACCTATTACAGTTGTGTTATTGCCTAAACCTGTTGTTAAATGACCAATTACGATTTGATTAGTTTGATTGTCTGCTGCTGCTCTTGTATTTGTTCCAATAAAAATTGAATTACTTGAAATAGTATTTGCGGTACTTCCACCTGTAATAAATCTACCTGCGCTATGTCCAACAAATACATTTTGTTGTCCTTGTAATATGTTTTGACCTGCAAATGCTCCAAGAAATAAATTACTACTTCCTGTACTATTTTCTCCTGCTTGTTTACCTATTGCAGTATTTTCTAGTCCTACTGTGTTTGCAGCAAATGCTCTGTAACCAACAGCAGTATTATCAGTTCCTGTTACAGTAAATTCCCCTGCTGAATTACCAATAAAAGTATTATATCTTACTTGTGTTGAATTTCTACCTGCATTAACGCCAATAAATGTATTATTAGCACCATCATCCCCAACATTACTACTTGATAATCTTTGACCCGCATTAAGACCAATAACAGTATTACCTGAAACATTAGTTGCTCTCATTGTAATTTGTCCTGTACCTGTGCTTGGACTTATAGTTACACTTGGAGATGCTAAACCAATAGTCTTAACTGAAATTAAAATAGTACCATCAAAATCACTTGTTGGAGTAATAGTTAAATTCCCTGTTGTTGTAGCCAATGGCTCAAAACTTCTTGTAAAAGATACACTTCTTGTTTGACCACCAAATCCAATAGTAATACTACCTGCCGTACCACCTGACCTTGTTATTTGTATCTTATAATAAGTACCAATAACCGCAGCTAAAGTATTTGATAATACACTTGTATTACCTGTTGTATGTGTAAAGCCTACTGTAAAATCACCTGTCCATCCTGTGCTTGTCCAATTTGATGCAGTTAATAATTCACTACCTAATGGCGGAGCATCTGTTGAAGAAGTTCCTGTTATTCTTGTAACTCCATTTACATCTAATCTAAATCCTGCATCTGCGTATATACCTGCTTGTTGTATAAGAAAATTACCTGTTGAAAAGAATTGTGCAACCCTACCTGCATTGTTATCAAATCCTAATGTACCACTACCACCCCCCGACCTTATTACAAAATCAGCTCCAGTTGCTCCACTTGAATATCCAATACTTCCTTGAAATGCACCATCCGAACCTCTTGCAAATTGTATACTTCCTGCTTGGTTTGTAGCACCTAAAGCTAATTGAGCATTTCCTCTTGGAACAATCCTTAATCCATATTGACTTACACCTGTAAACGCACCATTAGTAAATGTTGGATTAATATCTAATCCTACAAGAACATCACTATTCGCAGAAGCTACTAAAGTAGTATTAATTAATTGACCTCTACTTATTGCACTAACCGCAGTTTCAGTACCACCAACTGTTAATTGTGTTGCAGTACCTAAAGATGCAGTTCCGATAGCAGTATCACCTGCCAAATAGTTAGCAGCCGTTCCATCCATATATAAGTTCCAACGATTTGTACCACTTGGTATTAATCCTCTAAATCCGTAGTTAGTTGTAGCTCCAATTAATGTGGCATCTGCAAGAAATGCAGTTTGATTTGTTACTACACTACCTGCACCAAATGTGCCTTGATTTGCGTAAAAATGGGTTAAATTTGTTAAAGTAAATGCAGAAGCAATAGTATTTGCATTATTCCAAAATCCGTAAAAAACACCAGTAACATCGGATTGTATTTGTCCAAGTTGATATACTCCAACAGTAGTGGCTGAACCTGTTATGTTTTTAGCAATTCTAATGCTTGTATTTCCACTTGGAGTAACTCCTATTCCTAAACTACCATTTGAAATTCTTGTATCACTATTTAAAATAATCAAAGAACCACTATCGCTAATATTACTATTACCTATTGTAGAAGCACCTGTGAACTTTGGTAAAGTGTTTGTAGTACCTGTACCTGTTACAGGGTTAGTTAAAGCGTTTTGATATTGTGGAATGTTTAAAACACCTGTTGTATTGTTATATGTACTTGCACCACTTGTTCCTGTTGTTGTTAAGCTAATAGCTGCTCTTGCTCTTGCATCCGTAAAGTATTGATTAGTTACACCTTCAGGAATATTATCTGTAGTTAAACTAACAGCACCTGTGAATCCATTTACTGAACTAACTGATTCAGTATTGTCTACTTTCTGCCAAACACTTTCGCTAAATATAGCCCAATCACCAATTTGCCAATCAGTAATACCATTTAAGTTGGTATTACCTGCTACATTTACTACGTAATAATGACCTTGTACACCCACGCTACTTGTTAAAGTAGGCGTATTAGTACTTGCATTCCATACGCCTTGGTATTGAACACCTCCTACTAATGCATTAATCTGACTTTGAGTCTTTCCAAATGCAGTTAATATACTATCAGAAGCGTTAATTGTTCCTGCTGTTGGATTAAATCCTGTAAGTACCTTACCTATTACAGCAGCATTGCTAACTGTAGCAGTTGCCGAATTTGGTCCACTTGCTGTCACCTCACCTGTTAATGCCGTAATATAATTACCTGCATTTTGCTTGCCATTAAAAGTAGTCCAATCAGAAGAACTTAAAAATCCATTCTGACCCCCATTTGCTTGCTGAATACTAAATACGCCCGTTGCACTATTAAATAATAATGGTGATGTTGCAGAATAAACAGGTAATGGTACCCACTGAACTTTTGTTCCTGTAGATGACAACACCTGACCTGCTGTTCCTGCTAATGCATCTTTATCTCTCAATACCCCATTAACACTCAAACTTGTATTAGACACTACATTGTTAGCAGTAGCCGTTAAAGCCTGAATATTAGAACTTAATACAATGCTTATGTCAGCAGTATTGCCTGATGCAAGCACTTGCTGTAAAGTTGGGATAATTGTAGGAACAGTGTACCATTCTATTTGAGTACCGGTACTTCTTAAAACCTGACCTGCCGTTCCCTTAGAATTTAATCTATCGTATAATCCTCCTGTAATATGAGTATCACCTGTTAAAAAACTATCTAAAATAGTTGCAGTATCAGTTACCTCAAGATATGTTGTAAATATTGTACCATTTAAAATAATGTCTTGAGTTGCAGTATTTCCATAATCTAAAACTCCCTGCAATGTATTTGCCGGGATATTAGGGATAAACAAATCTAATAACTCACTAAGCGTAAAGTTGTACGTTACGTCTTCTATTTCACCACCAACGCTTGTACCAATTAATTTATCAGCTAATTTAGGTATGGGAGCGACTTCGTATGTACTAATCTTTGACATCCGCTATAAAATTTAAATGTGAACTATCTTCAAAACATCTCCTGTTCTATAAAGTTTTCCAACTGCTAATCCTCCTAAAACAGCAGCAGCATTATCTGCATAAGTTGGAACATTTGCTATCACAATATTTGAAGCATTAAAATTTGCCTGAAACAATGCCAATAACTCTGCCGGAGTAAAATTATAAGTACCATTTTGAGGACTACCTCCAACACTCGTGCCTACAAGTCTATCATCTAACTTAGGTAAGGCAGCAACCGGATATGAGTTTATTTTTCCCATTTTACTTTTCTTTTTTAGTCACCTCTCCCGTTTGCATATTAATTACTGAATCAGCACCATACTTCTCAATAAGAACTTTCTCATTGTTAGTAAAGGCTTCAACAATAGTATGCGCCTGTTTGATTAACCCTTGTTTTTGCAATTCAAGTTCACCAAGACCTATTTTAATCTTAGTGTACTCTGCTGAACCTGTCTTAATAAAGTCTAACTCTTCTGCTGTTAAATTTGCCATTTGATTTGATTTGTTAATTTGTACAAATATAGTAAATAAAAATTATCATTTTCTTCCAAATCTCCATATAAGCCAAAGACAAATAGGTATAAGCATTAGCCATATGTAAAATAAGACATTTGCTTTCTTGTCTACCTTCTTTTCAAAGCCTTTAGATTTGACATCCTTCTTGACCGAAATAGTATTCTCAGACGACTTAGATACTGTAGATTTTGAAGAATCTACTAAGTGTCTACGTGTTTTTTTAAGCCTAATCGTAGCATTAAAGTACTGCTTGCCATCAATTACCAATGGTTTAGTAGTATCTATTGGGACTATTTCAACCTCATCAATGTCTTCTTTAACAGAAATAGCGTTCTGTTGTACAGAAACGCTATCTTTTTTTTCGACAGCCGTGCTATCGATATATGTTTGAACCTCTGTCTTAGTCACCATTACCTTTCTTGAGGCACAAGAGAATAGTAAGGAACTAACCAACAATAATGTAAGATACTTCCTCATATATTATTAGATTAATACAAAGCCATTCTTGTCAACTTTGCCTG
>Ga0209599_10001063_pt1 | contig 14264 bp, 10 predicted proteins | sample Shrwel_input2_FT_FD_187534 | JGI IMG/M metagenome (GOLD analysis project Ga0209599, IMG submission 187534) | Subsurface microbial communities from deep shales in Ohio, USA - Utica-3 well 1 S input2 FT (SPAdes) (version 2) ... | reverse complement strand
ATGTGCAACAAACTGAATTATATTCATCTTAATCCCGTTCGTTCTGGGATAGTAGAAAAAGCCAATCACTACATTTATTCTTCTGCAAGCAATTATTCTACAGGCAAAGGTTTACTAGAAATAGAATATGCAGATAATCCTATCATTGACACTACTAAAACCAATGAATTTTGGAGATATAACAATTATAATGAATAGATATACTCTGATTTCACGGATTTGTAATTCCAATGGCTCAGGCATCCTTTCAGAGAGCTCAAAAATAACATTTAAAACATTCTACTTTACGAAAACCCGATGATCCTCAGGGTTCCCCCGATGTCGCATTCTATGACAAAAAGCAAATAAAAATATAAAAATTTTAAGATGCAAATTTGTAAGTATTGACAAAAGGAGATTCTCTGCTAATAACAGCAAAAGCTCTGCTTACAATTTTGCATTTTAGATTATTTAGTACCAAGAGCTTATGTTTGCCTTCATCTCGTTTTCGTTGGTAATATTCCTTAGTTCTGCATCGTATTTTATAGCATTTAATACTACGAGATGCAGAAGAGATTTTATTTTCTTATCAGCAAAATGATTTACTTTGGTTCTCGCTCTTACACTTGAGCCAGAACTATACTCAAAAGGACCAATGCCAGAATAACAGGCAAACTTTCTCCAATCCTTAAAAACATTAAACAAGATTCAGCACTTGTCCAATTGTTTACATCGTGAAAAGCTCCTTCGCTCATATTCCTACCTTCCAAAGTTTGTAATTTAGAGAGTGGGTGTTTAAAAGAAAACAAGCACAATCTAAGCTATGTTATATTGAGTTTGTTTAGCAGCGCAGTATACATAGTAACTAAGCACAGACTGAAGGTCTGCGAACGAAGTTCACGAAGCCAAAGCCAAACTTCCCCTCCAATTAAGCCCTAATAAAACTTAAGGTTGCAAAATAATTTACATCCAAAGAATTGTAACCTGTTATAATTTTATCAGCACAACAAACCAAGTTCTGCTGTATATTTGCACCAAATATTTCGATATGCACCGAATTCTCATTATAGATGACGAAGAAAAGATAAGAACCCTCCTTTCTAGAATTATCTCTTTAGAAGGTTTTGACATAATTCAAGCTCCAGACCTTAAAACGGGTTGGAGAAAATTAGAACTCAATGAGGTAGATGTACTTCTCTGTGATGTGAAATTGCCAGATGGCAATGGTGTAGAATTCTCTAAATTGGTAAAAGAAAAATTCCCTGCCATTGAGATAATTCTTCTTACGGCTTTTGGGAATATTCCAGATGGGGTACAAGCCATTAAAAATGGAGCTTTCGATTATATTACCAAAGGAGACGATAATAATAAAATTATCCCTTTGCTTTATAAAGCCTCAGAAAAAGTTAAACTCAACAAAAGGGTTATTCAATTAGAAAAACAGCTAGACCAAAAACTATCTTTCGAGAATATTATAGGAAAATCTAAACTCATAAAGCAAGCTCTAGAATCCGCAAAAAAAGTAGCAAATACAGACGCTACCGTTTTGTTAACAGGAGAAACGGGTACTGGTAAAGAGGTTTTTGCACAAGCCATACATCAGGCGAGCAAAAGAAGTAAAAACAATTTTATAGCCGTCAACTGTTCAGCTTTTAGTAAAGAATTATTAGAAAACGAATTGTTTGGGCACAAAGCAGGTGCTTTTACTGGAGCTACTAAAGATGCAAAAGGTATTTTTGAAGAAGCCAATAATGGAACGGTTTTTTTAGACGAAATAGGTGAGATGCCTCTGGATTTACAAGCCAAGCTATTGAGGGTTTTAGAATCTGGGGAATTTTTGAAACTTGGAGACAACAAGCCTATTAAAACGGATGTGAGGATTATTGCTGCCACCAATAGAGATTTGCAAAAGGAAATACAATCTGGTAATTTTAGAGAAGATTTGTATTATAGAATTAATATTTTCAATATTACATTGCCTACTCTTAGAGAAAGAACGGTAGATATAGAAGAGTTGGCAAACTACTTTTTAACGGTTTTTGCTACTAAAACCAACAAAAAGATAAAAAGAATCTCTGCCGATTATTTAGAAGCTTTAAAACTTCACTCTTGGAAAGGAAACATTCGTGAATTGAGAAATGTGATGGAAAGAAGTATTATTTTAGTAGATGGCGAAGAACTAACGGTGGATAGTCTCCCAAATGAATTTCAACAGTCAACATCCAACTCACAACAATCAGCAAAACCTTTGTCTGCCTTTGAACTGGCAAGTGCCGAAAAAATTCACATTCAAAAAGTAATGAATTATACCAACGGCAACAAAACAGAAACGGCAAAATTACTCAATATTGCCCTTACGACGCTCTATAGAAAGTTAGAAGAGTACAAGATAAAATAAAAACCCTTTCATTTCGATAGTATAAACCCTTTCATTTTGAAAGGGTTTTCTTTTGCTTTAAAATGAATGATTTATTTTATTGATTTGATTTACAGTGTTATATGTAGATTTTGTGATTGTTGGAATTAGAATTGACAATGTTTTGGCATATCAAAAATAAAAACAATGAAAAACCTTCAAAAAAAACTATGGAAACTCGGTAAGCCTTGGCATTTATTAGCTGCTTACTTTGGCATTTTAATCACTGCGAGTTTAATTATTAAAAGTTTTAATTCTATCTCATGACAGCTATCCTCACCCTATCAGGAATTGTAGTGTTTGTAATCTTTTTTCTAACCATCAAATTCTTCGAAAAGCTATGATGTTTTTATTCTTCGTTGCCATTGCCGCATTTGTTTACATGGGCTATGTGCTGGTAAAACCAGAGAAATTTTAAGAAGTTTAAAGGAGAGAACTTAAAGGTAGAATTCAATTCTTAATACTTTTTACAGCGCTCTTTTAACCAAGAAAAACGCTTTTAACTAAAAAAAATATGAATACAGAAATTTTAGGAATTATCTTGATGTTTGTCGTTACCGTATCTCTTGCGATACCTTTAGGCAGATACATCGGTAAAATATTCAGCAATGAGAAAACTTTGTTAGATAAATTTTTAAATCCGCTAGACCAACTTTTTTATAAACTTTCAGGCATCAATCCTGAAAAAGAAATGTCTTGGAAACAACATTTAGTAGCTTTGTTAACCATCAATTTGGTTTGGTTTTTAATTGCAATGTTTGTACTTACCAATATGAGTTGGTTGCCACTCAATCCAGATAGTAATCCTTCAATGAGTGGAGATTTAGCCTTTAATACAGCCGTTAGTTTTATTACCAATACCAATCTTCAGCATTATTCTGGCGAAACAGGGATGTCGTATTTTGGTCAACTTACTTTAATGCTTTGGCAGTTTATCTCTGCGGGTTGTGGTATTGCTATTGCAGCAGTGGTTTTTATGGCGATGAAAGAAAGAACAACGGATAAATTAGGGAATTTTTATTTCTATTTTGTGAGAACTTGTACCAGAATTCTATTGCCAATTGCAATTGTAGTAGCTTCTTTATTAGCTTTTAATGGCATGCCTATGACTTTTGAAGGCAAAGATAAGCTCACCAATTTACAAGGCGACCAATTAGAAGTGAGCAGAGGTCCTGTTGCAGCATTTGTAGCCATAAAACACCTTGGAACTAACGGAGGTGGTTTCTTTGGTCCTAATTCTGCGCATCCTTTTGAAAATCCAAATTTCATGACCAATTTTATTGAAATAGTAACTCAAATGCTCATTCCTTTGGCAATGATTTTTGCAATGGGATACATTATTAAAAGACGAAAATTGGCTTGGACAATTTTTGGAGTGATGACACTAGGTTTTTTATTATTAATGGTACCTACAGTAATCTCAGAAGTACACGGTAATCCTGCGATTTCTCACATGGGAATTTCTCAAAATATGGGAAATATGGAAGGAAAAGAAGTTCGTTTTGGCTCCGCTGCTTCTGCGTATTGGAGTATTGCTACCACAGTTATTTCTACAGGAAGTGTCAATTCAATGCATGATAGTTTTATGCCGTTAAGTGGAATGAATCAAATGCTTGGAATGATGGTAAATGCTTTCTACGGTGGTGTTGGGGTAGGATTTCTCAATTTTTATATTTTCATTATTCTTGCAGTTTTCATAAGCGGTTTGATGGTAGGAAGAACACCAGAATTCTTAGGCAAAAAAATAGAAGCCAAAGAGATGAAAATCGCCATGATGATAGCATTGTTGCATCCTCTTTTAATTTTAGCAGGAACCGCAATCGCCAGTTATACCTTTGCTCACCATTCTGAAGCGTATGCCTCTTGGCTCAACAATCCAGGTTTTCATGGTTTTAGTGAAATGTTATACGAATTTACCTCATCTAGTGCCAATAATGGAAGTGGCTTTGAAGGCTTAGGAGATAATACACCGTTTTGGAATATCGCTTGTGGAATAATAATGTTGATGGCAAGGTATCTTCCAATTATCGGTCCGGTTGCTATTGCTGGAAGTCTTGCCGCTAAAAAATACATCCCTGAGAGTGCAGGAACTTTAAAAACAGATACTCCTACTTTCGGATTGATGGTTTTTGCTGTAATCGCAATCGTAGCAGCGCTTTCTTTCTTTCCGGCATTAGCTTTAGGTCCTATTGCAGAATATTTTACTTTAAAATAAGAATTTTTATTATGAAAAAAAATAATAATCTGTTTCAGCCAGAATTAATGAATGAAGCATTGAAACAATCTTTTATCAAATTAAATCCTGCCAAGATGATTCTCAATCCAGTAATGTTTATGGTTTGGGTAGGTACTTTGGTAATGACGGGAGTTTGTGTTTGGATAGCACTGGGCGAGAAAAATCAGGGTAGCTTGGTTTACAACCTTATCGTTACGTTTGTTCTCTTTCTTACCTTATTGTTTGCCAATTTTGCTGAGGCTATTGCCGAAGCCAGAGGTAAAGCACAAGCAGATTCTTTAAGAAAAACAAGAGAAGAAACTCCTGCCAAATGGATCAATCCTATGGGAGAATTAAAAATAGATGAAGTAACACTTATTTCTTCTAGTCAATTAAAAAAAGGAGATATATTTATTAGTGAACCTGGCGATATTATTCCTACTGATGGAGAAATTATTGAAGGTTTGGCTACCATAGACGAAAGTGCTATTACGGGAGAAAGCGCTCCTGTGATTAGAGAAGCGGGTGGCGACAAAAGCAGTGTGACGGGAGGTACAAAAGTACTGTCTGATTTCATAAAAGTAAAAGTGACCACAGAGCCTGGCGAGAGTTTCTTAGACAAGATGATTGCTTTGGTAGAAGGTGCTTCCAGACAAAAAACACCTAACGAGATTGCTCTTACTATTCTTTTAGCGGGTTTTACATTGGTTTTCATTATTGTAACCATCACTTTGAAACCTTTTGGAGATTATGCCAATACTCCTATTACCATTGCGGCATTTATTTCTCTTTTTGTATGCTTAATTCCTACTACTATTGGTGGTTTGTTATCTGCAATAGGAATTGCGGGTATGGACAGAGCTTTGCGTGCCAATGTGATTACCAAAAGTGGTAAAGCGGTAGAAACTGCAGGCGATGTAGATGTTTTGTTATTAGATAAAACAGGAACCATTACCATCGGAAACCGAAAAGCTACTCATTTTCACTTGGCAAATGGGGTAGAAGAAAAGCATTTTATAAAATCTGTAGTGTTGAGCTCTATGGCTGATGAAACTCCAGAAGGAAAATCTATTATTGAACTCAGTGAAAAAATAGATGAAAAAAGTGAAGTTAAAAATGAAATTTCACTTCTCACTTCTCACTTCTCACCAACTTACATCACTTTTACAGCAGAAACAAGATGTTCTGGAATTGATATAGAAAATACAAGAATTAGAAAAGGCGCTTCGGATGCGATTAAAAAAATGGTAGAAAAAGCAGGTAATCATTTCCCAGAAGAAACTTATGAAATGGTAAAAGCCATTTCGAGTAACGGAGGTACACCTTTGGTGGTTTCAGAAAACGAAAAAGTTTTAGGAGTGGTAGAATTGCAGGATATCATAAAACCTGGAATTCAGGAGCGTTTTGAACGTTTAAGAAAAATGGGCATTAAAACGGTAATGGTAACTGGCGACAATCCACTTACTGCTAAATATATTGCCGAAAAAGCGGGTGTGGATGATTTTATTGCAGAAGCGAAACCAGAAGATAAAATGAATTACATTAAAAAGGAACAATCCGAAGGCAGACTAGTGGCGATGATGGGAGATGGTACCAATGATGCACCAGCTTTGGCTCAGGCAGATGTAGGCGTAGCAATGAACAGCGGAACACAAGCAGCAAAAGAAGCAGGCAATATGGTAGATTTGGATAACGATCCTACCAAATTAATAGAAGTAGTAGAAATAGGCAAACAATTGCTAATGACCAGAGGAACGCTTACTACTTTTAGTATTGCCAATGATGTAGCCAAATATTTTGCCATTGTTCCTGCGTTGTTTATTACTTCTATTCCAGCTTTACAAGGTTTGAATATTATGAAATTGCATTCGCCAGAAACCGCCATTCTTTCGGCTGTTATTTTCAATGCCATTATCATTCCGATGTTGATTCCTTTAGCATTAAAAGGGGTAGCTTACAAGCCAATTGGTGCAAGTGCGCTACTTAGACGAAATCTTTTAATTTACGGATTAGGAGGAGTATTAATTCCATTTATCGGTATTAAAATTATAGATTTAATTGTAGCAGCTTTTATGTAGTGAATAGTGAATAGTGAATAGTGAATAGTGAATAGTGAAATTGTTAAACTGTAAAATTGTAAAATTGTAAAATCGTGAAATTGTAAAATTGTGAAATAATGATTTTTTTTAGTCTTTCACATCTCACATCCAACATCCAACATCCAACATCTAACATCTCACATCTCACATCTCACATCTCACATCTAACATCTAACATCTAACATCTAATCCCTAACCCCTAATATTTAAAATTATGAAACAAAATATTTTACCTGCAATAAGACTCACAGCGGTTTGTTTACTCGTTTTTTCAGGGTTTTATACCCTTCTTATTTTCGGGATTGCACAATTTGCTCCCAACAATGGTAAAGGAGAAATCATTATAAATGAAAAGTCAAATGTGAAAAACCAGAAGTCTGACGATACTTCTAACTTCACATCAAAAACTTCTTACTATTATGAAAATATTGGGCAGAAATTCGACCAAGATCAATATTTCTGGTCTAGACCTTCTGCCGTAGATTACAATGCTGCTGGCGCTGCGGGTAGCAACAAAGGTCCTTCAAACCCAGATTACCTTAAAACTGTACAGGAAAGAATAACTTATTTTTTGAAACACAATCCTGAAGTTAAAAAATCTGAAATTCCATCAGATTTGGTTACAGCGAGTGGAAGTGGTTTAGACCCTAATATTTCGGTGCAAGCAGCAAAAGTTCAGGTGAAAAGAATTGCTAAAATCAGAAAAATAGAAATATCTAAAATTGAAAGTTTAATTGCTTCAAATACAGAAAAACCTCTTTTTGGCTTTCTTGGAACTGAAAAAATTAATGTTCTGAAACTCAATTTGGCACTTAATCAATTAAAATAATCAAATCAATTATCAATACAAATATTCAAAATCAATGAAAATCAATAAAAACAAATCTTTATTAGCTTTATTAATCTTGGGAACGTCTCCGCTGTTTTTTGCACAAGAAACAGATAGAAAACCTTTGAAAATCTCTGGTTATGCAGAAGCGTACTATCAATACGACTTCCAAAATCCTACAAACAACACCAGACCGTCTTTTATATACAGTCATAACCGAAACAATGAGGTGAATCTTAACTTAGGATTGATAAAAGCCAATTACGAAACCGAACAGTTCAGAGCCAATTTGGCTTTGGCTGCAGGTACGTATATGAACGCCAATTATGCCGCAGAACAGGGCGTTCTAAAAAATATTTATGAAGCTAATGTGGGAATTAAAATTTCAAAAAGTAAAAATCTTTGGATAGATGCTGGGATTTTGCCTTCGCACATAGGTTTTGAAAGTGCCATAAGTAAAGATTGTTTTACACTTACCAGAAGTATGCTTGCAGAAAATTCTCCCTATTATGAAGCAGGAGCCAAAATTTCTTACACCACAGACAATGGAAAATGGTTGGTGAGCGGTTTGATTCTGAATGGTTGGCAAAGAATTCAGAGAGTAGATGGCAATTCTACCATTGCTTTCGGGCATCAATTGACGTATAAACCCAATGATAAAATAACGTTGAATAGCAGTTCTTTTATAGGAAATGATAAGCCAGATGCGCAAAAACAGATGAGATATTTTCATAATTTGTACGGAATTTTTCAGGTGAATAACAAATGGGCTTTGGTAGCGGGTTTTGATATTGGGGCAGAGCAAAAAGAAAAAGGCAGCGAACAATACAATGTTTGGTATTCTCCGGTAGTTGTTGCAAAATACAGTCCTACAGAAAAATTGAGTTTTGCAGCAAGAGGAGAGTATTATCAAGATAAAAAAGGAGTAATTATTGCTATGGGAACACCTAATGGATTTCAAACTTTTGGATATTCTTTCAATGCAGATTATCAGATTTTACCGAACTTGGTGTGGCGAACAGAAATTAAAAATTTGAGCAGCAAAGACAATATTTTCATCAATAGAGATTTAGAACTTCAAAAAAATAATGTTTCAGTGCTTACTTCAATTGCCGTAAGTTTTTAGAAGTAAGAAGTAAGAAGTGAAAAACAGAAAAATTCACTTCTCACAATTTAACGATTTCACAATTTAACGATTTCACAACTTCACATTTTTTACAATTAAACAACTTTACGATTTCACAACTTCACATTTTTACAATTTCACAATGCAAACCAGCCAAGACTTTTTAGATTTAATAAAAAAATCAAGACGAGGAAAATTCAAAATATACATCGGAATGAGTGCTGGTGTAGGCAAAACGTACAGAATGTTGCAAGAAGCACATTCGCTTTTAGAAAGTGGAATAGAGGTGAAAATTGGCTATGTAGAAACCCACAACCGAAAAGAAACGCATGCTCTAATGGATGGTTTGCCTCTCATCCCCAGAAGAAAACTTTTTTACAAAGGCAAAGAATTAGAAGAGCTAGATGTACAGGCAGTGATTAACCTTCGTCCAGAAGTGGTCATTATAGACGAATTGGCGCACACCAATATTGAAGGCAGCAAAAACCAAAAACGTTGGCAAGATGTTTTAGATGTTTTAGATGCAGGCATTAACGTTATAAGTGCTGTAAACATTCAGCATATCGAAAGTTTAAACGAAGAAGTAAAAGACATTACCAATGTAGAAGTAAAAGAACGCATTCCTGATAGCGTTTTATCACAAGCAGATGAGGTGGTAAATATAGACCTTACTGCGGAAGAATTGATTAAAAGACTTAAAGACGGTAAAATCTATGATGCTACCAAAATAAATGCAGCCCTCAATAATTTTTTTAAAAACGAAAATATTCTTCAGTTGAGGGAATTGGCACTTAAGGAGGTAGCTTCGCAGGTGAAGAGGAAGGTAGAAACCGAAGTTACTCAGTTGAAAAACATTCGAAAAGAACGCTTTTTGGCTTGTATAAGCTCTAATGAGAAAGTAGCCAGAAAAGTCATTAGAAAAACGGCTCGTTTGGCAAATTATTACAACAGCAAATGGAGTTTACTATATGTGCAGATTCCTAAAGAAAGTGCTGATAAAATTCCGCTAGATAAACAGAGGCATCTCATCAATAATTTTAAGTTGGCAACAGAATTAGGTGCAGAAATCATAAAAATAGAAAGCGACAACGTTACCAAGGCTATTATAGAGCAATGTGAAGAACGGAAAATTACAACCGTTTGCATTGGGAAACCCCATCTTAACCTTTGGAAAATTATCCTAGCTACAGATACTTTCAATTCTTTGCTCAACAGGTTAACTATAGAAAATATAGATTTGGTAATATTGAGTTGAACGACTTATGGTATATTGAACTAGGAAAGGCCGTGAGAAGTAATGCTGAGCGGAGTAGAAGCGTTTTTTGTTCAATTTAAAATCAATACTTCAAATCCTTGAAATATATTTGCAATACCAAAACCATCAACTATCAACTATCAACCATCAACCCTATATAGAAATGAAAATAAAAACGAAACTTAACGCCGGAGTAGGATTGCTCTTTTTAATGATTATGCTTTTGGCAGTATTGGGCGGTTGGTACATCAACAAGCTAAAAAAAGACACCAATAACATTTTGGTTGCCAATTATAACACATTAGAATACTCTCGAAATATGCTTTTGGCATTAGAAAATGCGCCTACAGATACTCAGTCTTTTTTAATTTTCCAGAAGCATCTTACCAAACAGCAAAACAACGTTACTGAGATTGGCGAAAAAGAAATGACAGACAGTATATCGGCTCATTTCGAAATGTTGAAAACTAATCCTTCAGATTTTACAATTCAGTCTAAAATTAGAAAAGACATCACCGCTTTGATGGAACTGAATATGAACGCTATTGAACGAAAAAGCGAAATTGCAGATGCCACAGCAAACAATGCGATTGTAGTGATTTCGGCAACGGGAATGTTGTGTTTTCTTATTGCTTTTATTTTACTGGTAAATTTGCCTTCTAACATTGCAGACCCTATTAAGATTTTAACAGAAAGTATAAGGCAAATTGCCAACCAAAACTACAAAGAAAGAATACATTTCGAAAGTCATAGTGAATTTGGAGATTTGGCAAAATCTTTTAATGTTATGGCAGAGAAACTACAAGAATACTCTGAAAGTAAAATTGATAAAATCTTACAAGGCAAAAAAAGGATTGAAACTTTAATTGATAAAATGAACAATCCTGTAATTGGAATTGATGAAGAAAATAAAATCCTTTTTGTGAATGATGAAGCCATTAAAATTATCGGTCTCAAAAAAGATTATTTGATTGGGAAGCTAATACAAGATGTAGCAGTAGTAAACGATTTGGTGAGAGAAATGATTAAAGAAATGATTCAGCCCGAATTCAAAAATACCAATGCCGAAACGATGAAAATCTATGCAGATGGCAAAGAATCTTATTTTGAAAAAGAAATTGTAGACATCAATATTGTTCCTACAGGCGAAAGAACTCCACAATTTATTGGTAAGGTTATTATTTTAAAAAATATTACCCCTTTCAAAGAACTCGATATGGCAAAAACCAATTTTATGGGTACAGTTTCTCACGAATTCAAAACGCCTATTGCTTCAATCCAAATGGGATTACAATTGCTAGAAAATACTCAAATTGGTGCTTTAAACGACGAACAAAAACATTTGGTGACTGGCATAAGAGAAGATGCCAATAGATTGCTCAATATTACAGGCGAACTGCTTAATATTACCCAACTGGAAAGTGGAAGTATGCAACTTCATATTAAGCCTTCTTCGGTGAAAAATATTGTAGAAAACGCAGTAGAAGCTAACAAATCTTCAGCAGAGCAAAAACAGATTCAAATTAAAGTAATAGATGAGGTGGGAGATTCTATGGTATTGGCAGATAGTAATAAAACAATTTGGGTGCTTAATAATCTTTTGTCTAATGCCATTCGATATTCTTATGAAAATAGTGAGATACTTTTAAGGGTAAACCATGAAGATGGAGGAGTTAAATTCGCTGTAGAAGACTTCGGAAAAGGCATAGAAGAGCAATACCATGATAAAATTTTCGAGCGGTATTTTAGAATTCCTGGCTCTAAAAAAGATGGAACAGGTCTTGGACTCAGTATTGGTAAAGAGTTTATTGAAGCACAAGGAGGTGAATTATTGGTAAAAAGCGAATTAGGTAAAGGAAGTGTCTTTTATTTTACACTAAAACAAGCTGAATGAAAATGACTCATCAAACATATATTTGCTATTTGCATAACAAAGAAAAATTTCAATCAAATTTTTGTTAAATTATTTGGAAATAAACACAGATCATTCTAAGCAAATACACAGTAACGGAGCACATAAACGGTGGCTGAGCACACACCGAAAATCTGCGAACGAAGTTCACGAAGCCATCTGCTCAGGAATTTCAGAAAGTCAAAATACATAGAGTCAGTTCCTCTCTTACAGAGGGGTGGTATTCCGAGCATCGGAATGACTGGGTGTTTTATAGAAGAAAGTAATTTCACACATAAAGAAACCCAATTTAATATGGAGATAAAGATTAATCTAATAGTGCTTTTTTTAGTCCGTAACCTTCATAACAATCTAACTCCTAATCAATACCTCATACCTCACACTTCACACTTCATACTTCATACTTCATACTTCATACTTCTTCAAACCTCATACCTCCTACGGGCGGATTTTAACGCAATAGAGCAGATTTCTAATCGTGAGTAAAAAACAAAACCCTGTCATTCTGAACGAAGCACAGCGTAGTGAAGAATCTCTTCGGAAATGAAAATATTTCAACATCAAGATTTCACATCTTCACATCTTCACATCTTCTCATTCTCGCAACCTGGTGGCGCGATTTTCTAATCCGTGACTACAAACCAGAATTTTGTCATTCTGAACGAAGCACAGCATAGTGAAGAATCTCTTTATAATAGAATAGGTTCTTTTCTACATACATAAACTAAAAAACCTGTGCACTTGCCAGAACATCTCTCATGTTCCTCAGTGCTCTCAAAAACACAATCATTTCACCTATACTTATTGAACTTTGTGATAAAAATACTCGCACCTCGCACATAATTCTTCATCACGGGCTTCTTTGCAAATGGATTTCGACATAAACTTTAGATTTATCAACATAAAATAAAAACGAGCCATTACTGACTCGTTTTTAAAAAACCATTTTTTTAACATTTACTTATAATTTTACAATCATTAGTTGCGTTCCTCCATCATTACTCAAAGTTTGAGATACTGATGAGTTTGTACCAGTTGCTCTAATTCTAATGACATCTCCAGCATTCAAAAACACTAAAAACATATATTGAGAAGAACTACGAATTGCGCTATTTGTGGTACTTCTTAGGCTTACATTACTTATGTAGGAAGGATATATATTTGTAAGAGAACCATAAGCAGAACCATTAATTTCTAAAAAATTATAAGCGCCTACTGTATTATTAACATTAGAAGCATTATCAATCATAGAATTTCTTGTCTGTATAAGATATACTCCTGCTCCGTTTGAACCTACAGTATAAGCATTGTTATCATAAGTTCCTAATGTAGGAGCAGTAACAACATTTTCATAAGTTATTTGATTTGGACTAGAAGAAGTAGAAAGAACTAAAGTTTGTGTAGTATTTTTGATGGCCATAAGTTCCAATTTTGCACCACCACTAGGGGTTACCCATTGTGTATTAAAATCTGTACCGTTTACTTTGGCTAAAACTTGGTTAGCTGTACCACCATTAGGAATTCCATTTTTAGCATTCAGTGCATACGGTACACTAAGCAATTGTTGCGTTCCGGTAATGGTATAATTGCTACCTCCAGCTAAGTCGATTTCGGATTTTATAAAATATACATCATTTGCCCAATTGATGGATGCCATAGAACCAGAAATTACCGTTCCAGAACCAATATTGGTGGTGAAAAGACCGTTACTATTGGTAGTAGAGTTTTGAGTTTCGGCATAAACTACAGCTCCAGTTGCGCTAGATTTTAAGATAGAAAATCTAACACCTACATTTTGATTAATCACCAATTGATTGGCAGCGTTTCTTACTACAGCTTGATAGCTCAATAGATTGGGAGCTTGTGCCATAAATAATGCAGAAATTGCAATTGCAAAGAGGGTAAATATATTTTTCATAAAATTATAGCTTTTATTTGAAAATTGATTGAGTTACTATTTTTTAATAATCTTAAAGGTTTTAATGATTTGGTTGTCTTTTTTTACTGAGAGCAAGTAAATTCCTTTAGGTAGAGTACTAGCATCAATATGAGTGGTTTTCTCTCGGATGTTTTGTTTTTTTAATAAATGTCCTGTTGCATTATAAAAGGTATATTCATAGCCTTTTTCTAATTGTTCTATTTTAAGATTTATGATATCTGCAGTAGGATTAGGGTAAACAGACATTTCTAGTTGAATATAATGAATATCAGTACCCAAAGTGGATGAAATTTCATAGACTTGTTGATTGCCAGAACTTGCAGTACCGCCTATTCCAGATGCTTGTGAATAAAGAGGAATCCCAATGCTATAATCTGCTTTGCCTGAACCTGTAAGTGTTCCGCCTGTAGAAATAGTAGAACTTTGTGCACTCAATAATCCCATAGAACCTATGAATAGTGTAAAAAGTAAAGTTTTTTTGTTCATTGTTTATA
>Ga0209599_10001062_pt1 | contig 14281 bp, 8 predicted proteins | sample Shrwel_input2_FT_FD_187534 | JGI IMG/M metagenome (GOLD analysis project Ga0209599, IMG submission 187534) | Subsurface microbial communities from deep shales in Ohio, USA - Utica-3 well 1 S input2 FT (SPAdes) (version 2) ... | reverse complement strand
TCACCACCCGCATCACTCGTGGGTTTTAAATAGAAGTGAACAAACCGGAGCATTACTTATCGGCTCCCTAAAACTGATAGGTTGGTGGAATCGCTGAACTAACCATTCGGCCCCAATTATTTTGGAAAGTAAATAAGATTAAACTTTATCCTAAACGTGTGACATGCTGGTATTATGGTTACTTTGTAAGACACGGGTTCGAGTCCCGTCATCTCCACTAAAATCCTGAACTATATTTGGTAGTTTGGGATTTTTTTTGTATCTTTGTACCTATGAAGATTATTGAGTCTATTGAAGAAGTTAATCAACTAAAAGAAAAGCTGGAAACGGAAGCATCTATTTGGTATCCATTGTGGGTAGATAATAGTAAGCATCCGTTAAACACTACTCTTTCGCTCGTAGTTGTACGATGTTCCGATGGATTGTATATCTTACCACATAAACATACAGACGCTCTATCGCTATCTAATGAGCAAATAGAATCTATCATAAACACTAACGGACAAAAGTGGGTATTTCAAAAGAAAAAGATATTACATACTCTTAATGTTTCGGTAAATCTATATGATGTAGACTCAGCATACTTTAGAAAGGAAGCAAAGGTAATTGATTATGAAGCCCCTTTAAATCCTCTCCTTTCAACGCTAACTCACAAAGGGTATAGAGATGACTTGATACAATCCCTTCCTCTAATGAAGATTGTAGAGGTAGTAGAACCGCAATTTGGTAAGTACTTCCATAAAGAACCTTATACTCCTACACTTAAGTGGTACAACGAAGTGTTTATACCTACCCTTTCAGATATCGAACAATTCGGAATCCGTGTCGATGGGAAAAAATTTATTGATAGATGGCCTCAAGCTCTTAAGCAAGTATCCTCCGATAACTTAGTGTACACCGAATACAATCCATTTACGGTGACAGGTAGACCATCGAATAGACATGGTGGTGTGAACTATGCCGCCCTAAACAAAACCGATGGTAGTAGAGAGTGTTTCATTTCCGATGGGATATTCCTACAAATGGATTATAACGCATACCACCCTCGTCTTATCGGTAAGTTGGTGAACTTCGAACTCCCAACAACCAGTGTGCATGAGTGGTTAGCCGAACAATACGGATGTGGTGTAGATGAATCGAAGGGAATTACGTTCCAATTACTTTATGGTGGTATTGATGATGACTTTAGACAAATCCCATATTTCAATGCGGTGGCTGATTATATTGATGAGTTATGGATTGATGTACAAAAGAAAGGATTCCTACAAACGCCACATAGAGAGATTCCGTTAGAGTGGATAGAACAACCAAATGCACAAAAGGTATTCAACTACTTATTACAAGCCGTTGAGACTGAGATGAATATTGAGGTTATGAGAAAGATATTGGATTATATAAAGGGGAGTGGTATTAACTTTTGTTTATATACCTATGACTCGTTCCTTTTTGATGTTCCTACTGATGTTGATAAGGAAATGATTAAGGGATTGAAGGAAATCATTGAAGGAAGTGGGTTTCCTGTTAAAGCAAGTTGGGGTTTGGATTACGGAAAACTATAAGAACCCATATTTATAGTATATACAAAAATATGCTATAATATGAAGAAAATCGTTATCCTTTTTAGTTTCCTAATCGTTTCTTTAATTTCTTTTGGACAAGATGTAAGAATTAAAAACGATGTATTTGAGGTTTTATACTCACAATCATTAGAACAACCCTTAATTATTAAATACCGTTCGACTAACCGTCCTACAAATGTGAATAGAGGAGCTATGGATTTTTATAAAGAACCAAATATTAAAACATCAGATGCGGATGATTACGCCAAAAACATATACGATAAAGGACATGGTGCACCAGCTGCAACATTTTCTGATAATATGGTAAATTTAAAGCAAACATTCTCATACTTAAATTGTATAATGCAAGACCAATACCTTAATAGAGGTGAGTGGAGATTGTTAGAAGAACAAATCCGTAAATGGGATGATAATGAAAATATAACTGTACTAATAAAAACATTCTTTGATACACCTGTAAAACGAGTACCAACTGGAGCGGCAATTCCATCATATTTACAAAAACATATCTATTTTGAAAAAAGTAACAAATGGAAATGTTATGTATTTCTAAATCAAAAACCAAAATTTCATTGGGATGAATTGGAAATGGTATGTGAAGCAGCTGACCACAAATTTTAATGAATATGAATTTATCTGAATTAATAAACGAAATAGTATCCGATTGGGCATATCGAGTAAACGATGGAATGCCAAACCCAAAAAATCCAATGCACGTAAAGGAATTGGAAATTGTATTAAACGAAATGGGTTTGGGTCATGTTAAATCTGAAATATTACAAAGCTTGAATGAAGCTGAGGAAGGTGGGTTTACAAATCCAGCACTTAATAAAAAAGTTAGATATAAAAATGCCAAAGGTGAGGATAAAGAAGGTATTGTTGGTAATTTATTAAGGCAACCAGAAGATTCGCCAGGTAGAAAAGCAGCTGAGGCAGCATTACCACCGGAAGGAAGTCCCGAAAGAGATGCGATGAATCAGGAATTAGGTTCGGAGAAAGATGGTAAAGCTAAAGCACCTGAAGATGGTAAAGGTAAAGAGGGTGAAGATGAGAAAGGTGGTGGAGCTGATGCTGAAGCTGAAAAAAAGAAAAAAGCAGCAGCAATGTTTGACCCACAATCTGACCCTGCTATGGGAGCTCGTTTAGATAGAGAAAAAGCTGCAAATGATAAATTAGCACAAAAGGATAAAGAAGATTCAGAAGGAGAAAAGGCAACTCCAGAAACTCCAGCAAATCAAAAAACAAATAAAGAATTAGCAAACGCAGCTGGATTTGATAATGTTGGTAGTTGGTACAATGACCTTAATAAAAAAGCAATGTCTGATGACCCAGAAGTTTCATCACAGGCACAAAAAGATTTAGATACATACGAAAAGAATAAAGAAAAAGATGCATCAGCAGATAAAACTGGACCTGAAGCAGGACCTAATGCAGAACCACCAATGGATGAACCCGCTAGACCTGATATAACACCAAGTCCAGACCAAGATGTACCAGACCCAAATTCTCCAAATGATACAGAAGTACCACCTGCAGAAAAAATAAAAAATACTAAAGTTGATATTCAAAATGCGGAAAACAGATTGAAGAAATTGGAAAGAATGAAAAAAGACCATCCTGAACAATTTTCAACACCTGAAAAGAAAAAAGAATACGAAAAAAATAAAGAAATACTTGCTTCTAAAAAAACTGAATTAGATAATTTAGAAAGACAACAAAAGTATGATGCAGAAAAGAAGAAGAAAGTAGTAGAGCCAATAGCAAATGAATTAAAAAATAGAAAAACTGCAGATGGTGAAGATTTAGATATTGAAACAACTGATAATGGTTCTATGATTATCGGAGTTGAGCATGGTGCTAATACCGAAAGTACAAAACAAACAATTGATAATATACAAAAACTACCTAAAGATACAAAAGTAATGTTTGTTGGTGAGGGTGGTATGGGTAAAGATGATACTGGAAAAATTGAATTTGGAGAAGAACAGGATGAAATTAGAAATGCAGTAAAAGGACATTTTGATAATTCGGAAGAAAGTAGTTGGGATGAAAACGCAAATGTGTATGATGATAGTTCTCCTGTATATAAAGAAATAGAAAAAGAATTAGGTAGCCCATCAAAAGCTAGAGCATCTGTTTGGAGTAATATGGTTGGTCAGGGTGATGATATGAATCCTGATGATTATTTGGATGACGAAGGTAAGCAATGGATTATAGACCAAGCTAAAACGGCTGGAGCAACTAATATAACTGATAAAACTGATTTTAATAATTTAACGGATGCTGAAAAGAAAGACCTTTATGAATTAAATTTTAATGATGAAGGTAAGATGGGTGATAATGAAATTATGAAAGGTCAGCAAACTTATAATGGTTTCCGTCAAAAAGAATTGGATAGAAAAATTAAAGAAGCCGAAGATAATGGATTTACAGTAGTTGCACCTGTTGGTAATTCGCATGTTGATATGTGGAGAAAAAGAAATAAACCACAAGAAAAACCTGAACAACAACCAACTGATAATAAACCAGAAGATAAACCAAAAGAAGAACCTACTAAACCAACCGAAACTCCAAAGGCAACTAAGGATGATATAAAGAATGAGAAGCCAGGTAAAGAAGCTAAAACTGATAGTGGTGGTTCTTTATATTCAATTGGTGGTGGATATTATTCCGATAAACCAAATGGTCCTGCAAAATATGTAAGAACTGAATCGGTTATTGAAATGGCATTTGAGGACTCTTTAAATGAAGATGTATTTGCACTATTCGAAAAATCAATTACAGGTACTTTACAAAATGGTGAAAAGATAACGGTGCAAGAACTTCCTCCAAGAGCAGTTAAGAAAGCAACTCAAAGAGCTAAAGCAGCTGCAGCATCTTCAAAAGAACAACCTACACAACCAGCAGCAACATCAACTCAAAAACCTGCGGAACAACCAAAAGCCCAATCAAAGGCGGGAGATTTTAATCCAATAAATGCAGATGATGTTAAAAAAGAAATGCCAAAAGCAAATACTGATACATTTGGCTCTGAACCTGATATTCCAACTGGTATAGAACCTAAAGATTTAGAACAATTTAATACTGATATTGATAAGGTTGCTAAACAAATATCCGATGCAAAAGAAAGGGGTGAAAAAGCACCAAACATTAACTTATGTGATGTAACTGTTCCTGGTACAAACTTATATTGTGATGATAATTTAGGAATACCAAGAGCAGAAATGCCACAATTCAAAGGTAAACCACAACCTGGTACACCTGCGGCTGATATGGAAGTTGATAAAAATGGAGAAGTTGATACCGAACCATTATTCAAAAAAATGTTAGAAGATAAAGGAATTAAAGTTGTTCAAACTGAAGTTCCTTCTGATAAATTAAAAGCAACTCAATCGGAATTAGTTGGTGATAAAGTTATTGGTATGATGAACGCATTAGAAAATGACCCAAATCATCCAAGCATAACTGCACCAATCTATGTAAGTAGAGATGGATATGTAATCGATGGACATCATAGATGGGCAGCTATAACGGCGTATAATGCAAAAAATCCTGATAATCAAATTCCAATGAAAGTTCAGGCGATTGATATGGATATTAAAGAAGCCATACCAATGTGTAATGATTTCGCAGAACAGCAAGGAGTTGCAGCTAAAAAAGCAGATGCAAACCAAGAATCGGATATACAAAATGTAACATCTTTACCAGAACCGCAACCAGAAGACCCAGAAGAAAAGAAAAATTGGTTTCAAAAACAAAAAGAAAGAATTCAACAAAAGTTTAAGGTGATGAGCGAAGCTGGAAAACAATTTTTCGGCAGAGGTGGCCACAAACCTGGTTCAGTACCAAGAAGAAGTTTTGGAAAAGCTTTATTAGACAAAATAAAAGGAATACCAAAAGCAGTTAAAGATGGTATTGTACACCATGCGGTTATGTTTAAAGATGCCGGAGTTGCTATTTTTGAGGCTGGTGCATACGGTGGATTGGGTACAATTGAAGACCCGGATACTGGAGAAAGATTTAACCACGATGACCATATAGCTGTTGATAAAAATGGTAAAAAAAGATATGAAAAAATACCTCAATATGAAACTGATAGTCATGGGCATATAATAAATGATCCTGAAACTGGTAAGCCAATGCAAAAAAGACATTGGTTGACTGGTAATTTGATGAATGAAGAAAGGCCGATTCCAAAGGAAGATATGACAGATAAGCAAAAGGAATTGTTTTACAAATCATATCAAAAAGAAAAAAAGCAAATTAAAGCAATTGTTGGAACTGGAAAAGCAATTATGATAACTGCAGCTGGTGCATATGGGTTGAGTGTAGCTATGGGACATGCATATACAACTGCTGGACAATTAATGACATCAACGGCAATTGAATTAGTTCCACACACAATTGTTGAGGGTGTTGTATTGGGTACTGCTAAAGCTGCATTATATGCTGGGGCAGTTGAAATGAATCATAAAGCAAAGTTAGAAGAATTTAGTACTAATCTTGTAAAAACAATTGGAGAATTTATAAGTGGTGATAAAGAAATTCCAGCGGATGTATTAGCAAACTCAATGGAACTATATAATAACATAGATAAATTAAGAGAAAATATGGATAAGATTCCTGATGATGAGGGATTCTTAAGAGATTATGTAGAACTCCATGACCAAATTGAAAAAGATGGTAAACCAAAAAAAGAAATGAAAATAGAATCATTGATAAGAGAGTTAATTTCTGAAATCAAATTAGAAGAAGCAAAACCAAAGCAAGATGATCCTGATGTAAAATATACAGATGCAAAAGGAAAAGAACATATAATTAAATTTTCATCAGCAATTAAGTATGATGAAAAACATCCTGCTTATATAGCAGCTATGAAATTAAAAGATACAGGAGGTAACTCAACTGATACACAAACTGTTAAAGGTGCAGGATTGTTTGATGACCCAGAATATCAAAAAAGAATGGGAGCTGAAGCACCAACAACACCTACCGATTCAGAAGAAAATCCGGAAGGATTATATAATCCTGATGATGAATTGCAAAATGCAGTTGTACAAGCCAAAAATCCAAAAGAATTATTTTCTGCATTAGATGAATTGGGTAGAGATGAGCAAGATATAATGTTAGATAAAGTTAAAGCTGGGGCAGGTGGTCCTGTTGCATCAACGGGCGAAACATTATGTACTGAAGCCCAAACTAATATAATACAAGGTAGATATAATCCTAAAGAAATTAGAAATTCAGATGAATACAAAGTTGCTTTGAAAAAGGTAAATGATGTTTTAAATGGAAAAGATAAAAGAGCAGTAAAAAGCTTAAAAAAGGAATTAACTAATATTTGTGATAAAATGGGATACTATGATGAAAATGGTAATCCTGATTTTGAATTGGCAATACGAATGAAAGCAGAGGCGGATTTGTACATTCAACAAAATTTACCAGCATTCAAAAAAACAAATGTAGCTAAAACTAAATTTAAAAAAGAAGAAGATATGGTAAGTTGGATGACTGCATCATTTTATTCTTCTTATTCTTTAGTTAATAATGGACCGGCTGATTGGGATAAAAAGAAAGGTAATGGTAGGGTAATGAAAGCTAATCCAAGAACACAAGGAGCTACAAAGCAAGTTTTATTAGATGGTTTAAAAAACGCAAAAACTCCTGAAGAAAAGGCTCATTATGAAAATCAATTAAAAGTTTGGAATAAATTTAAAGGTTACCATGATACATTTTTAGTTTATAAAAACGATAAAGGGCATATTTCAATTTACCATATATCAAATAAAAAAAGTGATGAATTGGATGACCCGCAAAATAATACAACTCCTGAAACTAGACTTGCTAACTATCAAGCGGCAGCTAGAGAAGCTAATCTAAGTCCAAAAGCAGCTAAATTAGTAGATAAAGCTCAAACAACTGCTATGGCAGGTTCTGCTGACAATGATAATATTGCAAAGGGTGCTTGGAATGAGATAGAAGATGTAAACTTAATAACATCTTTAGCAAATAGATTACCTGCTAGAGGACAAACTGATGTTAAAGATGAATATTATACTGATTTGAAAGGTGATAAATTCGTTAAAGATTGGTATAAAAAGAAATATGGTAAAGATAAGTGGGAAGAAAAATGGAACGCAGCAAAACCAAATGAAATAATTGGAGTAGTGATGCAAATTGCAGAAGCACAAGATGATATTTCAAAACTATCAGGAAACTTTACTAAATTTCTATTAAAGCAAGGTCAATTAGCACAAAGTATATTTGCAAAAGCACAAACGATGAACGCTAAGCAAATATCAGAAAGCTTTAACGGAATATATTCACCAAAAGAAATACAAGCTATTCTTGATAGTGAAACAATGAAAATGTTAGCTGATAAAAAAGCACAACACGCTGCTGGTTTAGAAGGTGTACATAAAGGATTTATTACATCACTACATAAAGCGGATGGTACAAAGCCTGGTCATAATGGTAAAAACGGACCTGCTGTTGAAACTTATGTAGCTGGTACATTAAAAGCATTACACATTGATACCTACGTTACTAACTATGATGATAGTGTACAAATTGAAATGGGTGGTGTTGGATGTACTCCAGTAGATGTTAGAGGATGTATGGCTAATCTATCTGGATTTAAAGGAGATACAACTACACCCGAAGGAAGGGCTGCATTAAATAAATATTTGGCTGAAAACGTAAAAGTAGATGCTGATTCAGATGCGGTATATCTTATGGGTAGCGATGGAAAGACTAGAACTTATTTAGCAAGTGATACATGGAGACAGGCTGGTTCATCTAAAAAAATAGCAACTGGATTTGGTAGTAATTTAAGAAAATGTTTAAAAAACGCAGTTGGTAGTAGATTATCCAAAAAGAAAAAGAATAAATAACCCGTTTTTTATCCTTCCTTTTGGTTTTTGATATTTATAGATAATAAAAAGACACAAGAGGAAGGATGAAGACACAGTTACTTTGTACATTTACAACAAAAGAGGAGTTGCAAAATACTCTACAACAAATAAGAGAGACTTATCACATAGTCTACAATTATATTTATATACTACAAAACAAGTCCAATTTAGAGGAATTGTTCATCACATATAATATAGATACGGCATTTCAACCTGAAGTTCCGTTAGAAAATACAATCCTAATACATAGAAAGAAAGAATCTAATTCACTTTACACTATCAATGCTCTTAATGAATTGGTTAAAGAGGAAAATGGTGGAGTATTAGATACATCATTTGTCATCAATTGGCAGAAATTCAAAAACTCTATTATCTTAACAAATGCCGAAGGTACTAAGAAGATTCAAACAAGAGTTTTCGAAGTAATTGATTTTGGTGAGGGAAATAAAACAGAGTAATATTTATAGTTACTATGTATGCAGTTAGAGGATATTTTAAACCAGAAAGCTCATTTCACACAATCGCAGAATGGGAAGCCATATGTAACGAATTCATTGCATTAGAGCAACAGGGATTTGATACTAGAGGTGGAACTATCGATTATAGTCCTCAACTCATAGATTTAATTAACAAATACTTTTCACATCAGTTGTACATAGAAACTGAGCAATTTCCTGATTTGACAAGAAAGAAAGTATTAGATTTCATAGAAGATTTTGTAAACCATAGAGTTTGGTCTTTAAAAAACGATTACAAAGATTATATAGTTAATATAGATAACGATAGAATTGCATTTCTTAATAGTAGGGGAGCAATAGAACCTTATTTATTATTGGATAAACAATTCACAATAGATACCTATGGTACTGTTGATGAGGAGGTAACTACATTACATTGGACATCTAAGGCAGGTTTAATAAATCTAATAGATGCAACTAAGAATGGATATAAATTTTCGATATCCACATTCACAACACAAGCTAAAGAGTTTTTTAGACCTGATGCTAATTTTTTAGTAAAGGTAAGAGGTACATTGGTAGCTGCATTCAAATCAGATGCAAAAACATTCGCAACCGATAAAGGTAATAAAGCAGTTAATATGTTTAGATTATCATATCCTGGCAATGAAAGTAACCTTTGTAGAAATGTGGAGGATTGTAAAGATAATAAAACATCTTTATGGAATGAAATAGTAATAAAACCCGAAGAAGTTATAACATATAAAGAAATTAAAAAATATTAAGTATCATGTTATTAAAAAAAGGAGACAATAACGAAAACGTAAAGTTAATGCAACAAAAGCTTGGTATCGAACCAGCTGTAACTAACTTTGGACCTAAAACTGAAGCAGCTGTAAAAGCTTGGCAAGCAGCACATGGTTTAACTGCCGATGGTATTGTAGGACCGGCAACTTGGGCAAAGATTATGGGAGAATCTACGGTAGTAGTTCCCGAACCAGTAGCATCGGCACCAATAGCATCAGTAGGTGGATTAAAATTAGATAAATTAAGAGGACATATTCCTGATGCAGTAATCGCTATGATTCCTGATACGGCAGCTAAGTTCCAAATTAATACTCCATTAAGATTAGCACACTTCTTAGCACAATGTGGACATGAGAGTGGTGGATTTAGAGTAACTCAAGAGAACTTAAATTATTCGGCTAAAGGATTGGCTGGTATCTTTAAGAAATATTTCCCAACTGAAGCAGCAGCAACTCCTTATGCTAGACAACCACAAAAGATTGCAAACAAAGTATATGCAAATCGTATGGCTAATGGTTCGGAAGCAAGTGGAGATGGTTACAAATTCAGAGGTAGAGGATATATTCAATTGACGGGTAGAGATAACTACACACAATTTGGTAAAGCAATTGGTGAGGATATTGCATCAAATCCTGATAAAGTATCATCTCAATACGCCCTATTATCTGCAGCATGGTTTTGGTCTAAGAATGGATTGAATAAATTAGCAGATGGTGGTTCAACTGATACTACTGTAACATCTATTACTAAAAGAGTAAATGGTGGTACAATCGGATTGGCTGACAGAATTAAACATTTCAAAGAATATTATCATTTATTAGCATAATAATTTGGTATATTAAAAAGTATTTCGTATATTTATAAAATATAATACAACGTAAATGGCAAATATAAGTTTAAAAAGATTATTTGAAGCTGAAGATTTTCAAGCTAAAAGTAAACAAACTGGAAAATTAGTACACTTTAAATCAAAAGATGCATATCAAGCTGCATTAAAAGCTGGTACTCACGAAGACCCTAAAGCTAAAAAAGGTGATGCACCTAAAGCTGATGCAAAACCAAATTCAATGTTTGGAGCAGATTATTCAAAAGATAGAGGAGCTAAATCAGCTTCTAAATCAAACACTAATTGGATGGATGATTTGGATTCAATTGATACATCTGATATAAAAGGAAAAGCTAACCCTAATGCAGATTCTTTTACAAGTGGTGATTTATATGGCGCAACATTTAAAGACCCGCAAACTGGTAAAACAATTACTGTTGGAGATGCATATGAAAGAGAAGATGATTCCCCAGCATATCAGAAAGCATTTGCATATGTAGCTAAGTTTGACCCGGATAAGGAGGCTGTAATCGGAACGCAAGCATATGATGATTTACAAAAGAAAGCAGCTCCTAAAGCACAACTTCCAAAGAAAGCATCTGAATTAGATTATACACATGCAGAAACATTGGAAAAATCAGTTAATGCAGAAGCGGGATTAAAAGGATATGTTGATACCGATGATAATAGCGATGCTATTATGTATAATGCTAGTTCTGGTGTTAATCCAACATATACATTATACTTTGGTGGTAATTCTGATTATAACAAACCTGATGAATTTAGGGTATCATTATTATCTACATATGGTAATGACCCATCAAATATAGGAGATGGTAGTATTGATAAAACTTTCAAAAATGGTGATGACGCTATGAAATTTATGATAGCTGTTGCTAAGAAATATAAGAAGGAATTAGAAATGGATGATGAAGATACAAATGAATCAACAAAATTAACATCAATGATTAAAAGATAAACAAAAGGGAGAAACTAAAAATTCTCCCTTTTTTATTGTCCAATATTTATTGCTATGAGAGAATATAACGTTGCACTTAAAGAAGGTGTAGATTATGATGGATTTTGGAATGATATTGAAAGTGATACCGATGGTGGTAAACTTTATATTCCAAATCGTAAAGTAGAATTTACAAACGAAAGACCTGCATCTTTACGTCAATGTTGGTATTTACTTACCGATGAAGAAGCAGAAACTCTTAGAAACGATGATAGGGTATATTGTGTAGAGATACCACCAGAATATAGAACGGATATTGTAATGATGCCAACCGTAACACAAACGGGGGATTTTACAAAAACAACTTCTGATAGTGGTGCTTATATTAACTGGGGATTGATTCGTTCATCAAATGCAACAAACGTTTATGGTACTGGTACAACTACTGCATTAAATTACGATTATACTTTAGATGGTACTGGGATTGATGTTGTAATTCAAGATAGTGGATTGCAAGTAGACCATCCCGAATTTCAAGATGGTATTGGTAATAGTAGAGTTCAACAAATAAATTGGGGTTCTTATAGTGGTGGGGCTTTTACACAAAACGCAAACCATTATAGAGATTACGATGGTCATGGTACACATTGTGCCGGTATAGCTTGTGGTAAAACATATGGTTGGGCAAAGGAAGCAAGAGTATATTCTCAAAAATTAGCAGGATTGGAAGGAAGTGGTGATAGTGGTACTGGTATCAGTATTACTTACGCATTTGATGCTATTAAAACTTGGCATACTTCTAAAGCAGGAGCTAGACCAACGGTAGTTAATATGAGTTGGGGATATGGTACTGGATATAATACCGTAACATCTTTAAATTATAGAGGAACATCATATACGGATTCAAACACAACATCAAATGCATCATATAGATACACAAACTACGGATTAAATTCATCGGCAGGAAGTACAACAACTTATCTTGCTAATGTAAGAATTGGTTCGGTAGATACTGATATTGAAGAATTGATTGCAGCAGGTGTTATCGTTTGTATAGCAGCTGGAAATAGAGCAACTAAGATAGATGTATCTGGGGGAACTGATTATAATAACTTTGTAGTTACCGATGGTGGTACAATTTATTATCAAAGAGGTTCATCACCATATAGCGATAACGCTCTTATGGTTGGTTCTATGGATAGTACTACATATGATGCTACTAATGACCAAAGAGCAACTTATAGTGAAACTGGACCGGGAGTTAGCATATGGGCGCCTGGTACAAATATTATGAGTGCAACATCTACCACAAATAAATGGGGAGGTGGCTCTCAGAATTACTATTTCAATGCATCATATAAACAAACAAATATTAGTGGTACATCAATGGCAACTCCTCAAGTTGCTGGAGTGGCCGCATTGGTTCTACAATTAAATCCAACATATACACCAGCGCAAGTAAAATCATCTTTGCTAAGTACAGCGGGAAGTGTTATATATACAACTGGACTTACTAATGATTATTCTAACACTAGAAGTTTATTGGGTAGTTCTCAAAAAGTATTATATTCAAATTATAATTTAGCAACCACAACCACAACTACAACTACAACTACAACCACAACTACGGCAGCACCAACAACAACTACAACTACAACAACTACAACTACAACAACCGCAGCACCAAACACATTCAACGTAACAAATGCTGGGAGTAGTAATTATGTAATAGGTGGAAATTCAAATCCAACATTATCTGTAACCGAAGGACAGACTTGTACATTTAATATTAATGCAGCTGGACATCCATTTTGGATTAAAACAATAGCTGGATTTGGTGTTACTAATGCATATAATTCGGGTGTTACGAATAATGGTGAAGATAATGGAACAATAACATTTGTAGTACCATATGATGCACCATCTACTCTTTATTATAATTGCGAATATCATAGTTCAATGGGTGGCACAATTAATGTTACAAACGTACCTACCACCACAACTACAACCGCAGCCCCAACTACAACAACCACAACAACTGAAGCACCACCATGTGTACAATATAGATGTTTATCTTCAAAAGGAGGTTACATCTTTTGGACAGATTGTACAACCGGACTTCAATCATCTACATCTATAAATGGTGGAAAGGTTAAATTTATAAGTTCTACTACATACCCAATACCAGAAAAGGGTTCTAACACAAAAATTACCAAAATTACTACTTAAATACTTCTTTTTTATTTGGTAGTGTGGGATATTTTTCGTATATTTGAGTAATCTCAAACTTATATAAATGCTTAGTGGGGTTAAAAAATATACTTCAAAAAAGATTTGGAAAGTCCGATATTTTGTCGTATATTTGTAATCTCTTAATATTTATATACATAGAGGGTGAAGGACACTCACCTAAATAAAACCATAAAACATAAACTTTTAAAACCTTAAAAAAATGGCTATTAACTTAGACGCAATCAGAGGTAGACTGAACAAACTACAAAGCACAACTTCAAAGAAAGTAGAACTTTGGAAACCAGCTCCGGGCAAACACACTATTCGTTTAGTCCCTTACAAATTCAACAAAGAGAATCCTTTTATTGAATTATTCTTCCACTACAACATTAACAACAAATCTTATCTATCTCCATCTTCTTTTGGCAGACCTGACCCTATCGTTGAGTTCGCTGATAAGTTGAAAAGAATGGGTGATAAAGAAGATTGGAAAGCTGCCAAAAAAA
>Ga0209599_10001060_pt1 | contig 14295 bp, 8 predicted proteins | sample Shrwel_input2_FT_FD_187534 | JGI IMG/M metagenome (GOLD analysis project Ga0209599, IMG submission 187534) | Subsurface microbial communities from deep shales in Ohio, USA - Utica-3 well 1 S input2 FT (SPAdes) (version 2) ... | reverse complement strand
GGTCAGCGGTGTTAATAACAGCACCACAGTGACAGGCGCGGCTTCGGTAATATCGTGCCAGTCGATTTCCTGCAGATTAAACAACATCAGCACCGCGACATAAAAAATGGCGCCTGTGGTGGCATAGACCGGTACCATAGCCGCCAAGGGTGCAATAAAAATACAGAGTGCAAACAGCACCCCCACCACCACAGCCGTCAAGCCGGTGCGGCCACCAGCGGCAACCCCGGCGGCGCTTTCCACATAGCTGGTGGTGGTTGAAGTACCAAGCGCTGCGCCAGCTACAGCCGCCAGACTGTCAGCAGCTAAAGCGCCCCCCAGCCGTTCGACATTGCCATCTTTATCAGCCAGACCGGCTTTTTGCGTCACCGCCAGCAAAGTGCCGGAATTATCAAAGATATCGACGAATAACAGCGCAAAAATCACACTGATAAAAGCCGCATCAAATGCCGCCACAATATCCATTTGCAGGAAAGTCGGCGCCAATGAAGGGGGTGCGGACACTAAGCCCTGATACACCGTATCGCCCCGCAGCACCGCCACTGCAGTCAGCGTCAATACAACCACCAACACTGCGCCCTGAAACCCACGGGCACTGAGCGCTGCGATCAGGAAAAAACCAGCAATGGATAACAGCGGTGTGGCGCTGGTTAAATCACCAAGGGTTACTAAAGTGGCAGGATGCGCCACAATAATGCCAGCGTTTTTCAGCGCTATCATCGCCAGAAAAGCGCCAATACCAGTGGCGATGCCCAGCTTCAGCGTGCGTGGGATCACCTGAATAATCCACTCCCGCACTTTAAACAGACTGAGCAGCAAAAACAGCACCCCAGCAATAAACACCGCTCCCAGCGCCGTCTGCCAACTATGCCCCATGCCCAGCACAATACCGTAAGTGAAAAAGGCATTCAGCCCCATCCCAGGCGCCAGCGCTATTGGGTAATTGGCAATCACGCCCATCAAAATAGAGCCAATCGCCGCCGCCAGACAAGTGGCGACAAACACGGCTCCTTTATCCATGCCAGCCTCTGCCAACATCGCCGGATTGACAAAAATGATATAGGCCATGGTAAAGAAGGTCGTCAGGCCCGCCAGCATTTCGCGCCGCACATTGCTGCCATGTGCTTTAAGTTGAAACAATTTTTCCAGCATAGATCCATCCTCAGACGGGGGTTGGTATTTTTCGGCGCCGGCGTCGGCACTCAGTCAAAAATTTGTGTTGGTTTTCAGCGGTGAAAACAGCTGCTTTTGTTGCCGCTGAAAACCAACATCAACTGCTTTGCAGCAGTTATAGCGGTGGTAAATCTGTCATTGGCCAGCGTGGTGTCACGCCAATGGTGAGATCTTGTTGCTGCCCTGCCGCCAGCCGTTGATAACCGGCCAGCGCAATCATGGCACCATTATCTGTGCAGAACTCTTTGCGCGGGTAATAGACCTGACCTTTCATCTTTTGCAGTAACTGTTCCAGTTGCTGGCGTAACGAAGTATTGGCACTGACCCCACCAGCCACGACTAGTCGTTTCAGACCGGTTTCATTGAGCGCACGCTGGCATTTAAACACCAGGGTATCGACCACTGCCTGTTGAAATGAGGCGGCGATATCGGCCTGCACCTGCGGGCCTTTGCCTTCTGAAGCAATCACATTGGCCGCAGCGGTTTTTAAACCACTGAAACTAAAATCCAGTCCGGGTCTGTCGGTCATCGGCCGTGGAAATTTATATTTTTTGGCATCGCCAGAGGTGGCGAGCTTGGCCAATAAAGGCCCACCCGGATAATCCAGCCCCATCAGTTTGGCGGTTTTATCAAAGGCTTCGCCGGCGGCATCATCCACGGACTCGCCGAGTAACTGATAACGGCCAATGCCATCAACCCGGACCAACTGCGTATGACCACCAGAGACTAACAAGGCAATAAAAGGAAATTGCGGTGGATCGGCTTCCAGCATCGGCGCCAGCAAGTGGCCTTCCATATGGTGCACCGCCAGCGCTGGTTTGCCCCAGGCAAAAGCCAGACTCCGGCCAATGGCAGCACCCACCAGTAAAGCGCCCGCCAGTCCTGGTCCGGCAGTATAAGCCACACCATCAATACTATCGGCGGTGCAACCTGCTTCTGCCAGCGCCTGCTGGATTAACGGCAAGGTTTTGCGGATATGATCACGGGATGCCAGTTCCGGCACCACACCGCCATATTCGGCATGAATGGCAATCTGACTGTACAGTACATGACTGAGCAGCCCCTTCTGACCATCATAAATGGCAATTCCGGTCTCATCACAGGACGTTTCGATGCCTAAAACCCGCATTTTCTTACCTCAAGAGTCACAGCCAAGCCGCGAATTGTAACGGGATCTGTTCGCCAGAGCCAGCAAAGCATATAATTGCTTTACTTTAGTGCTGGCTTTTGAGTAAAATGCCGCACCAAATTTAAACGTATTGGTTAGCCGCTGACCAGAACGCGGTGTCCAGATTAACCGAGGTGAGATTTTAATGCCTGTAGTGAAAGTAAAAGAAAACGAACCATTTGACGTGGCTTTACGTCGTTTCAAACGCTCTTGCGAAAAAGCTGGCGTTTTAGCTGACGTGCGCGCGAAAGAATTCTTCGAGAAGCCAACTTGGGTTCGTAAACGTAAGAAAGCTGCTGCTGTTAAGCGCCACATGAAAAAGCTTTCTCGCGAAAACGCACGTCGCATCAAGCTTTACTAAGATCGGTTCCGGACTATGGCTCTGTTAGAGCAGCTTCAGGAAGCACAAAAAGACGCAATGCGGTCGAAAGACAAATTGCGTCTTAATACTATTCGGATGGCTTTGGCAGAAGTGAAACAACGTCAAATCGATTTGCAGCTGCAACCTGATGATGCCAATATTCTGGCGGTGCTGACCAAGATGTCAAAGCAACGCAAAGAATCAGCCGCTCAGTATACTGCCGGTGGCAGAACTGACTTAGCTGACATTGAGCTGGCCGAAATTACGATCATTGAACAGTTTTTACCGCAAGCCTTAACACAGGCTGAGCTTGATGATTTGCTGTCAGAAGCGATCACCGCCACAGGCGCAAGTTCGATGCAGGACATGGCCAAGGTCATGGCATGGTTAAAACCTCAGGTTCAGGGCCGCACAGATATGGGCGCGCTGAGTGGGCTGGTTAAAGCTCGTCTGAACTGATCGCCTGAATATCCGGTAATGGCTGTTAAACTGCACACCGTGCCTTAGCGCACGGTTTGTCTTTTTCTGCAATAAGCATTTTATAGCAAAGGAAAAAGGTGGCAGGACAAATACCCAGACCCTTTATCGACGACCTACTGGCTCGTACCGATATTGTTGAGTTGATAGACTTACGGGTCCCGCTGAAAAAAGCCGGTAAAAATTACTCGGCATGCTGCCCTTTTCATAACGAAAAATCACCTTCTTTTACGGTGAGTGCTGACAAACAGTTTTACCATTGTTTTGGTTGTGGCGCTCACGGCAATGCCATTAGTTTTATGATGGCGTTTGAACAGCTCGAATTTGTTGAAGCCATTGAAGAACTGGCCAAACTGCATCATCTGGACGTGCCGCGCGAAGCTGGCTACAAGCCTTATATTCAGGGCAGCGCCGATGATTACAGCCAGATGCAAAAAGCGGCACAAATTTATCAGCAACAGCTGAACAGCCAACCACAGGCTGCCGCTTATCTGCAAAAACGCGGCTTATCGGCGGCAACCATTGCCCGTTATGGCATCGGTTATGCGCCTGACAGCTGGGATTTGTTGCTAAAACAACTTGGCAATAGCAGACCTGCCCGCGATCAGCTGTTTGAACTGAAGCTGATCAACCGCAACGACAGTGGCCGCGAGTATGATTTTTTCCGCGATCGGATTATGTTTCCGATCCGCGACAAACGCGGCCGGGTGATTGGCTTTGGTGGCCGCGTACTAGGTGATGGTACACCTAAGTATCTGAACTCACCGGAAACCCGATTATTCCATAAAGGTCGTGAACTTTATGGTTTGTATGAAGCCAGACAACAACAGGAACGGCTGGAACGTTTGCTGGTGGTCGAAGGTTATATGGATGTAGTGGCACTGGCTGAGCAAGGGATTTCCTTTGCAGTCGCCTGCCTTGGTACGGCCACCACTGCAGATCATATGCAAACCATGTTCAGATTTTGCAGCAAAGTGATTTGTTGTTATGACGGTGACAGAGCTGGTCGGGATGCCGCCTGGCGTGCGCTACAAAGTGCACTGCCGCATTTAAAAGACGGCGTCGAACTGAATTTTGTGTTTTTACCAGACGGTGAAGATCCGGACTCGCTGGTACAAAAAGAAGGTAAAACCGACTTTTTGCAACGGCTGGATCAAGCGATGCCACTCAGTCACTACCTGTTTGAGCATCTGCTAAAAGAACATGATGTGTCCGGTGACGGTGGTAAATCAGCACTCTGGGTCAAAGCCAATGAAATGATTGGCCAGATCCCCAGTGAGTTTTATCGTGAAACACTGAGCGAGCGACTGAGCCAACTGGTTGGTCGTAGCCGTGATAGCGTCAAAACCGCCAGCGGCAAACGCAGCCAGCCGGTCACTGTGCCAGGCAGCAAAATTACCCCGATGCGGCGGGCTGTCGCCTTGTTGCTGCAAAATCCGGCGCTGGCCAAGGTGATGCCTTACGCACCTGAACTGGCACAAGCCAATTTACCAGGCGCAGCTTTGTTGCTGGCCATTCAGCAACATTTGCTGGAAAAACCCGGGCTGACCACAGCTCAGCTGCTGGAATACTGGCGGCAATTACCGGAATACAACATTCTGAGTAAATTAGCGTTATGGGACCATCAGGTTGCTGAAGAACAATTAACTCAGGAGTTTTTAGATACGTTTCGTTCGATCGAAGACCAATATTTACAACAACGCCTTGAATCCTTACAACGCAAGGACCAATTAAGTAAATTATCCGTTGCCGAAAGACACGAATACGCCATGCTGTTGAAAGCTTTCAAGAGCAAATGACTGCGGATGAGATGACTGCGCTGGCTAGAAAAGCTGCGCTTTGTTATACTCGCTCATTCGCATTTTTGAAATTTAACATATTTGGGTGGAAGAGCAGCCTCTATGGAGCATAATCCTCAGTCGCAATTAAAACTCCTTATCTTAAAAGGTAAAGAGCAAGGTTATTTAACTTTTGCCGAAGTAAACGATCACCTTCCACAAGATATCATCGATTCGGATCAGATCGAAGATATCATCCGCATGATTAATGACATGGGTATCCAGGTGTTCGAAACCGCACCAGATGCCGATGACCTGATTATGTCCGACGCAGCGCCGGACGAAGATGCCGCGGAAGAAGCCGCGCAGGCGCTGGTGAGTGTGGACAAAGAACTGGGCCGCACTACAGATCCGGTCCGGATGTATATGCGCGAAATGGGCACAGTGGAACTGTTGACCCGTGAAGGCGAAATTGACATCGCTAAGCGTATCGAAGAAGGTATCAATCAGGTTCAGACCTCAGTGGCTGAATATCCTGAAGCCATCACTTACCTGTTGGAACAGTGGGATAAATTCGAAGCAGAAGAAATCCGCTTAAGCGATATCGTGTCGGCATTTATTGATCCGAACGAAATCGACGACGTTGCCCCTTCAGCGACCCATATCGGTTCTGACGTGCCGGAAGAAGAACTGGCCGATGAAGATACTGATTTAACGGGTGACGAAGACGACGAAGACAGCGATGAAGAAGCGGATACCGGTCCGGATCCTGAGCTGGCAAAAATCAAATTCGGTGAGCTGCGTACCCAGTACGAAGTAACCCGGCTGTCTATCACGCAAAATGGCCGCGAACACGCCACCACCAAAACAGAAATTGAAAAATTGTCTGAGGTGTTCCGTTGTTTCCGCTTAGTGCCAAAACAATTTGATCGCTTAGTCAAAAACATGCGTGAAATGATGGATCGCGTCCGCGTGCAAGAACGCATCGTGATGAAAAACTGCGTTGAATACGCCAAAATGCCAAAGAAAAACTTCTTAAAAGCATTTACCGGCAATGAAAACAGCAGTGCCTGGATTGACGCTGAGATCGCCGCCAACAAACCATATTCAGCAAAACTGGGTGAATTGCGCGAAGAGCTGGTGCGTTCAACTGACAAGTTGCGCAAAATCGAAGAAGAAACCGGTCTGTCGATCTTTAAAATTAAAGATATCAACCGCCGGATGTCGATTGGTGAAGCCAAAGCCCGTCGCGCCAAGAAAGAGATGGTGGAAGCCAACTTACGTCTGGTGATCTCGATTGCGAAAAAATACACCAACCGTGGTCTGCAATTCCTGGATTTAATTCAGGAAGGCAACATCGGTCTGATGAAAGCCGTGGATAAATTCGAATACCGTCGTGGTTATAAGTTTTCAACTTACGCCACCTGGTGGATCCGTCAAGCGATCACGCGTTCAATCGCTGACCAGGCGCGCACTATCCGTATCCCGGTACACATGATTGAAACCATCAACAAGCTGAACCGGATTTCACGGCAGATGCTGCAAGAGATGGGGCGTGAACCGTCGCCGGAAGAATTATCTGAGCGCATGGGTATGCCGGAAGATAAGATCCGTAAAGTGCTGAAAATCGCCAAAGAGCCTATTTCGATGGAAACCCCGATTGGTGACGACGAAGATTCGCATCTGGGCGATTTTATCGAAGACAGTGGTTCAGAATCACCACTGGACTCGGCCACGATGGAAAGCTTAAAAGCCGCCACCAACGAAGTACTGGCAGGCCTGACCGCCCGCGAAGCCAAGGTACTGCGGATGCGTTTTGGTATCGACATGAATACCGACCATACGCTGGAAGAAGTGGGCAAACAATTTGACGTGACGCGTGAGCGGATCCGTCAGATCGAAGCCAAAGCACTGCGTAAGCTGCGCCACCCTTCCCGCTCAGAAGTATTAAAAAGCTTCCTGGACGAGTAGTCGCAGGCTGATCCAGACAACAAAAAAGCGCCTAAGGCGCTTTTTTGTTGTCTGTGCGTTGATGCCAATGCTACAGCGAGCTGTTAACTGCTGACTTTTATCGGCTAATATCGGCTGTTGCAAGGATGTTGCGGCCAGCATTTTACTGCACGAGCCTGAACCGCTGAAAAAACCAGCAATCGACTACTTTGAGACCACAACAACAAGTGACAACGGCAGCAAAAATTCATATACTGCCAGCGTTTTATCGTCAGGCAATTCTGCCAGACATCAGACAAGGCCCTATAGCTCAGTTGGTTAGAGCATCCGACTCATAATCGGCAGGTCCCTGGTTCAAGTCCAGGTGGGGCCACCATTTTTCAAGCACTTACACTTCACTTTAACTCTTTGCTACCTCTGTGCTGTTCATTTAGTCGCTCTGTTGCAGCAAATCATGCATGCTGCTGGCAACGGATTTCTCTGCAGCTTTTTCTTTCTATTGGTTCTGCAGCGGCTTTCCAGCAAGGTCACTCATTCATCCAAAGCTAACAATCTGAAAACAACGGCAGTTGATAGCTTTTACCTTTAAATTTAACCACCTATGTTGCAATAATCGGTTTTTATCTTGCAGGATTTTTGATGAAACCGACTCTTTTGCTAAAGCCACTGGCATTGTCATTGCTGTGGTTACCGCTGCTGGCTAGTGCGGCGGCTGACACTGGTTATCAGCAGCCGTTAAAAGCGATGGCTGAACTGGTGGATGCACCCCGCCAGCCGCAGGCGCTGGTCTCGCCGGATAAACAGTATGTGTTGTTTGCCAGCAGCCCAACAGTGCAGACGCTGGCCGATGTGGCCAAAGCTGAACTGAAACTGGCGGGCACCCGCATTAACCCGGCCAATCACACCCCAAGTCGGGCCTGGCCATTGCAGCAGTTGCGGCTGAAGCATTTAACCAGCCTGGCTGAAGTTAAGCTGCCTTTGCCGGCGCGGAATTTACATCAGCCGCAATGGTCGCCGGATGCCGCTAAAATTGCCGTGCTGGTGGAGGAAAACGACGCCTTATATCCCTATGTTTATGAACTCAATAGCAAAAAGCTGACCCGGCTGAGTGTGGCCGTGAACGCGGCGCTGGGTTTACAGTATCAATGGTCCAGTCAAAGTGATGCTTTATTGTTGCCCACTGTGCTGCCGGCGACACAGACGCAAGCCCTAAACCAAAGCAGTGCCATCAAGCCTGCTATCCAGCAAAGCAGTGGCCAGAAAGCCGCAGTCCGCACTTATCAGGACTTGCTGCAAAACAGCGCCGACGAAGCAAGTTTTAGCCGCTATACCACAGCCCAACTGCAGTTAGTGCCAATCACAGCGGATAAGACCAGCAGTGGCCGCTTGCTGGGCCAACCAGGCATCTTCACCGGATTTAGCTTGTCGCCGGACGGTCAATGGCTGTTGGTGAAAAAGTTACAACAACCGTTTTCATATCAGGTGCCTTATGATGCTTTTCCAACCAGTGTTGAAGTGTGGGACTTAAACGGCAAGTTGCTGAAAAAGCTAGCGAAAATTCCGCTACAGGACAAATTGCCCCAAGGTTTTGATGCCGTGATCACCGGACCCAGAGAGCATAGTTGGCGCGCTGATGCGCCAGCAACTGTGGTCTATGCTGAGGCGCAGGATGGCGGCGATATGGCCACCAAAGTACAGATCCATGACAAAGTCTACAGTTGGGCCGCGCCATTCACGGCGCCACCACAACAACTGCTGGCACTGGAGATGCGTTATCAGGGTATTTACTGGGGGAATGATCAGTTAGCTTTGGCAGTGGAAATGCGTTTTGCTGATCGGATGCTGCAAATCAGCCGTTTTTCGCCAGCGCAGCCTGCAACTGGTAAAACCTTATTTAAACTGCGCTCTTACAATGATGCTTACCAGGATCCGGGCACGCCGCTGCTGAAAGTAGGCCGTTACGGCACAGAAGTATTGGATATCCGCGCTGGCGACAGTATTTTACTCAGTGGCGCCGGTGCCTCACCCCAAGGCAACCGGCCATTTTTAGATCAATACTCCTTCCAGACCGGCCAGAGCAAGCGGTTATGGCAATCGGCCGATCAATGGTATGACCGTTTAGTCGCGGTACTGGATCAGGATCTGCAACAATTGCTGATCCTGCGCGAAGCACCGACGGTACAACCCAACTTTCAACGGCTGAATCGGGTGGATGGCAGTATCACCGCAGTCTCCGATTTCCCACATCCAACCCCCTCTTTTGCCAAAGTGCAGAAACAGCTGGTGAAGTATCAACGCAATGATGGCGTGGAACTCAGTGGCAATCTCTATTTGCCAGCCGATTATGACGCCAGTAAAGGCCCGCTGCCGGTGCTGATCTGGGCTTATCCGCGCGAATTTAAAGATGCCGCCACCGCCGGTCAGTTAAAAGAATCGCCCTTTCAATTTAACCGTATTAGCTTCCAGGGACCTCTACCGCATCTGGCGCAGGGTTTTGCCGTGTTTGATGATGCAAAAATGCCGATTATCGGCACTGCCGACCAGTTACCAAATGACAGCTTCCGCAGTCAGTTGATTGCCGGTGCGCAAGCTGCGGTGGATAAACTGGTCAGCATGGGGATTGCAGATCCGAAACGGATCGCGGTGGGTGGCCACTCTTATGGGGCTTTTATGACGGCCAATCTGCTGGCGCACTCCGATATCTTTGCCGCTGGTATTGCCCGCTCCGGCGCTTATAACCGCAGTCTGACGCCTTTTGGTTTCCAAGGCGAAGAACGTAACTTCTGGCAGGCGCAGCAGGTGTATCAACAGATGTCGCCGTTTAACTATGCCGATCAAATCAACGAACCGCTGTTGATGATCCACGGTGCCGAAGATAATAATTCCGGTACTTTCCCTATCCAGTCGCAGCGGTTATATGCGGCGATGGCAGGTTTGGGGGGTCAGGCGCGCTTAGTGATGCTACCGCATGAGCAACATGGTTACCGTGCCCGCGAATCTATTTTGCATATGCTGTGGGAACAGCAGCAATGGCTGGAACAGCATGTAAAAAACCGGCCTTAAACTCAGGTACCCAGCAGGGCTGAACTCTGTTCAGCCCTGCTTTATTTTCTCTTTCAACCACCAGCAACCAGCACCGAGCAGCCCATCTCGCCAACAATCACGTCCTCCGGTTTCAGTATCAGCCCGACCAGATAGCGACCGCGAAACAACAGCCCTTGCCACTGCTATTGCACCAGCTTGCTGCAGTTGCACCTAGACAGACTTGTTACTTTTTCACAAACAAAGCAATAGCATTCGTCTTGCTCTTTTAGCTTATTCACGCACAAATGCATTTTTTTTCGCCACAATATGTTTAATTTAAAAATTTCGTGGTACAAAGTAACATCAGGGCTTGGCATATTGGGTGGTAATGAAAGCTTTGAGCAGGAACAGCAGCGCCAGTTTTATTGCAGCAACAGCAAAACATCACTGCCGGCTGGAGCAATGACAACAAAAACAACAGAGACTTAAACCATGCCTGAATCACATAGCTCTCATGATCATCGTCACACTATGCCAAGAGCCAGACTTGCCCTGGCTATTTCTACAGCACTGTTGGGCCTGCATCCCGCCTGGTTAGCAGCACAAGATTTGCCGCAAAATGACAGCGGTGTCATTGATAAAACCGACACCGCACAAGTTGAGGTGATTGAGGTCAAAGGCATTCGTGGCAGCATCATGTCGGCGCAGGACGTGAAACGTTATGCCGACACGGTCAAAGACGTGATTACCGCCACCGATATTGGCGCCTTACCGGATAAATCCGTGACCGAAGCGCTGCAAAGGGTACCTGGCGTCACTATTGAACGTTTTGCATCGTCGGACGACCCGAAACATTATGCCGATGAAGGCACCGGGGTATTAGTCCGTGGCCTGGATCGGGTGCGCTCGGAAGTGAATGGCCGTGGTGCCTTTAGCGCCAACCCAGCCGGTGGTTTAAGTTATGAAGATTTTCCGGCTGAGTTATTAGGCTCAGTCGAAGTGGTCAAAAATCAGACGGCCGATCTGATTTCAGGCGGTATTGCCGGCACCGTGAATCTGGTCACCCGTAAACCTTTTGATACTGATAAACGGCTGATCGCCTTGAGCAGCAAAGCCAACTATGGCGACTTCCGGGATGAAGTGACGCCGTCATTTTCTGGTTTGTTCGCTGACAACTGGCAAAGCAAAGCCGGTAAATTCGGTTTTTTGCTCGCGGCCTCTAAATCAGAATATCAATCGCGTGGCGACGGCGTTGGTTTAGGTAATTTTCATTCCCGCGGCAGTGCCTTTATTCCGGTACTGGATCAATGGCAAGGTCTGCTGGATGTGGATCCAAAATCACCGTTAGAAGGCCCTGCCCTGCCTGGTCAACCGGTCGGCTCGGTCTGGCATGTGCCGGCCGCCATCCATTTGAGTACTGCCGATAACGATCGAAAACGCACCGGTTTTACCAGTTCTTTGCAATGGGCCAATCTCGATGAAACTGTGGTCGCCACGCTGGAACATATCAATTCTGAGGCGTCCCTGGTCTGGAATGAACGGCAAATGGGTCAGGCGGCACAGGGTTTTAAAAGTTATATGGGGTTTGCCCAAAACTGGAAAGGCGATGCCACCAACAATCAGCCGCTGACCACTGACAATAACGGTTATGTCACCTCAGGGATTGCCTTAGGTGCCAGTGCTGAAACACCATTTTTCTATCGCAGTCGCTGGAACTACAACGAAAATACCGTGCAAGACAGTTCACTGAATCTGCAGATTAAAGCCACAGATAAACTGCAGCTGGAGTTTGATTATCAACATATTGATTCCGAAAAAGTGGTGCATAACTACAGCATGTCCGGCCAGACCCGCGGTTTGAGTGTCGGCACTGTGTCACCTTATTTTCTCGATATGCGGGGCGAACGCCCAACCGTGCAATTTCTCAGTGATAACATTATGACGCCGGGTTGGTCGCCGAAACCTGAGTGGGATGGCCCGGTGCCTAATTTGTTCCTCGGCAGCGGGATGGAACAGGAAGAACACAATACTGCCAAAGCAGATAGCTTTAAACTGAATGCCAGTTACCAGCTCGATGGCACCTTTACCAGTGTTAAAACCGGCGTCTATCATACCAAAAAAGATTTAACTGTACGTGACACCGCCTATGAAGGCTGGACGGCCATTGGTACGCCGTGGAATCAGAAGGATCGCAATGCGGCCGCAGCAGTGAATCGACCCGAGTTATTTGAACAAGTTGATTTTTCAGACTATTACCATGGCGATGTCCTGCTTGGTAAGGTGAACAACTTTTATTTCCCGAAAATGGATCTGGTGAAAAATTTCGCCCAATCCTTGCGCCAGGGTTGTAAAGATGGCTGGCATAACGCCACCAGCAGTGCTGCCAATAACGGCGTTTGTACCGGTGTTTATGTGCCTTATGCCGACAAACCGAACCGGGTGGAAGGACCTTACGCCGCTCACAACATCAGTTCCTCTGAAGAAAAACGGACTGAATTTTATCTGCGCACTGATTTTGAACTGCCGGAGCTGGACATCCCAGTCAAAGGTAATATTGGCTTGCGTTATGTCAGCTATCAACTGGCCTCGACCGGCGCCTTTGTACAGCCCATTGCGGCCAAACGTGGTGCGGCCGGAACTTCACTAAATACGGTGATGCAAAAGCCTGAATATAAACGTTATTACGATCTGGCTGCTGGTCAATCTGAACTCAGTACTGTCGATGGCACCGATTACAACACAGTGTTACCCAGTTTGAACCTGAATTTTGAATTGGCAGATGATTTGGTGACCCGTGTTGGTGCTTCCAAGGGCTTATATTATCCAAGCCTGGTCGATGCCCGTAATATCAGTCTGTTGGATCTGGATTTTACCCGCAGGTTAAAAACCCCGGGCATGGATCAGGATGAAGTCAACAACCCGGTGGTGGCGCTGGATAACATCGAAGTCACTGCGTTAGCCGGTAATCCTTATCTGGAACCGGAAGAGTCGATCAATCTGGATGTCACGGCCGAGTGGTATTTTGCCGACGGCGGTTTTGTCAACCTGGGTCTGTTCCATAAAAGCCTTGATAATATTATCCGCAACCGGCAATTTGATATGGCGGTGACTTACGGCAGCGAAAAATATGACGTCTCAGCCTACGGCCCTGCCAACACCGGTTCCGGCACTATTCGCGGCCTGGAGTTTTCTTACTCGCAGTTTTACGACATGCTGCCGGGCTTATGGCGTGGTTTAGGTTTGCAATTTAACTATACCTATATTGATCAAAGTGGTCTGGAAGATCCGAACCAAATTGCCAAGGGCACGCTGGGCTTTAAGGAAGACGGCAGCCGTATTGAAGACAATCGCAATACTTTCCGTGTATTCAGTGGTTTACCTCTGCAAGGTTATTCCGATCGCAATATGAATATCGTCGGTATGTATGAGTACGAAGCGGTGTCTTTCCGCTTGGCTTATACCTGGCGTTCTGAGTATTTACTGACGCTGCGTGAGTCGGAAGAATTTGCCCCTGCCTTTGCCAAAGCCGCCGGTATGCTGGATGCCAGCTTGTATTACAGCATTAACGACAACTGGAAAGTTGGGATTGAAGGCAGCAACTTGCTGAACACAGAAACCAGAACCCAGTACCAAATGAATCAGGCAGGAGACAAAACGGATGCACTGAGCTTTGTGACAGACCGCCGTTATGCCCTGAGCGTGCGCGCTACCTTCTGATTTGGCCGCCAACATTCAGGCATGCACCGGATCCCAGCAGCAGCTGGGGTCCGGTCTATGCCCTCTTCGACGAGAAAATGACCATCCAGACTTGCCAGCCACAGGGACACTGGTTACCATAGCCGCAATCTTTTTTGCATTCGGGCTGTTATGCCGTTACGCCAACTGAAATTAGGGTTGCTTCTATTGCTGATGCTTAGCCATGCCGTCGCGTCTTGCGATAGCCTGGTCGTGCATTTGCCTGCCGAAGCCCATCCGCTCAGTCTGGCCGTCGACAGTTGTCATACCGATGCTGCAACCGCCGACAGCGCGGATCATCATTATCATGCCAATCCAGCCAGTCACCAGAGCGGAGACAGTGGCGAGCAACAGCCGCATTCTGTCCATGCCCATGTCAGTTGTTTTGTGCCTTACCACCCTCCGGTTGCTGCTATTGCAGCCACAGCCGCAGTTATCGCCAACGCAGCGCCAAATTTATCCAGTCTGACGCTGGCTCCGCCGGTGCCGCCCCCAACCTTAGCTTGTTGAGTTGATGTTTTAGTGCTGTCGCCACTGGCGGCAGTGTCAACTTTACGATGATAAGGAACAACTCTGATGTTATGCCATTTAATGGCTGGCGCTGTCCGCTTGGTCGGTCAGTTGCTGCC
>Ga0209599_10001058_pt1 | contig 14319 bp, 28 predicted proteins | sample Shrwel_input2_FT_FD_187534 | JGI IMG/M metagenome (GOLD analysis project Ga0209599, IMG submission 187534) | Subsurface microbial communities from deep shales in Ohio, USA - Utica-3 well 1 S input2 FT (SPAdes) (version 2) ... | reverse complement strand
GAACGAGGGCAACGATGAATACAACTGCGGCGTATGCGCCACTCGTATCCCTGGCCGCCCACGCTGGGGCTTCCAATACAACTACGAAACGGGGCGCATTATCAGCCAACGGGGGACTTACGACTTTGATGACCACGGCGAAGTTGTGGTTTGCGGGAAGTGTGAGCCCAAGTTCCACCCCGACACAATTTTAGAGGTCTAGCCTCTAAGCAAGCCCCGCTTCGTGCGGGGCTTTTGTTTGCTCGGTGAAGCGTATTCATTTTTTCATCAGCGTCTGGACACGCACGGCTGGCGACTTGCTTTTGTCGGTAGAGTTTGGTAAACTTGGCGTAGCCAAGTCGAAAGGGGCAAAAAATGAACAAGGCAGAACAGGCAAGACTAAAAGCAGAGCGTAGCGCTCTTGCTGTTGTATTGCGTGAACGCTCACGCTCAAATGCTTCGGGCGTTCACGGCAACAAGGGCACAAAGCGTGCTCGCACTCGCTCGGCCAGCAAGGCTAAGGCTCTACGCGAGTTCTAAGAGAAAGGGTATCCCAATGGGGTATTGGAAAATGAAAGGCGAACAGAGTGTTCTGTTCGTAGAAGTTCCCGAAGAAGAAATCACGGGGGCTTGGGGCGACAGGCCAGCAGACACGATTGGGTATGCGGTTGATGAGATTATTGCCCAGTTCGAAGAAGACTTGGGGCGCAAGCCAACCAAGCAAGAAATCCGTAATGGGTTGATGTTCACACTAAACGCCATAGACTATCTAGAAGACTAGGCGAACCAAAAGCGAACCCTTGCCGAAAGGCAGGGGTTTTCTTTTGCGTGCGTGCCGTAGAAGTGTATTCATTTTTTCACACTACGACACACCAGCACGGCTTCGATTTGTATTTGTCGGTGCGGGGCTGTATAATCTAACTATCAAGTAAAAATGCTTGATACCGCTAGCCTAGAACTAGATAAGAGTGGGTCAGGGAGAGTTCTTACCAGCCAACGATTTAGCGGTTCACTTAGAAGTAAAGGGGTTCACAATGGCTACAAACATCCAATTAGTGCCAGCCTACGGCAGGGACTACAAAACTCAGGCAGAAGTTCTAGCAGATTGGAACGCTAACAAAGACTTCTGGACTGCCGACATTATCCACGGATACGGCGTGGCTACAAACAAAGAAGACTGCGACTCAATGGGTCTGCGTGTTGTAATTCGCTACGCTAACAAGCAGAAGTTGGTTGCGGTAAAGTAAAAGTTTCGGGGCTAGGGGTTCTATCACTTCACCTAGCCCCGATTTTTTACGCCGCATCTGTATTCATTTTTTCATTTACATCACGGCGAGTGGCGTGGCGATTTGTATTTGTCGTTGGCGTGGTGTAAACTACTAGGGTAGTTGAAACACAAACCGCAAACAAAGGGGAAACAAAATGATTGAAGTTGCTTACCTAAACGAAGTGAAGTTTCGCAACCAAGTCCGCCGTGATTTGAAGGGCGTGTCTGCCGTAGCCAATAAGGCAGACAGATACCACAAGGGCTACGCTCACGTCGAACCTGTGTGGCGTGAACCTGATTGGTTCAAGGTCTGGTTCTATGACGCTGGTTGGTCGCACCACGCTGGTCGCCCGCTCAAAATTGCTCAAACGCTTCACCTGCTCGGCTACGAAGTCAAGTTCATCAAGGTCAATGAGTGGGGTAGCGAAAAAGAGATTGCCGTCTATCGCAAGGCGGAAAAGTAAGCCAAGCCAAAAGATAGCCCGCACGAATTGTGCGGGTTATTTTTTTTGTGTATCACAACGACCCTGTATTCATTTTTTCACTAGCACCCCGCGACGCACGGCTCAAGGGTTTGTAATGTCGGTGGAGTGTGGTAGGCTTTGCCTGTAATCTAAACACTAATGAAGGGACTGGGATGATTACTCAAATTGTAGGGATGGGCGCAGACGCGCCTTGCGAGCACGCAGAAAGCGGGACTTGCTTACAGCACCGAATTGTCGGTGAGATTGACGGCGACCAGATTTTCTGGGCTTACGCCGAAGTGCTAGATGATGGCGAGTGGGTGCGGGATGATGGCATTGTCTCGTATCAGCGCGACAGCATTGCCGTGCCAAACTTGGAGCACGACCCTGATGTTGCTCTGTTCTTTGCGGGTCAAGGCCTTGCCAAGATAGGCGACAAGAGAACTTACGACGACTGGCTTGCCCTGCTCAAGCGTTCGCTCTGGGAGCAGCGCGTAGATGGCGAGTGCGAGATTTGCCACCACGCCTATCCAGCGAACTGCTCTTGCCCTAGCGACGCAGACTGCCCTGATTGTGAAAATGGCAGGCCTTGCTTGTATCACTAATTCCATAGGCAAGCCCCCCGCTAATGCGGGGGGTTTGTTTTTTGCTGCGAGCGCGGCGGGCTGTATTCATTTTTTCACCTAAGGCACGGCTAGGTGTGTTGCGACTTGACTTTGTCGGTGGAAGCGACTATAATTTAGTCATAACTAAATCGCTTCACTCACTACTACACATAAGGGGTTCAAAATGACGGACACAACTTACGCTTCATCTCTCGGTAAGTGCTACGCAAAATCTGAGACAGGTTTTTACCGCCTTTACAAAGTAGATGGTCTTTGGACTATCTATCTAGTTCTACGAGAGTTCTCGTATGCCAGCGGCGAGTTGGTTGAAGGCAAACGCCTTACCGCAACTTTCGGTGGCTACATCAGCGACCCAAGCAACTTCGACATCGGGGTTGCCGCTTTGGAAGCCGAGAGTGCTTGGCTAATGGCTAACGAAGCGTAGCCGAAAAAGCAGACCTAGCCGAAAGGCTAGGTTTTTGCTTATGCGGAAGTGTATTCATTTTTTCATTAGGTGGCACGGCAACCCGAGCTTGACTTGATAATGTCAGTAGAGCTGAGTAAGATTACTATGTAATCAAAAGTTGATTACGGCAATACCAAACAAAGGGGCAGAAATGTCAGTATCAGCAAAAGAGCGTAGGGCTCAAGCGGTTATCCGCTCAGTTTCATCAACCGACAGAATTGTCGAAAATTCAGTTATCTCGCTAAACACCTTGACAATGGAATTAGGTTTTGCGAGCCGTGGCTTTGCCGAAGAAGAAGTAGAAATCAACGAGTATCTTGAAGACTACTACGCCGAGTGTGTAGAAGTCTTGGCAAAAGTTGCCGAGCTCAACCAAGCACTAGCCAAGTGGCGAGAGCGGGCTGCCGATGCTACAAACGCCGCCAACTTTTATCTAGGTGTCTAACACTCACCGAAACTGAATAGGCTCACCGAGTAAATCGGTGGGCTTATTTTTTTTACCAGCCGAGCCGAGCTTTGCGGGAGCGGGGTGTGTATTCATTTTTTCATTAGCGACACATTAGCCAGCGTTTCGATTTGCGAATGTCGGTGGCACCTAGTAAGATTACTAATGTAATCGGAAGTGCCGATTACGGAAGGGGGTCCCAAGTGGGACTAATCGTAAGTATCTATCGTTCTGATTACGACAGCACGATGAATGTATTCCACGGCAAGAGCCGTATCACCTTGGTCAATGTTGATGGGCCATTCCAGCCAACCGAAAACGCACCAGCCGCCAAGTTGGTTGCGGGCTACGGCAATACCGCAATTATCGTGCCAGCAGACGAAACCGAGTTTGACGGCGTTCAGATGATGGGCGGCACTTTTGCTTCGACCAGCGACAGCCGTTTCCAGCATGCTGTTGCGGCCCTAGACGGCGGCGTTTCGCATGTGGCCGTGGCAATTCACGACCGCCGTGAAACTTGGGCGGAATACGAGCAATACAGCAGATAAGCCAGCCAGCAAAAAGCTCGCCCTAGCAATAGGGCGGGCTTTTTGTGCTTGCGGGTTTCGCTTAGTTGTATTCATTTTTTCACTAGACACCACCGAGCATACGGCTATGGTTTGTGTTTGTCGGTATTGTGTGATAGGCTGGCTTCGCAGCCTACGGGCAAAGGCGGTTTCACCACCGCTGGCGTCTGTGCCGTTGCTTGCTCTTTCGTAATTCCATAGGCTCATTTTCCCCCTCTACGGGTTTCCGTAGGGGGCATTTGTGTTTCTCACTAGGGCTGGCAACCTATCTGCCAAAAAGGGTGGTGATTTTATGAACACAGAACTTTCATACGCTGAAAAGCGTTGGGTTATTGCTGAGGCTACAAGGCTTCGTCAGGTTGCTCTTGACTACCTCGCAACGCCAAATGATGGTTATTGCTTCCACGGCACTTATGTCGGGGGTTGCGGCATTGACTGGATGTGCGGCTATTGCGAGAGTGGCGACGAGGGCAGCAGTGCTTACGACTACTTGGAGGGCGTTTATCGCTACAAGGAGGCGGCAAGCACGCTGAGGGGCATACGCCGCAGGGCAAAGGGTCTGGAGTTTGAGGGGCGGATAAAAGCCGCCCGACAAGCCCAAGACTACGACCTAGCAGGAAGTCTTTACGAGGAGGCGTTAGCCCTTCGACTGCCTGTTAGGTTCTAGCCGAGTTGAGCCTATGGAATTACGGAAAGCGATTTTTTTTGCTGTGCGGAGTGTATTCATTTTTTCACCCGCTAGCACGGCAGGTGGCAGCGACGGCTTGTAAATGTCGGTGGTTTTTAGTAAGATTATTTGTAGTCAATGAAAGGGAATAAAAAATGGCAAGACGCTCAACCGGGGTTAGCAAGAAGTCGAACAGGCTCAACCTACAAGCATTGGCATTGGCTCAATCTTGGGGCAGGGATTACGGCGTTGGCGTGAAGTGTTCTGCCGAGTTTGCTTGGACTATCTCTCACGGCAAGTTTGGAAACCCAGCGGGCTCAACCGAGTTGCTGGACACTTTTAAAATTGCTCTCTGGCTAATCAAAAACCCTCGCAACGAACAATAAAAATCAGCCTCGCTTTTGCGGGGCTAATTTTTTATGCGGGGGGTTGTATTCATTTTTTCACTGGCTCTCACTAACACGGCTGGGTTGGAGTGTTGCGGGTTGCGTTTTGTCGGGGGTATAGACTAAACTTGCTGTAAGCAAGGGTGAAACAAAAGTAGCCCTATAACCGAAAGGGGAAACAAAATTCTAGAAGCAATAATTCAGGCCTTGCCCGTGGCTTACTTCGGGGCAGTTGCCGTGCCACTTATCACTACGGACATCCGTGAACACCGCTTGCCTAACAAATACACTTTGCCCGCAATTCCGCTCACGGCTGTTTCGTGGCTGGCTCTTGCGGTAATGAGTAATCGCTGGGTGGACTTGGCTGTGGCCGTTGGCGTGGCTGTGATTGTGTTTGCGGTCGGGCTAGGCGTAAACAGAACTGGCTATCTCGGTATGGGCGATGTGAAACTCTTTACTGGGCTGGCTCTAATGCTCGGCTGGTTTATTGGGCTGTTCGCTTTGCTCTTGCCGTTGCTCGCTGTCGTGATTGCCGTTGCCCACTATCTCATCGGGGTTGCCGTTGGCAGACTTCGTAGGGGCGGGTCGCTGGCTCTTGGGCCACACATCTTTGCGGGTGCGGTGCTGTTGTCTGGGCTTGCTCTAATCTAACAAAAAGGGAATTGCCTGTGTCGCTTCGGCGGTGCGGGCAATTTTTTTTTGCTCTGCGAATACACGGCTCAACCTTTGTGCTCGCAACTTGTATTCATTTTTTCATTGGCGAGAGGTCGGGTGCGTGGGGCGACTTGCGTTTGTCGGTGCGAAGTAGTAAGATTGGGTTTGTAATCAAAGATTACGAAACAAAATAAAAACAAGACATACCAAAATGAAAGGGGTTAGTCCAATGACTAGCACAATCGCACCAGTAGCAACTACCGAAGTTGCTACCAGCACCACCACCATCACCGACAAGCCAGCCGTTTCGGTTGAGTTGTCGGCAACCGCCCGCAAGGCTCTCGCAACCTTTACACGCGCGAAGCAAGCCGAAGCAAAGGCAAAGGCTCGCAAGGCAAAGGCAGAAGCAACTCTGCGTAAGGCTCTTGGCAAGTCGCTCAAAGGCACAATTGACGGCGTTGCCGTTGTGTCTGTTGTATCAAGCAAGACAACCTATTTCGACCGAGATGAGATGAAAGTGTCGTTCCCCGAAGCGTTCGAAGCAACTCTGCGAACCACCGAATACGATTACCTGAAAACTCTCTAAGGGTCGTGCGGATAGCCCGCCAGCCGAAAGGTTGGCGGGTTGTTTGCGTTTGCGGGTCGTGCGTGTGTGCGTGTTGCGGGGTTGTATTCATTTTTTCATCAGGCTATTTTTTTTTGGCGTGGCGACTTGACTTTGTCGGACCCCTATGCTAGACTACAAGAGTAGTCAAAAAGATTACGGCAACAAAAAAGGCAACATCAAACAAGGGGACAGAATGTTTATTCTCACCGACAAGGACAACCGAGTTCACTCGGACTGGATGGGCAAGCCAGTAGTATTTGCCACCGAGGCAGAGGCAGAGGCAGAAGTCAATGCCATTTGCGGTCGCGTTGGCTACAACCTCGCGGGCTGGTATGTGAAGGCTCTCTAAGCCTTACGGGCAAGCCTCTCGGAAACGGGGGGCTTGCCTTTTTTTTTTTTTTTTTTTTTTTTTTTTTTTTTTTTTTGTATTCATTTTTTCACTGGCTTGCGGGGCGGGCGAAACACTACACGGCGAGAGTTTGTGTTTTGTCTGTCGAGTATGATAGGCTTAGGTCATAAGCCGAAAGGCAGAAAGGGGCAGACGGAATGTCTGAACAAAGAAACAAAGAATGCGATGGTTGCGAACAAGCGTTCGTGGACAACACATTTTGGAATGACCGCAACCTATGCGAAGAATGCTTCCAAGTTGCGTATGAAGACGCTGAGGTCGCTAAGGCTGAAGCAAGGGCGGATGGTCGCTGATGATTTACAACAAAGAATACTTCGCAAAGGGCGAGGTTGCGGGCGGGCTGGTTGTCGAAGAGAAAGACTATGCGGGCAACCTAATCGCAACCCGAACATTCACCGCTGAGCCGAAAGGCGAGTTTGTTTTGACGCTGGCTTGGAATGGCATGCGTGAGAGTAAGCGTTTCGACAACTTCGCTACGGCTATGCGGATGGCGAACGGCTATTGGGCAAGGCAAGCAATTTGGCACATCACCGCTGAGGGCAAGCGTAAGCGGGTAATTCGCTGGCAGTAATCTTGCCGGACTTCGACAACCTCGCTCCGAAAGGGGCGGGGTTGTTTGTTTGCGGGTCGCTCGCTGGCTGGCTTGCGGGGGCGTATTCATTTTTTCACAACACGCCACGCTGGCACGGCGAGAGTTTGACTTTGTCGGGCGGGCGTGATAGACTACAAGAGTAGTCAAAGGGTTTGATTACAGAAGGGGCAGAAATGCTAGTAAAAATGACAAGCGAAATGCTTGCTCGCAACATCGCTGGACTAGAAGTTGCTATTGCTTGGGTCGAAAAGAAAAAAGAAGAAACTCACTCGGGCATTGATAAGTTTATGCTCGATAGTTTCATAATCGAAACTCGCGAGGTCATTGCGGTATTGGAAGAAGCCAAGTTGGAAAATGCCAAGGCGGTTGTGTTCAACTACGCAACATCACCCGAAGCCTAACCGCTCACCGAAGTCAAAAAAGTTGCTCGCCAATTCGGCGGGCAATTTTTTTTTTGCTTGCGGGGTTGCTTGCGGGTTGCTCGCTTGCGGGGTATCCGATGAAAAAATGAATACAACTTCGCATTAGTGGCACGGCTTGCTCGCGCTCGCGCTCGCGGGTTCGCGCTTGCGGAATTGCTCGCGCGTTGCGCTTGCGCTCGCGCCGAGTTTGTGTTATGCTGGCAAGTGCCAGCGAGATACGCGGGCAGAAGGGGGCAGGGTCTATGACCAAGCCAGCAAGCGACAAGCAAGTCGCGTTCATCACCACGCTCGTAAGTGAGCGCGTTTTCGAGGGTGCGGTTGAGTTCGCAACCCTCACCTCTGTCGAGGCTTCTAGCCTCATCACCACGCTTCTCGCTTCGCCTCGCAAGACGGGCGCGAGTGCGGGTTCGTTCGCTCGCGTTTGCGAGGAGGGTATGTATCGCAATGCGGAGGGCGACATTTACCGCGTTCAGCGTTCGCGCGAGAGTGGCAACCTCTACGCGAAGCGCCTCAATGTTATCGAGGGTGGCTTCGAGTATGTTCAGGGCGCAATGCGCCTAATCGCGCCAAGCGACAAAATGACCCTAGCCGAAGCCAAGTTGTTTGGGGTCGAGTTTGGTATCTGCTGTGTGTGCGGTGCGTTCTTGACTGACCCTAAGAGCGTGAGCGCGGGCATAGGACCTGTGTGTGCGGGTCGCGTGTAGTCGCGCCAAGTAGTCGCGGAAGCCTCACCGATAAGGTGGGGCTTTTCGCTTTTCGCGCTAAACGCGCTGTGCGCCGTTCTAACGGCTTTTAGGTTGGCTTCGCCTATCCACACCCGAAACGGCGTTCGTGGCTTCTGCGTGGCGCGTGCGGGCGCGTGCGGGCGCGTGCGTAAAAGTAGTTCTTGTGCGGTGGCTTCGCGCGAGTGTGTTTTCGCGCTCGCGGGCTTCGCGCTCGGCGCGGGCGCGTATTCATTTTTTCATCGCGGGTTGTGCGGGGGCGTGGGCGCGGGTGTTGCTTTTGTCTGCGGTTGGTGCTAGACTTATCGCAAGTCTTATCATTGGAGAATTATGAAAAAGTATTGGCACGACCTAGCGGGCGACAGACCCGAGATTAGTCAGTCGCGCGAGATGCTCGGTTTTGTTTTGCGGTCAATTGGAATTGTCTGCTTCGTGTTGTCTTTGTTTGCTTTGGTATCGGGGCGCGGTTCGTTAGAGATTTTCGCGCCAATGATTATTGCGGTAATCGCAATTCCGCTTTGGTTGCTTGCTTGGTATCCAATTCCCAAAAAGTATCTAGACTAGCGGGCGGGCTTGCGGGTTCGCGCTCGCGGGCTTGCTTGGTTGCTTGCGGTAATCGTTCGTATCCAAATGACTTGCTAAAAATTCTTTTGCTAAGGGCTTGACTTTTGTGCGGTTGCTTGGTAGACTTGACTTATCAAGTCAAGGTGGCTTGGTAGTTAGGGGCTACAAATGTTTACTCGTCAAGACCGCGCTTCGCTTGCGGTAATCTCGCTTGGTGGCGCTTTGCTTGTTTTGGCAGACGCTTACGGCAACCGCTTTGACCCAACCCTAGACGCTTCGCTTGTTGCTTTGGGCGTTGGCGGGTTCGTTGGCTTTGCGGTTATCTTGTTTGCTTGGAACATCGCAACTTATCGCAAAAAATAAAAGTTAGGCAGACCGCTTCGCTCGTTAGGGCGGGGCGGTTTTGCTTTGCTCGCTGGCTTCGCTTGCGGTGCTTCGCTTTGTGCTGCTTCGCTTCGCGCTTGGTTGCGGTGCTTCGTATTTTGTAATAGCTTCGCTTTGTATTTTGTGATGGCTTCGCGCTCGCGGGCTTAGTGTGATGTTGCTTCGCTTCGCTTCGCTTCGTGCTTCGTGTGCGGTGCTTCGCTTCGCGCTTGGCTTAGTGTTCGCTTCGTGTTGCTTCGTGTTGCTTCGCTTCGTGTTGCTAACTTTGACTTAGTGTGCGGTAGTTGTTGGGCGTTATCAATTCGTTATCTTGGTTGCTTGACTTTGTTGGCCTAGTGTAGTAGACTAGACTTGGCTACTCTATGCGGTGGCCTCATTCGTGTTGCTTGATTGCTTCGCGCCTATGCGGTTGGCTTCGCGCTCGCGGGTTGCTTCGGGTTGTTGTGGCTTCGCTTCGTGTAAATGTTTTTTGTTTTGTAAGCGTGTGGGTTATGGCTTCGCGCCAACTTTTTAGGGCTTCATGCCTAGCAACTTTTTTGTTCGCCTATGCGGTGAACTTATTTTGGCCGATGGCTTGGCTATGCTTTTGTTTTTACAACTTGACTGCTTGATAACTTAGGCTAACCTAACTTGACTTTTTGTTGATTAGTTGATGAGCTAGTTGTGTCTATCTCAATCACTCAACTAAGTTTCATTCATTAGTCGAAACTTTTTTTGCTGCTAGTGTGATGATGGCCAAGAATTTTTTTGTTCGTATCCAAATAATAATTGTTCGTATCCAAATGATTATCATTCGTATCCAAATAATTATTGTTAGGGTGCGAATGGTTTTCGTTCGGGTGCGAATGATTATCGTTCGTATGCTAATGACTATCGTTCGTATCCATACGAGTATCGTTCGTATCCAAATGATTGTCGTTCGTGGCCGAATGAAACTCGTTCGTGGCCTAACGATGCCACCCCCCTCGGTTTTTGGAAACGATTTTGCGAAAGACCAAATATAACGGCTACCGTCTCGCACCCCAAAAGCACTTTATGCTAAGGTACCCCCTTTTTTATTTAGTACATATACCGCTGCCCAAATTTTTAAAAAATTCGTCCTAAAGGTATCATTTCTAAATTCAGTGCTAAGCTATCTGTATGAATCGTCGCTCAGCACGTAGTCAGCCCCTTCCTCCAGAGGAAGCCGCTCACCTAAACTCCCTATCCAAAGACTCTCTCATTACTCGCGTCCACGAACTTTATCACCAGGGCTGGACGCTGCAAGCTATTGGCGACGCCCTTATCCCCCCACGCCCGCGCTCCACTGTGCGTAGCTGGCTGCTCCGGTTCACCCCTCCCACAGAACGTGACCTCACCGACGCCCCTATTCCTACCCCCACCTACAAGACCCACCCAGACGGCTACCAGAAGCGCCGCCCACAATCCCCGGGCATCCTCCCCGACGAGCTTGAGCTGATTCAATCAATCGCTCCGCTTGCTCGCACCTATAGAGCGAAGATGTCAACCAACTCTGCCGCGTGCGTCGCAAATGACCAGCTAACGGCCATCTGTATCCGGCTAAACCTCTCCGGCGTGTCGGTCCGCGAGCTCGCCCAGGCAGCAGGAGTTACCTACAGAGCGATGTCAAAACGCCTAAAATAATTCCCCTCTTGACACCATAATCTCTCCGATGTGATAATCTAGTAGGACGGAGAGTACTTAGACCTAAAGTCGAAAGTACTCTTTCGTGCTCTGTGACAATACAACTGAAAAACGAAAACAAGTCAACCAAGACAAAACACAGCCAAGTACTAACGCAAGGAAAGGTAGGCTGAATATGAAATGGCTAATTGGAATAGTCAGTTCGTTGTTGATTGCGGGATGTGCAACACCAATCTCGCATGCTAACGCGGACACTCAGTTTGTATTTGCTGAGGATGTACAGCCACAGGCGGTAACTTTTACGCCTGTGTCCCGCATCTTCAGCGGTGAGAAAAATACAAACAGCACCTTAAACATAAAAGCAGGAGTTGTCTCCCCGGAGAAACTAGCCGAGAAACAACTTCTGTTGCAGGTGCAACTTACAAACGCTACAAACATACGCAAAACTGTCGGCGCACTTAAGAAGCGCGTCGGACGCACCTGGTATGTATTCTCGGGCTCAACCCCTTCGGGTTGGGACTGCTCGGGGCTGGTCATGTGGGCGTACCAGCAAATGGGTGTGGAACTCGAACACCGAGCATCACTGCAGCAGAAGGCAGGAACAATTGTTAAAGACCCTAAGGTTGGAGACATCGTTGCCTTCTCGTATAAAAATTCCAAGTCCGCATACCACGTTGGAATTTATATCGGCAGTGGAAAGATGATTCATGCTAGACGACAAGGCCAAGGAACTGTTATTGAATCAGTAACAGCCTTTGCCGGAAAATATAGCAAGGTCACTTACACTCGCATTCTGGACACCCCTTAACCCACAGGATGTAGGCCCTGGGGTATGGCTCTAAACTACCCCACCATAAATTTTAGGAGTATGATATGAGTATGTTAGAATTCATAATCGTAATCATCGGCTTAGCCATCATCATTCCGCTCGCTATCTTTAGCGACCGCCCCTTCCGCTATGAAGAGCAAGAGGAAGTTGACATCCAACCTCTACTCGGCGTAGCTTATCCAAATGACCCAACCAAAAAAGACGAAAGAGAGTAACCCATGGTCAACATCCTCCTATTCCTCCGCTCAATTATCTGGACTTCGGTGTTTGCTGTTGCTCTAACGATACTTGCGCTGATTACAGCACTCTTATCAAACACCCCGACCCTTTCGCTAACCCTAGCCATCTCGGCCGTAGCCCTAGCGATTCTCGGCAAAAAGGACTAGCTCATGGACATTTTAGTAATAGTAGCTGTGATAGTTTTCGTTACATTCTCGCTACCAGCAATGTTTATTTTCTTTGCCATCCTCGACCTTGTTTTTGGAGATGACAAAAACAAAGACCGCCTACTACACCAGGAAGACTACGAGCCAATAGATGACAACCGTTAAATTCATCGTTCACACCCCGGACGAATTTCGAGATGCACTTCCTGAATCAGGAGTCTTCGATTTCACGGACTGCAGACTAAAAGTTCAGGCAAACGAATTCACCGAGGTATCAGAGCTTCACCAAATTACTAAAATCCTCGGCGCAGCTATTCACATCACCGACATTGAAATCAAGACGCGCCCCTATGACCTCTCATTTGACTATGACCAGAACGGCATTCACGTTGAGGTCATCTCGGTTCCTATGTATAGCTCCGGAGTCAAGAAGTCTGGATTGCGCCCGCGCACTCCAAACAAGAAGCGAATTAAAGACGAAGAATAAATCTTCTAAAAAAGCTTGACAGCCGAAACATAACCTAATACTCTAAACACAACGACAAACAACGAAAGGACTTTTCTATGTCTGAAACTCAGTACGTAAAGAAGCACCAAAAACTTCCAACCGATATCTACAATGCTTTCGACGAGATTATCGACAACCAGACTCGCGACCGCCTAATCAAGGAGCTACGCAGTACAGGTTGGACCCTAGAGTCAATCGCCTCAGCGTCTAAGCTGACCCGCGAACGAGTGCGCCAGATTGCTATAACTGCAAGCGATGCGCTATACGAGACTAGTGGCGTCGAAATCCCGCAACCGCCAATCAAGCCAGAGCGACCAAAGCCAGTCTACATCGAGCCGTCTCCAGAAATTCTAGCGAAGCTTCTAGCCCTTCAGCCATACGCGCAGCTAGTGCGTTCGAATGGAACCAAGTACCGCAAGGAAGCCGAAGAATACACGCGCCTACTAAACCAGGCTCACGTTGAAGAGGGTGTAACTCTCTACCGTCTTGCAAAGCGTCTCGGCGTGACTCACGGCGCACTGCGTTTCCGTCTTGTCCGCTACGGATACAAGACTCCAGTTAACGCAACTTCAAAGGTCTACACTCCGATTCTAGAAAAGAACCGAATCAAGTAGTCATCTTGTACAAACCTGATGTAGAATAGACCTTATGTCTAAAAGCATTATGGAACAGCTCGCTCTTCTACCTCCAGAGGAGCGAGCTGCTGCTTTGCAGGGTATGGACCCTGACGTTCTGCTTTGGGACTGGTCCGTCTGGGGTCGCCCAGAACAGCAAGCTCCCGAGGGTGACTGGAACATCTGGCTTGTTCTAGCAGGCCGTGGTTTTGGTAAAACGCGCCTAGCTGCCGAGTGGGTTCGCGAACAAGCCAAATACACCAACACCGGACAGCGCCGTTTTGCACTCGTTGCCCGTACTGCCGCCGACGTTCGTGACGTTATCGTTGAAGGTGAGTCGGGAATCATGAATGTGACTCCCCCTAGCGAAAAACCACTCTACGAACCTTCGAAGCGTCGACTAACTTGGCCTAACGGAAACACCGCCACACTTTTTACCGCTGACGAACCTGACTCACTTCGTGGTCCTCAGTTTACGCACGCCTGGGGTGACGAGATTGCAGCCTGGAGACAAACTCCAGATGCCGCAGGTATGACAGCTTTCGACAACTTGCGTGTTGGTACTCGTCTTGGCGAGCGTCCAAAGATTCTAGTTACCACCACCCCGAAGCGTACCCCGCTTCTCTACAAACTTATTGAAGAGTCTCGCACCGACCGAGTTGTCATTACCCGCGGCTCTACCATGGACAACGCAGGCAACCTTTCTGGCGCTTACCTCGACACAATGCTCGGCGTATATGAAGGAACCTCTCTCGCCCGCCAGGAGCTCTACGGCGAGATGCTCGAAGCCATGGAAGGTGCTCTCTGGACCGAGGAGTCAATCGAAGCTGGCCGCGAAGCTATGTACCCATTCTCTACTCCGCTTCGAGTAATCGGCGTTGACCCTTCGGTTGCTGAAAACCCTCGCGACGAGTGTGGAATTGTTGTTGTTGCCTCGACCGGAGAGTCTGACCTCTATAAGCGCAACGCTTGGGTGCTCGAAGATGCATCTATTCTCGGCTCACCGACGGTTTGGGCTGAAAAAGTTGTTCAGATGGCTCGTAAATGGGGTTGTCCAGTCGTTGCCGAGGTAAATCAGGGTGGTGCGCTAGTAAAAAACGCTATTCACACCATCGACCCGAGCATTACAGTGCTAGAAG
>Ga0209599_10001055_pt1 | contig 14339 bp, 14 predicted proteins | sample Shrwel_input2_FT_FD_187534 | JGI IMG/M metagenome (GOLD analysis project Ga0209599, IMG submission 187534) | Subsurface microbial communities from deep shales in Ohio, USA - Utica-3 well 1 S input2 FT (SPAdes) (version 2) ... | reverse complement strand
CCTGGCCACCGCAGGTGACCATATTCACATTCATCTCACCGCGGCCAACATGCTGGGCCAGATTGACCGGCGGCACACAGTACGGGCCAATGGCGGCTGGGGTCAGATCAATCATCAACACCCCCAGCGCATTGAGTTTGCGGGTGTTCTCGGCGTGGACATAAGCCGAGGTGGCGTCAAAGGCGATTTGTACGCCATCGGCCAGCACATGCGGCAGCAGACCATCGACGCCGTCAGCGGTGGTCTTCAGGCCCAGTTCGGCGGCGCGTTTGAGGCCTTCGGAGTTTGGGTCGATGCCGACCATCCAGACCGGGTCAAGGACGGGGCTGCGGCGGAGTTTGTAGAGCAGGTCGGTGCCGATGTTGCCGGGGCCGATCAGCGCGCATTGGATTTTAGCGGTCATGGAATATCTCTCAGTGGGGAATCAGCCAAAGCGCACGCCGCAGCTGCCAATGCCGCCCAGGCTCATGCGCAGCACATCACCGGCCTGCACCGGAATCAGCGCCGCCAGCGAGCCGGACAGAATCACCTCGCCGGCCTTGAGCGGAATGCCCAGGCGGCCCAGGGTATTGGCCAGCCAGACCATGGCGTTAAGCGGATGGCCTAGCGAGGCTGCGCCGGCACCCGTGGCGACCAGTTCACCGTTTTTTTCCAGCGCCATGCCCACGGTGGACAAATCCAGCCGGCGCGGGTCTACCAGGGTGTCGCCGAGCACGAACACGCCGCAGCTGGCGTTGTCGGCCACGGTGTCCTGAATCTTGATCTGCCAGTGGGCAATCCGGCTGTCGACAATCTCGAAGCAGGCCATCACCCCTTCGGTGGCGGCCAGCACGTCGGCGGCGGTCAGGCCGGGGCCGCACAGCTCGCGTTTGAGCACAAAGGCAATTTCGCCCTCGGCGCGCGGGGCAATCAGACTGGCGGTGTCCACCTGCGCGCCATCGTGGTAGAGCATGCTGGCCAGCAGTTGGCCGAAGTCGGGCTGGTTGACGCCCAGCATGGTCATCACGGCGGCGCTGGTCAGGCCGATTTTTTTGCCAATCACCTGGTCGCCCGCCGCCAGCCGGCGTTCGAGAAAGCGCTGCTGGATGCGATAGGCATCGTCCAGGCTTAGCTCAAAGCCGCGCGAGGTGAGTGGGGCAATGGCGCTGCGCGATTGCAGCGCCTGGTACAGTTCATCACCCAGTTGGGTGAGCGAGGGCTGACTCATAACAACCTTTCAGGAAAAACCCAGTCAGGCACTGGCGTCGGCTTCGGCCAGAAAATCCGCCACCAGGCGCACAAAACGGTCGGCGTGTTCAATTTGGGTCCAGTGGCCGCAACGGCCAAACACATGCAGCTGGGCGCGATCAATCCAGCGCGCCAGGGTCAGCGAGGTATCCAGCGGAATCACCTGGTCTTCGCGGCCATGCAGGATCAAGGTGTGATGCGGCAACGCGCGGATATCCGCTTCGGCGCTGGCCAGCGCGTCCACCCAGCGCTGGCGCGGGGCGGGGAACATGGCGGCAAACGAGGCCTGAAACCCCGGCTGAATGCTGGCCTGGTAGCGCTGCATCGCCAGTTCGTCGTTCACCAGCGTGCGGTCGTAGGCAAACAAGTCGAGCAGCTGGCGCATGGCGGCCACCGACGGGGTGTATCCCCACACCGCGTCCAGCCCGGCGCTGAGGGGAAACGGCACGCCGACGCTGCCCATCAGCACCAGCCGGCGCACCCGCTGTGGATGACGCACCGCCAGGGCAATGGCCACTGCGCTGCCAAATGAATTGCCCACCAGATCGGTCTGTGCAATGCCCAGTGCGTCGAGCAGGCCCAGCACGTGCGCCACCCAGCCGTCCAGCGAGTAATCCGGATTGGCTGGCCGTTCGGTCCAGCCAAATCCCACCAGATCGGGGGCCAGCACCCGGCGTTGCGTGGCCAGCGCGGGCAGCACCAGCCGCCAGTTGGCCCAGGCGCTGACCCCTGGACCGGAGCCGTGCAGCATCAGCAGCGGAAACCCGCTGCCCTGATCGTGGTAATGGGTGTCGATGCCAGCGGCCAGAATGCGCTGGCCGGTGTCGGGACGGGGGGGCGTGGGGTCAGTCATGGTGGCCTCGTGAAGTTGGGTTAAAGCTGGACACAGACGTTTTTCAGCTCGGTGTAGAAGTCCAGCGAGTAAATGCCGCCTTCACGACCAATGCCCGATCCTTTCACCCCGCCAAACGGCGTGCGCAAATCGCGCAGGAACCACGAGTTGATCCACACCAGGCCGGCATCAATCGCCGCCGCCACCCGATGGCCACGGCGCAAGTCGCTGGTCCATACGGTGGCCGACAGGCCGTATTCGGTGGCATTGGCGCGGGCAATCACGTCTTCTTCGCGGTCAAACGGGGTGATGGTGACCACCGGGCCAAAGATTTCCTGCGCCTGGCAGCTGTAGTGTTCCTGCACGTCGGTGATGATGGTCGGCTGCATGAACGCGCCGCCCTTCACCCGTTCCGGCAGGCTGGCCGGGTCCACCCGCTCGCCGCCATAGGCGATGGTGGCACCTTCGGCACGGGCGGCATCGACAAACGCCATCACCCGTTCGCGGTGGCCATGCGACACCAGCGAGCCCATGGTGGTGGCGGGGTCCATCGGGTCGCCGATCTTCAGCCCCTTGGCGCGCTCGACCAGTTTTTCCACAAAGCTGGCGTACAGCGGGCGCTCCACATAAATGCGCGAGCCGGCCAGGCACACCTGGCCCTGGTTGGCAAACGACGAACGCAGGGTCACGTCCAGGCATTCTTCCAGCGGCGCATCGGCAAAGATGATGTTGGGGTTTTTGCCGCCCAGCTCGAACGACAGCTTTTTCAGCGTCTGCGCGCAGTCGCCCATGATGGTCTGGCCGGTGGTGGTTTCACCGGTGAAGGTCAGCGCGTGCACGTCCGGATGGCGCGACAGCGCCGCACCAATCAGGGTGCCGGGGCCTTGCACCACGTTGTACACCCCCTTGGGAATGCCCACTTCGTTCATCACTTCGCCCAGCAGCGAGGCGGTGGACGGGGTTTCCCGCGAGGGCTTGACCACCACGCAGTTGCCGGCGGCCAGCGCCGGGGCCACTTTCCAGGTCATCAGCAACAGCGGCAGGTTCCACGGCGAAATCACCGCCACCACGCCAGTCGGGCGGCGGATGGCGTAGTTGAGCGCATTCTGACCGAGGTTTTCCCAGCATTCGGTGGCGATGTACTTGAAGTGTTCGGCAAACTGGACAAAGTTGGCTGCGCCGCGCGGGATGTCCAGGTGGCTGGCCAGCGACCACGGCTTGCCGGTGTCGGCCACTTCGGCGGCGATAAAATCGTCGGCGCGGCGGTCAATGGCAGCGGCCAGGTTCATCAACAGCCGGCTGCGTTCCTGTTGCGGCAGCTTGCCCCAGCTGTCGAAGGCGTGTTTGGCGGCGGCCACGGCGGCGTTGACTTCGCCCACCTCACCGCTGGCCACGCGGGCAATCACCTGACCGGTGGCGGGGTCCACCTTGTCGAAGGTTTTGCCGCTGTGCGAGGCGGTGTATTCGCCGTTGATGAAGTGAAGCACCTCTTTCATGCTGAATCCTTATGGAAATGGGGTCGGGTTGGGGAGAGGCGGGCCGGGACAATGCCGGCGGCCCGCCGCCTGCGGGGTCAGTCCGGGCGCTCGCGTGGTTCGCACTGAATGGCGGCCAGGCCGGCGCGGACGCAGGCCTCGTCCTCGGCTTCCGAGGCACCGGATACGCCGATGCCGCCAATCCAGTCGCCCCCTGCCGGAATCGGCAGGCCACCGCCAAACACCACCAGGCGGGGCCGGGCGGAAAACCCGAATTTCATTCCGTCGTCGTGGCCGATGTGCGACATCCAGTCTTTGGTGGAAAAACCAAAACTGGCGGCGGTGTAGGCCTTGTCGATGGCAATGTCGATCGAGTGCAGAAAGGCACCGGGCATGCGCAGAAAGCTCATCAGGTTGCCGCTGCGGTCCACCACGGCAACATTGATGCGCCAGCCGTTGGCCTCGGCATGGAGCACGGCGGCGCGGGCGGCGATGACCGCCGCCTCCCAGTTGATGCCGGGGAGCAAAGTGGCGGCCTGCATGCTCAGCTCACCACCGACAGGAAGCGGTCGTTCAGCTGGCGGGCGTGGTAGAAGATGCCCTTGCCGACTTCTTCCCAGGTCCACTTGATGGTGTCCATGTCCGGGTACCAGTCGTAGCCGCCGCAAAAGGTTTCCAGTCGGTTGCCCGACGGGTCGAAGAAGTAGATGGTCAGGCCACGGGTGACGCCATGGCGGGTGGGGCCGATGTCGATCGACACCTTGTTTTTCGACATGATGTCGGCAGCGCGCAGCACCTGTTCCCAGGTATCGAGCTTGAACGCCACATGGTGCAGCTTGCCCGGTTCTTCATGGCGGACAAAGGCAATGTCGTGGGCCTTGGTCGAGCTGGTCAGCCAGATGGCCAGGTCGGTTTCACCGTCTTCCAGCTTCACCCGCTCCACCAGGGCAAAGTCGAGGGCTTTTTCCATGATGCTGCGGGTGGTGTCGATGTCCGGGCCGTACAGCAGACAGTGGTCCATCCGGGTGGGTGCCATGCCCTTCAGGCCGTCCGGCCAGGCATCCGGGTTGACCAGGCCCAGGCCATTGCCCACCCGCTCCTTGTCGGCGTACAGCTCCAGGGTGTGGCCGGTGGGCACGGCAAAGCGCACCCGCTCACCCGTGCCCAGCATCTCGCCAGCCGGAATGCGCTCGGTGGCAATGCCCTGGCGTTGCAGGCCCTGCTCCAGCAGATCCAGCGTGGCCTGATCGAGCACCTTGAAGCCAAAAAAATCCAGCCCGGCGCGCTCAGCCTGGCGCAGCACCACGCTGTTGTGGTCGTGCTCGTCCCAGGCCTTGAAATACACCCGGCCCTGGGCGTCGCGCCCGGTTTCCTTCAGGCCGATCACTTCGGTGTAAAAGTGCACGGCTTCTTCCAAATCCAGCACACGCAGTTGGGCGTGGCCCGGACGCAATACGCCTGTCATTGCCATGATGTTGTCTCCTCTTGTGATTGCTTTGTCTGCCGCCGTGGCGGCGGGTATTACGTCTGCTCGGCAGCCTGCCGGGGGATGGCAGGCGGCGCGCAGACTGTTTTTTTCATTTTTCCCAGTACCTTCACGCTCAGATCCGATGCCGGGTAGATCCGGCAGGCCAGCACCCGCCCGGCCTGGGCGTCTTCGCGGCTGACGTGGTCCTGGCTCATGGGCCGGGCGGTGAACTGGCCCGACAGTACCTCCACCTTGCACACCCCGCAGCCGCCTTGCCGGCAGCCCACCGGAATGCCGCGCCGGCCCAGGGTTTCCATGCCGGCGAGGACGGTCTGGTCGCTGCGACAGCGATAGCGCTCGCCGGTATCGACCAGGGAAATTTCATGCTGGGTGGTGGGCATGTCAGCATCTCCAAAAAACGATACAGATAATTTTTATCGAAGTAAATAGTTTATCTCGAGATTTTTTTGTTCGGCAAGCAGGAAGCTTGCGGGTAAAATCCACGCTATCCTTTTCTTGCAGCATCACTATCCGGAACCCGTATGTCTCAAGACTTTGCGCTGCCCGCCGCCAGTGCCGCCCCGACGCCCGGCATGCCCAAAACCCTGGCTGAACATGCCTACCTGCGCTTGCGCCACGACATCGTGACGGGCCGGCATCCGCCCGGCAGCAAGCTGCGAGTGGAGCATCTGCGCGACGAATACCAGGTGGGGGCCGGCACCCTGCGCGAGGCCTTGCTGCTGCTGGTTACCGACGCGCTGGTCACCGTGCAGGGCCAGCGCGGTTTTCGCGTGGCACCGATTTCGCTCGACGATTTCGAGGACATCACCCGCGTGCGGGTGGTGCTGGAAACCGAGGCGCTGGGCCTGTCGATCGAGCACGGCGACGAAGCCTGGGAAGCCAACGCCGTGGCTGCCTTCCACCGGCTGAGCCGGGTGGAAGAACGTCTGCACCAGGGCGATGTTGGCTTTGACGAATGGGAAGCCCGCAACCGTGCCTTTCACACCAGCCTGCTGGCGGCCTGTCCGTCGCGCTGGACCCTGCACTTCCTGTCCATCCTGTATCAACAATCCGAGCGCTACCGTCGGCTGGTGCTGCTGGACACCACGGTGCCGCGCGATGTCCACGCCGAACACGCCGCCTTGCTGGACGCCTGCATCCAGCGCAATCGCCAGGCTGCCTGCCAGATTCTGGACCGCCATATCCGCACTACGCTGGAGGTGATACGCCAGCTGCCTGCCTCGCGGTTTGGCGAGTAAGCGGGCAGGCCCGCCATGCGGCCCGCGCCTGCCTAAATACTCCGGAACAGTGGGCTTTTCAGCTGCTGCGCGGCGTCGGCTGCCGAGAAAAACTTCTCCATGTAAATGTCGCGTTCAAACAGCCGCCCCTGCATCAGCGTGCTGATGCACGCCTCAATCATCGCTGGCGGGCCGCACAGATAAGCCTTGTGCCCCCGGAAATCATTGCTGAAATGCGCCTTGGCCACGTCATGCACCAGGCCGCGCGCGCCTGACCAGCTGGAATCGGCTGGCTCATGCGAGAGCGCCGGGAGGTAGGTGAAATTGGCATGCTGTTCCGCCAGTGCCTGCAAATCGGCGTGGTCATACAGCTCTTCGCCATTGCGTTGGCCATTAATCAGTGTGATCGGCAGCGTGCAGCCTTCGGCCAGCAGGTCGGCAATCATCGACTTAGGGCTGGACAGCCCGGAGCCACCGGCCATGAAAATCAGCGGCTTGCCGGCGGATTTCTTCACGAAGAAGCGCCCGTAGGGGCCAGTCAGCCTGAGTGTGTCGCCCACCTGCAGATGCTGGTGCAACCAGCCGGTGACCTGTCCGCCGGGCACGATGCGGACATTGAGCTCAATCACCTCCGGGGTTTGCGGCGCGCTGGCAATCGAGAATGCCCGTGTCTGGCCCAGGGCTTCAATCTCGAGATTGACGTACTGGCCCGCCTGAAACGCCATGGGCCGATCCAGCTGCAGCCAGATGCCGCAAATGGTGGGCGTCAAGCGTTCCACACGGATCACATGGCCCACAAAATCCGCCACCGGCAGGTTGCGGGCGTCGGGGTCCTGGTCGATTTCGGCTTCGATCACCACGTCGGATTCCAGCCGGCAACAGCACGCCAGCGCCTTGCCTTCTTCGCGTTCAAAGTCCATCAGCGCAAAAGTTGAGGCTTCGCCATGGTCAATCTCGCCGTCGAGCACCTGCACCTTGCAGGTGGCACACAGGCCGTGGCAGCAGGCGTGCGGCAGATAAATGCCGGCGCGCAGCGCGGCATCCAGAATGGTCTGGCCGTCCTCAACGTCGAGGGTGTGGCCAAGCGGCTCAATGGTCAGTTGGTAACTCATAAGGGGCTCTAGGGTCGGTCATCAGCCAGGGGCGGCGGCCATGCCGCCGCCGGGGTAAAGGACAGTGCTCGGGTTCAGGAGCCACTGCCGGCAATGCCGGTCAGACCGGGGGTTTGCAGGCGCAGGATGTCCTTGTGGCGCAGGCCCTGTTCGGCCAGGGTTTTATCCATATCGGGCACAAACGGCTGGCCAGACTTCAGCCAGGTGGCCTGGCTGAAGTCCACCTTGGCCCAGTCCGGGTGGTAGCCGAAGGAATGGGCCAGAAATGTCTGGCACAGCTCGGCAAAGCGGGTGCTGGGCGGCAGACAGTATGCAAACGGCGCACAAAACATCAGGTGGTTATCCCAGCCAACGTACAGCAGCTGACCGCCGTGGAAGGCGTCCTGCGCATCGGCAGGGGGAAAGGCATAATCCTTGAGGGCTTGAACAGCCATGGGTGTCTCCTTGTCGGGTGGCGCGGGAAGGGCAGCGCCTTCCCGCCAGCCAGCGGCATTGCCGGGTTCAGGTGTTTTGGGTGGCCAGGCCACGCCAGGTGTTGAAGTTTTGCTGGTCGCGCGAGCCCTCGTAGTCGAGGTTGTCGTGGCCCTGGTCGAAGTGATAGAAATCCAGCACGGCAGACAGCGGGTCAAAGCCTGCCGCTGTCGGGTCGGTGCCCTCGGGGAAGCAGTTGCCCTGATAAATCTGGTGTACCGGCAGCCAGGCCTGAATGTACTTCTCCGGCTCGTTGTCGAAGATGTGCTGACAGCCATCCGAGCAGGTGTGGTACTTCTCGCCCTGGTATTCGGATTCGCGGTAGCAGATCTGGGTCGGGTCGCCCGGCTCGGTGAACAGCATCGGGATCTGGCACACCTGACACAGCATCGGCAGGGTGTTGCTGTAGAAACGGTTGCCCTTCTCGGCCTCGTCGCGCCAGTGGGTGAAGCGGGCGCGGTAGTACTTGTCGAAGGTGTTCGGGTACTTGGCCGACAGCCAGTCCATTTCCTCGTCGTTCGGCATCCAGGTGTGGAAAGCGGCGGCACCGCCGTACTGGTAGAAAGTCGCCCAGGCCTGATGCGACACGTGCTCCTTGTCTTCGCTGCACTGGGTCAGACATTCCGGCACCTTGATGCCGTACTTGGCCAGGTCGTTGAACAGCGCGCCGCCGTTCTGCTCGAAGTAGATTTCCCAGGCTTCCTTCCAGCTCATCACCCGCTTGGGCAGCATGTAATCCATCATCATGCCGACCAGGGTCAGCACACGGATGCCGCGCCAGGCCCACTTGTCGATCCACTTCTGCACGATGGGCAGGTTGTCCGGGTCCTGCTCCAGCATGAACTTGATGCATTCCAGGCCCAGCGTCATGTGGCGGGCTTCGTCGGACTGCGCCGAGAAGCCAAAGGTGACGGTGGCCATGTCGCCGTTGTAGGCAGCACCGGACATAAACGGTACGAACAGCAGATTGGTCAGCACGTATTCGAAGCTGAAGCCAATGGCGATCATAAATTCGAAAGGACCGGCACTGAAGGCATCGTCGAAGAAGGACTTGGGCACCGAGAGATACCAGACCCGCTCATGCATGTGCTTGAAATCGTGGAAGCCGTCGTAATACTTGTTGTAGTTCGACAGGGCATGAATCTGGGTCTGGGCGTGACGCATTTCATCGACCGCCTGCATCAGGCAGGCCACACGCGGGCCCACGCCGGGGAAATTACGCCCGGCGGCAGCAAAGCCGCGATGCGCCATGTACTCAAGCGGCGAAACACCAGTCAGAAACAGCTTAACCGCATTCAGATAACGCGCATCGGTGATGCCCAGGTGGCCGTTGTTCTGGGCAAAGGCATCCAGCACCGCGTACAGCTTGCGCTCTTTTTCCGCCTGGTACTTCCAGTAGGCGTCCATGGTCAGGCGGAACGGGTCTTCCCATTTGTCCCAGTCGTGAATCTTGATGCCTTCGAAAGTTGCCTGCGGGAAGACCTTTTCCATCGGCTGGTAGGTGGTTTCCCAGTCCAGGCCACGGGTCATGTGCGCATACTTTTCTTTCAGGCCCAGTTTCTTGACGTGCATATCCATGTTCTGTTCCTTCCTCAGTTCTTCCAGGCGAGCGTGAACGCGTCGTCGTCTTCGTCCAGATGGCCAGACAGGGTAATCAGGTTGACCTGCAGTTCCCGCAGATCAAAGTCACGGCCAATCAGCGCTTCAATCGAGGCGCGCTTGACGGTCAGGCTGCCTTCGGCGTTGATCTTGACCATGGCCGGTTGCTGTTCGAGCACGGCGTGCGGGTTGTCGGCCAGGATGGCCTCGATGATCGGGCGGGTGTCTTCGTTGGTCTGGAATGCGATGAATACCTTGGACATGGCTTATTCCTGCACGGTTAGCCCGGCCTTGCGGCAGCGGGCGGTGAATTCAGCCAGCACCTCGGCCAGCACCAGGTCGGCATCGCCGGCAAACGCGCGCACCGCCAGCGGCTGGAGCGCGTCCAGCGCGGCTGCGCGGTACTGGGTCACCCAGGCGCTCAGTTGTGCCTGGTTTTCCGGCGACTCCGCTGCCACCACCTTGATCTGGGCGTCGATCCATCTGGCGGTTTCGCTGGCCCATTCGGCCATGAAGCGCGTCATCATCGACACGGCGGTGGCACCGCCGGCAGAGAACCTGGCGTCCAGCTGGTCGTAAATCAGCGGATAGCACAGGCCTTCGAGGACAAAGTTCTGGGCAACAAAAATTTCGAACCAGTCGTCCAGCACCAGCAGGTTTTCCACCTGGCGGCGCATCGGCTGCCAGCTGGGGTGATGCATCCAGGCATGCTTGGCGGCGTCCAGCGCCTCAGGGCCGCCCAGTGTCAGGCCGATGCGCGTCAGGTACTGGGCCACGCCCAGGTGATCCATGGCGTGATACAGGCAGGGCTGGGTCATTGCCGTGCCATAGCCGTAGGCGGTGATGTAGGCGTTGCCCATGTTTCCCGCCCATTCCATGTGGCGCAGCGGGGTGAGCAGTTCCAGCGCCAGCTGGCGCAACCCTTCCGGCATCAGATCGGCCAGGCCGCGCGCTTCGATCATGTCAAAGCTGGATTCGGCGGCTTCCTGCTGGCGCGCCCGGGCGATGGTGTACGCACCGTAGTAAAACTGGCGCGGGTCTTTCAGCGCGTACCAGTCTTTCATGTGAATCCGGGTGCGGGTTGGGTCGAACAGCCGCTTGTCGGGCTCCCACATTGGCCGGTAATGAAAGATATCGGTCTGCTGAAGGTCGTAGGTGCCTTCCTGATAGCGGCTGGCCGGCTTGTCGCCAAAGCGGCGGGCAATATGGTCGAAGGTGTGTCGCAGCGGCTTGATGGTGACCGTGCGCAGGTCGATTTGCATGCTTGTCTCCTCTTTTATTCTGATGGCCAGGGTCGGGTCAGACAGTGGTGCGCCTGCTGCCCATGCCCTTCTTCGTCTGCCTGACTGGCGCGCAGCCGCGCCGCCCAGTCGCCAGCCTCGGCGTCCAGCGGGGCCAGCAGGGTGACCTGATTGGCCTGACAAAACGCCTGAAACGCGGCTTCCGGCAACACCAGCTCGACGGACAGCGTTGGGTCGCCGATGGCAAAGGCAAACTCGACAAACGGCGGGTGTTGCTGGCCGGTTACCCGGACAAAGCGGGCCGTGGGGTCAAAATCAGCGGGGCACATCATCCACTCCATCACAACCAGACATCTGGCCCACTGCCTGTTTCAAGACGCGTGCCAGTGTGATAACTGCTTGTTTTTACAGAAAAGCCTGGATTTGCTGCGACGCAACACGTTGAAAATATTGATGTTTTAAGCAAATTTCGATTTTTCTGGCTGCTCAAATGGTAAATTGCTCAATCTGCGCCGGCTGGTTACGCTTGCTGGCTGGCAGCCCCACGATTCCGCCTGCAAGAGCGGAACGCCACACTCACGAGGAGGAGATTGAGATGACGGCCATCAAGTACCCCAAAAACCAGGATTTGCGCGAACTGGTGCGCTTTTCCTGTGAAACCGGGCATATCTGGCTGGCGGAAAGCCGGATGCTGATGCTGCACGCCAGCGCCATGGCACTGCTGCGCCGCGAGCTGATTCAGCAGGTAGGCCCGGAACTGGCGCGCAATCTGCTCACCCGGGTGGGCTATCAGTCGGGGATGAACGATGCGGAAATTGCCCGCAAGATTCGCGGCAGCGCCAACCCGCAGGATGCGTTTGTGGTGGGCCCGCAATTGCACATGCTGGAAGGCAGCGTGAAGGTGATTCCGGTGCGCATGGCGTTTGACCAGGCAGCCGGGCAGTTTGACGGCGAGTTTTTGTGGGAGGGCTCGTGGGAAGCCGACGCGCATGTGCGCGACTTTGGCCATACCGACGACCCGATGTGCTGGATGCAGATTGGCTACGCCTCGGGCTATACCTCGGCGTTCATGGGCCAGTTCATCCTGTTCAAGGAGGTGGAATGCGCCGCCGCCGGGCGCAGCCACTGCCGGATAGTCGGCAAGCCGCTGGCCGAATGGGAAGACGCCGAAGACTACCGGCATTTTTTTGCCCAGGATTCGATCCAGACCCAGCTGCAGGCCTTGCAGCATCAGGTGGAGGTGCTGCGCCGCTCGGCCCAGCATCCACCCTGCGATGGCATGATTGGCTCGGCAACCAATTTCCGCCACGCCTGCCATCTGATCCACCGCGCCGCTGCCAGCACAGTGACCGTACTGCTGCAAGGCGAAACCGGAGTGGGCAAGGAACGCTTTGCCCGGCTGCTGCACAAGCAGAGCCCCCGGCGCGAACAACCGTTCATTGCGGTGAACTGTGCGGCGATTCCGGAAAACCTGATCGAATCCGAGCTGTTTGGCGTAGAAAAAGGCGCGTATACCGGCGCGCAGCACACCCGGATGGGCCGCTTTGAACGCGCGGATGGCGGCACGCTGTTTCTGGATGAAATTGGCGAACTGCCGCTGGCGGCGCAGGCCAAGCTGTTGCGGGTGCTGCAAGAGGGTGAAATCGAACGGCTGGGCGACCAGAAAGTGCGCAAGATCAATGTGCGGCTGGTGGCCGCGTCACACGTTGACCTGAAACAGGCTGTGGCCGACGGGCGCTTTCGCGCCGACCTGTACTACCGGATTCATGTCTATCCGGTGGTAATTCCGCCGCTACGCGAGCGGCGCAGTGATATTCCGCTGCTGGCCGAAGCGATTATCGAACGGCTGACCGCGCTGCACGAAAAACCGGTGTGCGGCATCACCGACAAAGCGTTGCGCGCGCTGCAGGCGCAAGCCTGGCCAGGCAATGTGCGCGAGCTGGAAAACACCCTGGAACTGGGGCTGATTCTGGCTGACCCCGGCGGGGCGATTGAGCTGAACCACCTGTTTCCGCTGCACAGCGAGCCAGACCACACCGGCCTGGACCGCCAGGGCAATTTGCAGGCCGACAGCCACACCAGCCGCGCCGCGCTCTACGAGCAGATGCTGGCCAGCGGGCTGAATTTTGATGATATCGAGCGCGGTTTTCTGGATCACGCGGTGCGCAAGGCCGACGGCAACCTGTCGCGGGCGGCCAGAATGCTGGGCATGACCCGGCCCCAACTGGCCTATCGGCTGAAAAAGACCCTCAGCCAGGCCAGCGTCGTGAGCTGAGCCACTGAAAACGTGACAGTCACGCGAATGTGTGTTGATCTGGTGATGACACGCAAACAAACTGAATAGGGGGGAAGGGGCGTGTGGAGGTGGGCACGATGCTGAAGTATCTATTCATATCATCAGACAAAACCCCGCCAAGCCATTGATATACAATCAAGCCTTACCAAAAAAATCTATTCACGCTCATGCCTGACACTGATCTGTTTGCCCTGTTGCGCCATGGCCCGCTGGACGCGCCCAACCTGTGCCAGCGCCTGGCCATCAGCCAGCCCACCCTGTCGCGGCGCATTGCTGAGGCTGGCGACGCCATTGTGCGCATCGGCCGGGCGCGCGCCACCCGGTATCTGGCTCGCCGCGCCGTGCGCGGGCAACACAGCTTTGTGCTGTATCAGGTAGACGCCAGCGGGCAGGCGGTGCCGTGGGGCGAGTTGATCCCGGTGCATCCGGGCTTTGTCTGGCGCGCCAACAACGGCGTCAGCAGCTGGAGTGAAGGGTTGCCATGGTGGCTGCAGGACATGCGACCGCAAGGTTTTCTGGGCCGCGCCTGGGGCCGTGCGCGCGCCAGCGCCTTGGCCTTGCCTGACGATGTGCAGGAGTGGAGCGACGAGCATGTGCTGATTGCCCTGGCCGCTGGCGAAGCCGACGCACCAGGCAATCTTTTGATTGGTCAAGCCAGTCTGGCCGCCTGGCGCATCCATGCGCCGCTGTCACTGCGCCACGAGCAGCGCGCCGAGCACTATCCGCGCCTGGCGGCGCAGGTGATGGCGGGCGAGCCGATTGGCTCCAGCGCTGGCGGCGAACAGCCCAAATTCGCCGTACGGGTGGACGGCCAGGATGTGCTGGTGAAATTCAGCGCCGCCAATGACAACGCCGTCAGCCGGCGCTGGCGCGGCCTGCTGCGTGCCGAACATCTGGCTTTGTGCTCACTGGCGGAACACGGCCTGGCTGCCGCCGACAGCGAAATTTTCGAGCACGACGGCCAGTGCTTTTTGCAGCTCACCCGCTTTGACCGCACCCCAGCCGGCGGCCGCCTGGCGCTGACCTCGCTGGCGGCGCTGGATGCCGAATTTCTTGGCCTGGGTGCCACCGTCTGGCCGCAATACACCGCCGCCCTGCTGGCGCAACAGCGCATCACCCCCCGCGCCCACCACGACGCCTGCCGGCTGTACGCCTTTGGCGTGCTGATTGGCAACACCGACATGCATACCGGCAACCTGTCGTTTCTGCACAACGGCCCACATCCGCTGGAACTCGCCCCCACCTACGACATGTTGCCCATGGCCCTGGCCCCCAATCGCCAGGGCGATATGCGCGACAGCATCCCGCCCCCCGTGCTGAACAGTTGGGTGACGCCGGCGGTTTGGGCGGAGATGGAGGCGGTGGCGGAGGGGTATTGGG
>Ga0209599_10001051_pt1 | contig 14354 bp, 29 predicted proteins | sample Shrwel_input2_FT_FD_187534 | JGI IMG/M metagenome (GOLD analysis project Ga0209599, IMG submission 187534) | Subsurface microbial communities from deep shales in Ohio, USA - Utica-3 well 1 S input2 FT (SPAdes) (version 2) ... | reverse complement strand
TTATTAGATTAATACAAAGCCATTCTTGTCAACTTTGCCTGCTTTATGTAATGATTGTAATTCTGCAATAGACTTACCAAGTGTTTTTTGAAAGTGAGGAGCGTCTACGAATTTCCAATCACCACCCCACTCATAGCCATATCTTTTAAAAATAGCTACAATTTCTTGCCAATCACTCTTGCCATCACTATCAAAGTCAGTCTTCAAGTCCCAACTTGCAGTCTCAAAAGTACCGTTCTTATCTTTGTCTACTAAAAGTACAATGTCAATAGCTAAGCCATAGTTATGGTAAGACTGACCGCCTTTAGCTTTAGTAACAATAGCACCCGGCTTTGTTCTACCTTGAGCAAACAATGCGTCCTGCTCAGCAAATGTTCTAAGCGTATAAGCAAAACGACAAGCTGCTGTGCCTGTTAAAGATGAAACAATCTCATCATACATAGTTAACGCTTCATCTCTTAACTTAGGGTGAAGCAATTGGATTCGCTCTAATGTTTTTTCGTCTTTCATTATTCTTCTTTTTTAATGTCTGTTTCTTTAAATCCTTTAATTAATCCTGTTACTGACTCAATAGTAGTAAGCCCTAATGCTACAGCACTAAGAGCGAATGTTGCCCACACAAGTGAATCAGCCGGAGCAAACTCCCCGTGTGTTTTTGAATTGTCATATAAGGTGTAAAAAAGAGCAAACGCTCCTATTATACCTACTAATCTTTTGCTTGACGTTCCACTTTCTGAGGAAAAAAATCCTCCTAACCAACCAAATATCTTTTTCATATTAATTTTTTATTGTAAAAAATTGAACTACTATTACCAAAATTAACACCATTTTTTGAATAAAATCCCACTCATCATCGTGATATTTATATTTAATTGGCATATTCAACCTCTCTTCATACTTTAAACGATACTCATTTACCTTTAATGTCAGTACGTTTTTAGTACTATCATTTGCTGTTAAAATAGAATCATTTACTTTAATGCTACTATCAACTAACTTCTTCAAAGAATCTATTCTATTCTTATTAATATCGTATGATTTATTTATCTGCTCTCCTTGCTTTATTGTCATCAAAATAACAGAGTCATTGCCTATCTTCTTAATAATTGGATATTGGCAATAGCTTGAATTTGTTATTAGTATCAGCAATAGCAGAGTCAGCGTTAGCCTTAAATGCATTTAATTCTACTTTTAAATTGAATACTTCTTCTTTTAAATCAATAATCTTATTGACTGTTTGAGTCACAATAGCGCTTTCTTTTTTAGCAGCAGCCACTTGTGCCTGAGTAGTTAACTTGTTTTGATTGTCTATATTCTGCATCATCTTCTCAAACTCCATCTCTTTTCTTTGCTCTTCACTTACATTCTGAGTCATAGCTTGACAAGAAGTTAACACAATCATAAATATTAAATACCTCATTTTATCTCCTGTATTTTCCCTAACTGAACAAGCGTACTTAACTTAGTACTTGTAACAGCTTTTAATGAATCACTTCTTCTCAAAGCATCACTAACTACATCAACCCTATTCTCCAATTTCTCAATCCTAATGTTTTGAGAAACACCTTGTTCTTTAAATGTTGTCTTGATGTCTATATATAAATACCCAATAGCCATAAGGACAATGAACAAGGTAGCAACAACGGGATTCTTGCTAAACTCTTTAAATGTTACAGGCAACTTTAGATTATCTGTAGCAGTGTCTGTTATCTTATCACCTATTGACTTCTTTGCCATTGTATTGATTTTACTTTCCTTGACCCCTATAAGGCTTCTTATACAACTTACTATTCTTGTTTGTACTTGTCTTGCTTTTAGCAGCAACACCTCTTGTTTTTGACTTCTTTACATAAGAAGTACTATTTGTAATTTTTGCCATTACTTTTTAACTATAAATTCAGTGATAATTTTTAATGCACCTAATCCAACCAATGTAACTAAAGCATAGAAGTAAGACTTATACTTTTTAAGTTCTGCCTTAACATCACCTAACTCTTTCTTTACTTCTTTAAACTCGCTTATCAAACCATTTGAATCTTTGTCAATAGGGTTGCCGGCCAAAAGAGTGTAGACATCTTTTAACATAGTCTTCATCTCAGCCATATTGCCCTTAATGGACTCTAATTCTTCTGCCATAATATCAAGTCTGCTATTATCTTGGTTATTCATAACAATATCAAATTACCAAAGTGCGTTAATAAGTGTTGCTGTTGTTCCTGTTGCTCTAAGTCTTACAACTTGAATAGGCAATGTTGTTCCTGCAGGTACACCATTAAATGTAATTTGGTCACCGCCAATTGTAATAACTGAAACGTTACCCGTTCCACCTACATACAAGAAACAACCCGGATTACCCATACTTGTCTGAGGAGACATTGAATAAACAGTATATACTTGAGCAGTTGCAGTAAAAATATTTGCATTTAAAGTAACTTGAGTTTGACTATCAACTGTTACCACTGTTGCTGCTGTGTTTAATGTATCATTATGAATTACATCACCTGTTGCAAGATTATTAGTAATAAACAATCCTGTAGAGTCAACTAATTTTGATGCTACTACTGAAGTGCTTGTTCCTGTCTCTATCACATTAGGATATGCTATATCAGCATTATCTGACGGGTGAACTCTTAATGCTCTTGTAAATGTTGTTTTAAAAACTGACATATTTTTTATTTTTTATCTTGATAAGGAAATGCTCTGTTTAATGCGTCTCTGCGTTCCTTGCAACCACAATCTTTACCTGCTGCTTTCGCTACAGTCTCTACTACCTTTTTAATTCCGGTAGCAGTTGTGATTTTCTCAATTGTATCGCCAAGACCTTTACTTTTTTGTTGCTGTTGCATTTGATTAGATTTTAAATATTTGTTACCCTTCTACCCATACCAACTCTTGATTTTTCAGCTTTTTTGGAGGCAAGTTTAGAAGGACTTATTTCCGATTTTGTTTTTGGTGTCTTTGAAGACACTCTCTTTGTTGGTCTGCAATATTCATTGCTACCACCCGCACCACAGGCTTTACCACTCTTGGTGTCTTGCCACTTCTCTTTCTCCCATCTTTTCAAACTACTACCTGCCTCAGTCTTCCTCACAACGCCTGACCCCTTTCGACATTTAGCAATGGCTTGTGAAGCCCTTGCCGATGGAAAGACATCGTATGATGCTTTAACTTTTCTATAACAGGCGTCCTTCATTATTTTTTATTTCCCATTTTATCGTATCCCGGCTTACCCTTCTTTGATTGTCTTTCTAAATTAGAAGCATCTTCTTGATACTTCTTAATAAAAACTTTTTTCAAATCACCACTTGTTCTATCTGCCATATCCATATTAGATAACATTCTTTTAGCATAAATAGATGTGCTATCTTTTATTGGTTGAGGACTTGGTGCTAATGGATAATCTCTATTCATAGTTTTAATATTTACCTTTTCTACCTTTTGGATTACTTGTAGTAGCTCCTCCCGGACCTGCCCACAAGTTTTTACAAGCCCAATATCTTGGTGTTAACTTGTCGTTTGCTGTATCGCAACTATGTCTTGCTTTGAAACTCTTACGAGCTGCAGCAGAATAATTGTTGCCATAGCCTTTTGCTCCAAAGTGGAGGAGTTTCTCCTCCCCTCCGGAACAGGCTTTAACCATCTTCTTCTTTCCCGGTCTATCCGAGGCAGTAGGACGATTACATTGCATTTTTGACTTATCAGCCATAATAATTAGTTTCTAAAGTCACGTTTTGTGTGACCCGGATACTGAACTATTTTCTTTGGCTCAGGCATTGCATACGTATCTTTAGGAGCAACAGCTTTCTTTACTTCAGCTACTACTTCTTCAGATACTACAACGTCTTCTTGGATAACTTCATCAATTAATTTTGACTTTGCCATAACGTTTTACTTTGCTTTTTTAACTAATTTTTTAGCTACACCTGCAGCTTTAACAGCAATCTTAGCACCTTTAGAAGGTACGCCACCTGCCATTGCTAATGCTTTGCCTTTTAATGCGTTTTTGATTTGCGGTCCACCACCTGAAGGAGGCTTCAATCTTGATGATGCCGGTAAATTTGGAGTTGATTTCATCTTTTTAGTTTTAAATTTTAATAACTTTGTAGTACAAATGTAATAAAATTTAATTAAATGAAATCACACCCCACCGACTATCTAAAATTTTGGAGGGTCATCAGGTATTATGTTAAGTCAAAGCATAAATTAAGCCAAGCCGACCTCGACATTCTACTATTCTTATACTCAGAAAGTTACTTTGGGCAAGAGAAGTTTGATGAGTTTGCTGAACTTGTTAGTTGGGATAAACAGAGGTTTAATAGATTACTTAAGCAAGGATGGATTGAGCGTTTTAGAATGAGGGCAAGAAATAGAGCACTATACCAACTCAGTGATAAGTGCAAACGCCTTATTGTTGATATCTATAGAAAACTAAACGGGGAAGAAATCCCCGTTAGTAATTCGTATAACTCAATGTTTTTAAAGAATGTGTCCTATAACGACAAGGTCTACCGCAATATGATTCTTGAAATGAATGCATATAACAAAGCCAACAAGTATAGGTCACCCAAAGGCGAGAATAAAGAAGACGACTAAAGCACCACCACCACGTCACGCTCTGAGATGATAGTATATTGCAAATCATCTATCAGCATCGTGAAGCTATGCGCCTTGTCATAGTACAACTCATCACCTTCGTCAATAACACTTACGTCAGTGCCGGGTGCTATCACCGATGCACGCTTATATCTAAGCTGATTGGTATCCTCACCCGACAATATTAATCCCGACTCAGTGGTCACTGTCTCTTGTATGTCTTTTACGACAATGTATTTGCCTATTGGTTTCATAATTTAATTTAATTGTGATGTTCCACGTGGAACATTTATTGCTGTTGCTCGTATGTACGAGCCATTGTGATAATTGCATTAGTACTTAGGATTGTGACAGCTACGCTGACAGCATTTTGAAGCGCTGACCTTGTAACTTTTAATGGGTCAATGACACCCATCTCAATCAAGTCACCCATCTGACCGGTCTTAAGGTTATACCCGTGACCAACAGGAGTACTATCCTTGTACACATCGCTTGGTTTCAGTCCTGCGTTAGCCAATATCTGTTGGAATGGAGCCATAAGTGCGTTGCGAACAATGCTTAATGCAGAATTATACTCTACACTCTTGGTCTCTTCACCCAACTCAGCACTCTCATCAAGCAATGCCTTACCTGCTCCCGGTAAAATTCCTTCCTCAAGAGCAGACCTTACTGCACACACAGCGTCATCAACTCTATCGTACAACTCTTTTTGCTCCAAGTCAGTCTGACCACCCACAAAAATAACACCTATGCCACCCGTAAGTGACGCTATTCTCTCCAATAAAAAGTCTTTGTCACCTTTCTTAGTCGCTTCTTTATGCGCATCCCACAACTGCTTAACTCTTTCCTCAACCAATTTTAGGTCAGCCTTAGCCTCACTGCGAATGATAATGGTTTTGTCTTTACTCACTATCACCTTAGCAGCGTGACCCAAGTCAGCATAGTTGATATGGCTGATGTCGTCACCCGTCTTCTCACTAAAATATGTAGCTCCTACGCTAATTGCAATATCTTGCATCAACTCGTGTTGCTTGTATCCAAAGTTAGGCGGAGGAACTGCAACTACTTTTAAGTTGCCCTTAACTGAGTTTGCTGCAAGTGTGTTCACCACATTGGTATTACACGGAGAGATAATCAACAACTTCTTGCCTTCAGTAATAATTGGCTTCAACACATTCTCAATCTGTAAGATATTTGCTATTTCCATATCAGCTACCAAAACCATCACGTCCTCAAACACACACTCGTCTTTCTTTTGGTCATTGATAAACATCGGGCTTAAATACCCTCTGTCAAATTTCAAACCCTTAGTTGTCTCAGCATATGTCTCTGCTGTTTGGCTTCTTTCCACTGTGACAATACCCGTCTTACCTACGTCCTTATAAACCTCTGATATGATTCGTCCAATCTCTCTGTCATTGTTTGCACTAATAGCTGCCACATCTAATAGCATACTACTGCTGACCTTTTTAGCTTTACGTTTTAACTTGTCCACCACTTTGCTTGTTATGTCCACCATATGTCTCAGTACCTCGGTTCTGTTCATATCATCTTTGATATGCTCAAGTCCTCCAAGTACTAATCCCTCGGTTAGCACAATTGCTGTGGTCGTTCCGTCTCCGGCAGAAGTAGCTGTCTTGTCTGCCGCCTCCTTCATCATCTTAACTGCCAAGTTCTCACTCGGGTCAATCAAGTCAATTGACTTAGCAACTGTGACACCATCCTTAGTAACTGTAATGCCGTGTGTGTGATGTGGACTCTCAATGAGCACAGTGTTACCACTTGGTCCGAGTGTTGACTTAACAGCCTTGGACATCTTGACAACGCCACTGATAAGTTTCTTTCTTCCGTCCGAACCGAACTGCAAATCTTTGGGTGAGTACCCAATTCCTGATGTTTCTACCATTTGATTAATATTTGAATGTTAAAACTTTTACTACGTTCATTTGAGCATTTAAGATTTCACCGATAGTATGCTCAGATAACATCCTCTTTAATGGACTTGCTGTCGCATTCATCTCAGGTTTAACCAAGTCTACTAATTCAGCACATAGTTCTTTTGCTCTTTGAACTTTAGGGTCTCCACTTGGATTGAAGGTTATACCTACTAATTGCTCACCAAAAGTTGGTTCCCAAGGCATTTCATTACTCATTTGATTTGATTTAATTGTTAATTAATTATGATGTACAAATATAGTCAGTATATGGTATAATAACTACTATTTTAAAAAAATATTTATTCCATAAGATAGATTGCACCCGTTAGGGTGAGGGGGATTGTACTATGCAATGTCGAAAAATTGCATAGTAATGTCGATTTATGACGATTAAATGTCGGATATTAAAAAGTCGACATTGGCTGAAACGTAATAGTAGTATGGGTTTAACTCATCAATCAGCATATCAATGCTGATAATGCAGAAATTTTTCCCCTATTCTTCTATATATATTCCCTCCTTTTATTATTTTTTTCCCATATTATTTTCTCTTAAAAATCGACATTTTCGACATTAAAGAAATAAAGTATTAATAATCAATAAGTTAGAAAAATAAAATCGACATAAAATCGACATAAAAACAAGACGAAAATGTCAATATTGACATTTATACAACAAAAGAAGCCATAAGTAATATTCTGTTGTATGCATTTATAGGTACAAATAAAAAGAGAGCTCAAGATTGAGCCCTCCTAATTTACCGAGTTGATTTACTTTAGGACTAATCCATTTCCGGTCCTTCCATCATCTCAGTCTTAATGTTACCCAAGTAAACAGACTCGGCCATCATCTGAATCTTCTCTGCTTTCTTAACTACCTTCTTAACTTGTGCAGCTTGTTGGATTCCGGTTTGACTATCAGGACGATTGTTAATTAACATACCGTCACTAACATTCAAACCAAATCCTGCACCCTTCTGTTGGTAGATGCTGTTTGATAAGTCTGCCTTGTAAACAGAATTTCCAAATTTTAATTTCATAATAATTGTTTTTGAAGTGTGAAATATTTCAGAGTAAAGATAAGATTTTTTTTAGATGGTATTAGTGTTTGGGCTATAGGGGGTTTTTGGCGATAGGACCCCCGACCGGAAGTGACTTTTTTTTGACGGGTACGGGTATGCTTTTTAGAATTTCCTTGCAAACTTTTTAGCTTTTTAGTAGCGCCATCGATGGAAAGGAGCGCCTTAGTCCGCTCCTTTCCTTGCCCGTCCCACGTATTACGTACAACGAACCGCCTGAGAGCCACGTATTCGCTCCGCTCCCGTCCTTTGCTCCGTCCTTTGTGTCTTTGAAGACACTAAAAGAGAGAGAAAGGGACAAGAGAGAGGCCTTAGACCCCGTCCCGTCTATTCATCGACTAAACTTTGTACAATAATCACCGCTCTCAAGCGCCTTATCCTATTGAGTTTCCACATATCAGATAAAAAAAAGATTAAAAAAATTTTGCAGTATCAAGTAATGAACTATATTTGATAAACAATTGAACAATTAATAATCAAAATTTAAACACTATGAGTCAATTACTTTCAATCGAATCGAGTTTCCTAAACTTGCCACAAGTCAAGCAGGGCTTGAACTTGCAGGAAATTAGGAGCGTTCAACGAACCATCGTGAACGCAAAGAAGAAAAAATTTGAGCAAACGTTGGCCTTGAGTAAGTTAGTTAATCAGGCGGTAACGTGGTTTCAATCAGAGGAGGGTCAACGAGTATGCACCGAGGAGGGCATAAGTTGGAGCAATGAGGAGATAGGACAGAAAGTTTTTGGATGGCAAAAGTCTTTTTTCTACAAAGTAGTTAAGGCGGGTAAGTTAGACGAGGCCGTTGTTGACACGTTCAAGGCTAAGTGTGACGAAGCGGAGACACGTGGTGAAGACCCGAATCGTTCACTTGAGGGCTTACTGAAATTCGCTAAAGCGGTGGAATCAGGCGCTCAAGATGGTGGACAAGGCGAAAGCGAATTGGGTGACCCTGAAACAACGGGTGAGGCTCAAATTGAGACACGTATTGAAACCATCCTCACGTTCACGTACAAAAGTGAGGGAGGCAATGTATCGGTGCGAATAGATGCGGAGGGCAACGTGAAAACAACCAACAGCATCGAGCAAATTCGTGAGGCTATTTCGGTATTACAATTTTCAATTCAAAACCAAAATTCATAGTTATGAGCGGAGTAATTTACACAACAACGGGTCAACGTGACCGAGCGGTGGTACAAAGTTACCACCATAAGCCGGCACCACTATTTTTGAATAAGACTAAGCACGCTGTTGACGTGGCCGGTCTTAAAAAAGCCGAGCAACGTACGGCTATCAAGTTCGAGGGTCAAGACTTCGAGGCTAAGTTCACCATCGGGTTCGAGGTTGAGAAAAACCAATTGCATCGTGGTGCGGTGCGTGAGTATGAATTGTTTTGCGGGTTCGAGCGTGACGGCTCGTGCGGTTACGAGGCCGTTACCCACGTGCTCCCTTTGTTGCCATCAGGTGGGTGGCGCACTAAGGTCTATGATATGATGCACAAGGCTGAAAAGATTATTGACGATAGATATAGCCCGTCCGATAGACGTTGCGGAGGCCACATTACAATTGCGGTGGATGGTATGAGCGGTGACCAATTGCGTGAGGCGGTGCGTAAAAATTGCGGTATCATTTACGCCTTATTCAAGAAGCGCCTTACGAACCACTATTGCAGTTATAACAATCGTATGCAGTCTTACAACGAGTGTACCAATTGGCATAGCAAGTACCAATTGGCGCTCGTTAAGGGTGGTTGTCTTGAGTTTAGGGTGCCAAGCCGTTTCGAGTCAGTAAAGCAAATGATGAGACGCTACGAGCTATTTTACGAGGTTGTTAATGCATCAGTATCAGGCACGAGCCACGATGCGCTCCTTAAGAAACTTAAGCCGGTTATTGTGTCAATGTACAACGGGGACACTAACAAGGCCGAGGAGGTGTTAAGACTTGCTAAGTTATTCAGGACGTACATTCTGAAAGGTGAGGTGCATCAGGATATTGTACCTTACTTGTCGGCAAGGTAGCAACAACGGGAGTGTCTTTGAAGACACTCCCTCCGTAGCGGAGTGAGTGCTCCGCCTGACGAGGCCGAAAGGCCGAAACGGAATTTTAAAACCGAAGGTTTGAAACACCTTCAAAAATTTAATCAAATGGGACAATCAATTACAATCTTAGAATTATTAGCTATCGGCTTAGTTACCATCGTGTTATACGCCTTAGTTAAAACTTTAGTACAATCAAAATCAAAGTAAGATGAGAAAAATCACAAGGGAAATTGTGGACGCCTTTCAAAATAGCCGTTCACTAACAATCGGCAACAGCCGTACCAATGGCGAGAGCCTATGGCTATTCGGTAACAAGATAGCCGAAATCAGGAGGGATGGCTTATGGATATGCAATGGCGGTTGGGATAGCGCAACCACAAAGGAGAGGCTGAATGGCTTATCAGGTGTGCACATTGTACAACGTGGTGGCACGTGGTACTTAAATGGGTTGGAGTGGGATGGTCGATGGACGCACGTTGATACGTGGAATAGTATGCGTGGTATTGCATACGAACCTGAATCAGTACCTGAGGAGAATGTTCAGGAGCCTGAGTTCGATGTCACGAGCGTATGGACAAATCAAGGGTACAGCAGACCGGTGTATGCGGTTTATCGTACGTTATTGGAGGATGGGTTAAGAGCGGTGGAATACTTGCTAAACGGGGAAGGGATACCATCAAGAAGGATGGAGTCAGATACTGAGGGAGTGTATCAACCTAACTACTTCATCGTGGTGCGTCCTCAAGATGTTCAAGCGAGTGCGAGTATTCTATCAGATTATTATCCGATTGAAGAAACGCCATCGTGTTGCTTAGCTAATTGTTTTTTTAGTGGGGATTATTAAAAGTGGGAGTGTCGTGTGGACGCAATTGCGGACACGCCTCACTCCGTCCTTGAGTGTGTTGCTCAAGCTGATGAGTCCTAAAGGACGAAACGGAAACCACAAAATCTAATCAAGATGACAAAAGAACAAATCACTGTTGCGCCTGAAAGAGAGCGCAATGAAATCATTCAGGATGTAATTGATAGGCTTATCTATCTACCTGATGAGAAGCTACAAGAGTACAAGCACTACCTTGACGTGCTCGTGTCGGTGTATCCCATTGATATGAAAATCGAGAATGGAATCAGAATCTATCACGTTAAAAAATCCAAGTAGATGGAAAGTCAACACTATTTTCAAATCTTCTATGCAAATGTATTGGTCTTGTCGGTTGTTGCATACTCAAAGTATGAGGCGATTGACAAGGCGTGTCAAAAGTTAGGGGGTGAGTCCCCTAACTACGATAGAAGAAAGTTCAAGGCCAAGAAGGTTTACTAAAAATAAATTTGGCAATGTCTAATTTATGTCGTATCTTCGTTCAAATCAAGTTCAATCCTTTGCTTTATTCACTAAAGCAAGGGGTTTTTTGATAAAGCAAACAATTTTAATCGGGTTCTGTGTCTTCAAAGACACTGCCCACAAATCAAATCAAGTCTATGTGTGTAATTATTATCAAGCAGAAGGGCAAGAAAGTCCCTCAGGAGGTTGCAAAGACCTCCGCAAGAATCAATCCTCACGGGTTGGGTGTAGTGTGGTTGGATACGTTCGAGGTAACGTATCACAAATCAGCAGAGTACAAGGTACTCGATACGGCAAGACCATTCATTGCTCACTTTAGATATGCGACCATTGGTGCTGTCAACAAAGAGAACACGCATCCATTCAGATGTGGTAGCAACAAGAACGAGTGGTTGATGATGAACGGAACGATAAGAGAGTTGGGCAACCACAAGAAGAGTGACTCAAAGGTATTGGCCGAGAACTTAGGTGAGATACCACGCCATCAGTGGAAGAAAGAGTTGGAGCGTTACGAGTGTAGGTTCGTGTCAGTTAACACACACAGCAGAACGTATCAGATGTACAACAAAGAGTTGTGGGTTCAGAGAGATGGGGTTTGGTATAGCAAGGACAACGTCCTTGAGGATAACCTGATAGCGGTGTATGGCACGTTGAAGAAAGGGTATAGTAATTACAACCATTACTTGACGAGTTCAAAGTATGTGGGTAAGGGTAAGACCAAAGACAAGTATCCCTTGGTAGTTAGTGGACTACCTTATTTGATTGAGGAGCGTGGACAAGGGTTCAATGTGGAGGTGGATGTGTTCAAGGTGAGTGCGTCAGTACTTGCTAACTTGGATAGGTTGGAGGGTCACCCGACTTGGTATAGACGTAAGCAGATTGACATTCAGATGAAAGGCAAGGTGCTTAAGTGTTGGGTTTATTTCAACCTGAGAGAGAGGGCGAATGGTCAGACATTGCATAGCACGTACACGCAAGTACCGAGCAGACTTAAGTGGTACGAGGAGGAGGATGAGAAGGAGAGTGCAAAGGAGGTAAGTATCTTTAGTCAGATGGGTTATGAGGAGCCGAAGAGTGCGAGGCTGATAGATATTTTAGAGGACGAGTGTGACGATTGTGAGTTCGACATAACAAATGAGAAGCCCGTGTGTGTGAATTGCTTCCACGATTTGGAGCACGATATGTTTGCGAACTACCACTGTAGCAGTTGCGATGAGTGGTTCAGTGAGGCTGATGTGATTATGTTCAGGAACTAACCTGACTCAGGGTGGTGTCTTCAAAGACACTACCCTCCGTAGTAGAGTGAGTACTCTACCTGATGAGCTCAAAAGAGCGAAACGGAATCGACCACGCATAGCGTGTTCGTCCCCTCAGTAACTAATAAATATAATCAAGATGAAACCTGAATTAAAATTTGACCACGATGCAATCACAGTAGTTGATGCGTTGGGTATGAAAGAAACGGCAGAGCAAATATCCGATGAAATCACTGAGGTGGTAAAGTCTTGGATGTTAAATGACAACGAGGGAAAGCAAAGCAAGTTAGCTGAGGCTATTCACAAGAACTTATCCTACGAAGTAATATTGTTCTTGGCTACGAAGGAAGTTAACCGAACATTAAAAGAAACCTTATCAGAAACAGATGCGTTAAGGGAGTTGGTTAAAGCAATGGATGAGTTGGTTGAAAGAATAGAAGTTGAAAACAAAGCAAAACTTAATTAAATTTATAAAAAATATGACAAAGATTATTTTTAGTGACGTGCTATTCGTATTGTTTTATACGTTAGTGTTTGTATGTTGGGCATTCATTTTTGCCTATGGTATTATCCAATTAAATGAAAAGAAAAAAAAATAAGTTATGATTAAAGCCTATCAATTTTTACTTGGAGGGTTGCGGTTCTTTTTAATATCAGTCCCGTTAGCCATTATGATTTACATTTTATTACAATCAATATTTTTAATCAAATCAGTATGCAAAAAAATCATTATCAGATGAGCGAGAGTGCGTCAGCACAAATCGAGATTGACTACCTTAGAGATGAGGTAGCAAAGTTAAAGGAGCAATTAAAAGATGAGAAGGTGGCACGTGAGTTGCTCAGAAAGAAAGGGTTCTATGTTGAGAATCTATGGAGCGTTGACGATGTCACGGCAAATTATATTTGCTCACAGGAACAGGCACACAGGGTGCTTGAGTTGGCGTTAAAGAACGAGGCCACTATGGAGCAAGTATGGTGGGCAATTGACGATGCGGCTGAATCATTAGAAATCAAATCAAATCAAAACTAATATGGAAAATGTAATTAATGGTACGCCTAAGGCGACCTTCTATCTAAACGAGTTAGCTTGTGAGTTGGCAGAGTTGTTTATCGAGATAAAGTATGAGGGCAAGGATGTTTCCTTGTATGACATTGAGCAAGACGAGGATGAGAATGGAGAGATGAACTACACTGAAGAAATTCAAGACGAGTACAACGAGGTGTATGACAGAATCGAAACCTATTTATTATCAAATCAAATCAAATAATATGGAAATCAAAATCATTCAAGGAGTAAAGCGAGAAGTCTTAGAAGATGTTTTCGTAACGGCAATCGAAGGTGGCAGTAACTATTGGTATTTTCTGAGCGACCACGCCATTAACAAAATCAGAAGAGCAGTACCTAAAGAAGAAGACCCGTACTTGAGTACGGCAATCCTGAAAGCAATCTTAGACCACGATGTCAAGGTTGAGATAAATGATGCGGATAATGAGGATGAAGTAATTGGAGTTATCACACGTGGTACTATGCAAGCACGTTTGCAGTTGCTTGCTGAGAGCGAACTTAAGTGGGCGTTAGATGCGCATATCAAAGAGCAAGGTGACGCTGACTCTGCAGATATAGTATTCCAATACATAACAATGGGGGAGGTAATTTATGGATAAGCAAGAAACATTAATAGACAGACTGAGGATGTTGCAAGAGCAAGCGTCCTCACTTATTCAGGAGTTGGAAGCCAATCCTAACTTTCCTGATGGGCATATCATTACAAAAGAGTCTTGGGACAACGCAGACAAAATCATCCACGATGGGTTTGTCTATGTGAAGTACACTGACCTATTGTTTTATAAATAAATTGTACTATATTTGTACAAGAATTAATCAAATTAACGGGAGCCTTGTGCTCCCATAAAATCTAATCAAATGAACGCTATACCAACATTAGAAGACTTTAGCAACACGGGAAGATTTACAAGCAGAGAAGCCTATCTTGAAAAAAATCCTGACGCAATACTCCACAAAGACTGCACTGACGTAGTTATGTACATTGGTGGACATATTATTCAGGTATTGAAATCAGCACAATTTATGGTGGATGAAGGGTTTAAAAG
>Ga0209599_10001050_pt1 | contig 14356 bp, 11 predicted proteins | sample Shrwel_input2_FT_FD_187534 | JGI IMG/M metagenome (GOLD analysis project Ga0209599, IMG submission 187534) | Subsurface microbial communities from deep shales in Ohio, USA - Utica-3 well 1 S input2 FT (SPAdes) (version 2) ... | reverse complement strand
AAATTACGCCACGCAGGCGTGGGCAAATTCATACCTTGCCAAAGCTGTTTAGTGCGTAATTTATCCATTGCCAACGCCGCGCCCAACACCCCGCTGCCCGTATACGGAATTTTGAAATGTTCGAGCAAGCCTTGCAAAGTGCCATCTTCACCGCTGCGCCCATGCACAATAATAAAAGCTCGGTCAAAACCTTCATGAATCAAACGCGCGATAAAATCAGGATTTCCCGTATCGATGCCCACCGCATTCACACCCTGCGTTTGCAAAGCGGTTAAAACTGCTTGCCCACTGCGTAACGACACTTCACGTTCTGCGGACGTGCCGCCCATTAATACGGCAACTTTGCCAAAGTTTTGTTTCATAATGTTGTTTCACCTGTGGCGAACTCGCCCACGATGCGGACTTCAGGTGTCAATTGAATGCCATGCTTCTCGTAAACGGACAGTTGTACTTGTTGAATAAGGCTTTCAATATCCTGCGCAGTGGCAGTGCCTGAATTAATAATAAAATTTGCGTGTTTTTCAGAAACGTACGCGCCGCCCAAATATTTACCTTTCCAGCCCAAGCTTTCAATTAAACGCGCCGCATAATCATTTGGAGGATTGCGAAACACCGAGCCACAACTCGGCAAACCGATGGGCTGTTTTTCATTACGTTGTTGAATATTCGCCCGAATTTTTTCCAAACCATCAGCGGCGGGATTGGGATTTAATTGCAAAGTCGCCGCTAAAAACCATTCATTTTCACGCCCTTTCACATGCCGATAAGCAATTTCAAACTCTGTTTTATCACGTTCATGAATGATGCCATGCCGATCCAAAGTTTTCACCGACTGCACCACGCGCCAAGTTTCACCGCCCCACGCGCCCGCATTCATCGCCAACGCGCCGCCAAACGTGCCGGGAATGCCTGCTAAAAATTCCGCACCGCTTAAATTTGCCTGTGCGGTCAGCCGTGCGATTTTTGCACAGCTCACGCCCGCTTCTGCATAGAAAACTTGCGGGGCTAACCATTGCCACTGATTTAATAAGCCCGAGGTCAAAATCACCACGCCACGAATGCCGCCATCACGAATCAGCACATTGCTGCCTAAACCTAGCCAAAACAAAGGAATATCTGGGGGGAGCTGTTGCAGAAAACACGCCAAATCCGAACTGTCGGCGGGCGCGTACACATAATCCGCTTTGCCGCCGACGCGCCAAGTGGTATGTGAGGCTAAAACATAATCGCTGGATAATTTGCCGCGCAAGCCCTGCAAGGCGAAGCTTTGCCCCGCAAAATTTAAAGGTAAATTTTCAACGGACATGGATTTATTCTGCTAATAAGGCGGGCAAACTGGTGGCAAGCGTGCCGACATTGCCCGCGCCAAGCAGCACCACAATGTCTTGATCTTGCAAACTGGGTAATAAGGTCGCAGCCAGTTGTTCGGGACGGGGCACAAAAGTCGGAATCACTTTGCCTTGTTGCCCAATCGCCGCCACCAAACTGACACCGTCTGCGCCTGTGATGGGAGGTTCGCCCGCCGCATAAACTTCGAGAATAAACAGCGCGTCAGCCCCACCCAGCACATTGACAAAATCTTGAAATAAATCACGGGTGCGGCTGTAACGATGCGGCTGAAATACCACCACTAAACGCCGTTGTTGCCAACCATCACGAATCGCTTGCAACACCGCTGCAATTTCACGCGGGTGATGTCCGTAATCGTCCACCAGCAAAATTTCACCTTTCGGGGTGTGTAAATTTTGCATTTGAAAACGTCGCCCAATGCCGCTGAATTCACGCAAGGCTTTGGCAATGGCTACATCGCTTACACCGACTTCATGCGCAATCGCGATGGCAGCTAAGGCATTCAGTACATTATGTTTTCCGGGCAAGTTTAGGATTAAATCTAACCAAGGTTCGGCATTACGCAACACTTGAAAATGGGTTTTGCCTTCACGATGTTGAATATTCACCGCTTGAATATCGGCGGAGTTTGACAAGCCATAGGTTAAAACGGGCTTGGTTAATTGTGGCAGGATTTCGGAAACAATGGGGTCATCGGTGCAGAGCACGGCTAAACCATAAAATGGTAATTGTTTCAGGAATTTAACGAAAGTTTGTTTTAATTGTTCAAAATCATGGTTATATGTGCTCATGTGGTCTTCATCGATATTGGTGACCACTGCCATGACAGGCTGCAAATATAAAAATGAGGCATCGCTTTCATCAGCTTCAGCAACCAAATATTCCCCTGAACCGAGGCTAGCATGTGTGCCCGCACTGTTCAGTTTGCCACCAATCACAAAAGTCGGGTCTAATTCGCCCTCTGCCAATAAACAAGCAATTAAACTGGTGGTGGTGGTTTTGCCGTGCGTGCCCGCAATCGCGATGCCTTGGCGAAAACGCATCAGTTCACCGAGCATTTCTGCGCGTGGAATCACGGGTAAATGCAGTTGACGGGCGGCAATCACTTCGGGATTTTCAGGGCGTACCGCGCTCGAAGTCACCACCACATCACAATCGGCAACATGGCGAGCATTGTGTCCGATAAACACTTGCACGCCTAAATTCACCAGACGTTGGGTCATTGCGTTTTCGTTCAAATCTGAACCTGACACGCTGTAGCCAAGATGATGAATCACCTCAGCAATTCCTCCCATGCCTGCCCCACCAATCCCAATAAAATGAATACGTTGTCCGCGTTTAGGAAGGGGATATTGTGAAGGATGTCTCATGCTCATGGGGGCGTTTCTTCTACAGGGTTGGAGGTGAAGGAAGACGGTGTTTTAACACCATCGCGACCACTTGCGCCAAAGCGTCGGGCGTAGCGCAAGCGTGGGCTGCGGCTGCCATTTGGGCAAGTCGGGACGGGTTTAATAATTCGGAAATCGCACTGGCTAATTTGGCAGGATTTAAATCGCGTTGCTGCATCAAAATTGCCGCGCCTTGGGCGACTAAATATTTAGCGTTATGGGTTTGATGGTCGTCTACAGCATAGGGAAAGGGCACTAAAATACTGGGCACGCCTGCCTGCGCCAATTCGCTGACGGTCAACGCGCCTGCACGACAAATTACTAAATCAGCCCACTCATAGGCTTCTGCCATATTTTCAATAAATTCGACCACATTAACGGGATATTTCGCCAGGTGATAAGCCTCTGCGGTGCTATCTGCATTATTTTTTCCCGTTTGATGCCAGACTGCTATCGGCTGTTCTAGTGAGTTCAGTGCCAGCGGTAACATTTCGTTTAAAGCTTTTGCACCTAAACTACCACCGACGATTAAAATATTAAAAGTTTCTTTTTTATCAGATTGATTTTTATGAATTTGAGTAATGCTGTTGCGTAAAGGATTGCCTGTATAAACCGCATGATAGTTTTTAGGAAAAGTGTCGGGAAAAGCTTCGAGCACTTGAGCGGCAATGCGTGCTAACCAACGATTGGTTAAACCCGCAATCGCATTTTGTTCGTGCACAATCACAGGAATTCTCAACAACCATGCGGCAATGCCCGCAGGCCCTGTCACAAAGCCGCCCATGCCCACCACCGCACTGGGTTTGAGTTTGCGTAAAATTTTCATGGCTTGCATGATAGCGCGTAAGATTCGGAACGGGGCAACGACTAGGCTTAATACACCTTTGCCACGCACGCCTTGAATACTTAAATAATAAATCGGAATTTGTGCGGCGGGCACGACACGGGCTTCTAAGCCTTTTTCTGTGCCAATCCATGCCACGGGAATATCTTGGGCGCGTAAAGCTTCAGCAATTGCGAGAGCAGGGAAAACGTGTCCCCCTGTCCCCCCTGCCATTAATAAAATAGGTTGCTGGGAAACACTGGTTGCGGTCATTTTGTGGAGTGAGGTGAAATTGATAAAAGCATGATTAAAGCAGGTAAATCACGTATTAATAAGCGTTAATCATATCACAGTTGTTGTGTAAGTAGTGATTGCTAGCCGCGAACAAGCCGCGAATATGAAAATGGCGTGAATGGTATTCGCTAAGAATTTTATCAAAAGGGCTTTAAGTCCCTTCAGAGAGCAATCTCTCAAAGTCGCTTTAAAGAAAGCCCTCACCCCCCTAAAAGGGGGCTAAACCTAAAAGATTTTGTCTTTAAAGTCCCCTTTAGGGGATTTAGGGGCTAGTTTTAGGGCGCAGTCAAACTTACAGCGTCTTGGTTTCCAAACCAATCCCCGCCGTTTGCGCAATGCTCACAAAATTGGGGAATGAAGTCGCCACATTGGCACAATCATTAATTAAAATCTCACCTTGGGCGCGTAAGGCGGCAATCGTAAATGCCATCGCAATGCGGTGGTCGCCGTGGCTGTCAATTGTGCCGCTGCCTAATTGTCCCCCTTGAATAATCATGCCGTCAGGCGTGGGTTTCGCATTAATTCCCAAAGTATTTAAACCATCAGCCATCACTTGAATACGGTCACTTTCTTTGACGCGTAATTCTTCCGCACCCGTCAGTACAGTTTCACCTTCCGCACAAGCGGCGGCAACGAATAACACGGGAAACTCGTCAATTGCCAAAGGCACTAAGGCTTCAGGAATATGAATCCCGCGCAAACGGCTGGCACGAATCCGAATATCAGCCACAGGTTCGCCCCCGACTTCGTGCGCATTCAAAATTTCCAAATTCGCGCCCATTAAACGCAGAATATCGATAATCCCTGTGCGTGTGGGATTGATGCCGACGTGGCGCAATAACACATCCGAACCTTCGGCAATGCTCGCTCCAACCATGAAAAATGCGGCTGAAGAAATATCCGCAGGCACATCAATCGCGCTTGCGGTTAATTTGCCGCCGCCTTGTAAACAAGCTTTTTGACCCTCGCGTTGCACGGAATAGCCGAAACCCGTCAACATGCGTTCGGTATGGTCACGGGTGGGCGCGGGTTCAATCACGCAAGTCGTGCCTTGTGCATATAAACCCGCTAGCAATAAACTCGATTTCACCTGCGCGCTGGCAATTGGCATCGCATACGTAATGCCTTGTAAATTTTGCCCGCCATGAATATGTAAAGGCGGCGTGCCCGTTTCGGTGCTGTCAATGCGTGCGCCCATCAACGCGAGTGGCTGTGAAACCCGTTTCATTGGGCGGCGCGACAAGGAAGCATCGCCCGTTAAAGTACAATCAAACGCTTGTCCTGCCAATAAACCCGATAATAAACGCATTGAAGTGCCTGAATTACCTAAATATAATTCTTGTTTCGGGGCTTGCAAACCTTGTAAACCCACACCCTGCACAATTACTTGCGTTGCCGCAGGACGGCTAATGTTCACGCCCATTGCCTGAAATGCCGCCAAGGTGCACAACGTGTCTTCGCCTTCTAAAAAGCCCGTGACTTCGGTCGTGCCTTCTGCCAACGCGCCCAACATCAAGGCACGGTGTGAAATCGATTTATCCCCTGCGACGCGGTGCTCACCTTGCAGTTTACCGCCTGCTTGTACGCAAAATTGAATATTCGCTGCTGAACTCATATTTCTCTTCTCGCTTCGGGGTTAAATATTATAAATATCCGCTTTATAGCGTTTTAAATTGTCCGCATTGGTAAACCATTCTACAGTTTCTTGCAAACCGCGTTTAAAGCCTTCACGCGTGCCATAGCTGGGTTTCCAATTTAACAGGCGTTGTGCTTTTTGATTATCTGCCCATAAACGTTCCACTTCGCTGTTTTCGGGGCGTAAACGCACATTATCGGTTTCAATGCTGATAGAACTGCCCATCACTTCCGCGATGAGTTGCGCGGTTTCCCCAATGGAAATCTCGTAATTGCTGCCGATGTTAATCACCTCGCCCACCGCTTTATCGCTGTGCAACATCGCAATAAAACCGCTGACGGTGTCTTGCACGTAATTAAAATCGCGTGTCGGGTGCAATGCGCCGAGTTTTAGCTGGCTGTTTCCTGCGGCAATTTGAGTGATAATCGTCGGAATCACCGCGCGCGCAGATTGACGTGGCCCATACGTATTGAACGGGCGCATCACGCAGACAGGCGTACCAAAGGCATAATAATAAGACAAGGCCAACTGATCCGCCGCGATTTTGGTCGCAGAATACGGCGATTGTCCTTGCAAGGGATGCTCTTCAGTAATCGGCACAAAACGCGCCGTGCCGTAGACTTCGCTGGTAGAAGTGTGAATCACTTTTTGAATGCCCAATTCCCGCGCCGCTTGCACCACATGTAGCGTGCCTTTGATATTGGTGTCTACATAAGTGTCGGGCGAATGATAGGAATAGGGAATTGCAATCAGCGCGGCAAGGTGCATGACTGCATCACACTCTAACATCGCTTTTTTAACCCCAAACGGGTCGCGAATATCGCCTGTAAATACTTCAATCGCATCCAAAATTTCGGGGGAAAGTTGTTCCAACCATCCCCAAGAATTGAATGAGTTATACAACACGAAAGCGCGCACGCTGTGCCCTTGTTTCACCAAGGCTTCCACCAAGTGCGAGCCGATAAATCCTTCTGAACCTGTGACTAAAATTTTCATATTATTTGGTTTTTATGAAGTTGAGATATTCTGGAAGTTTAGGAGGAATTGGCTTATCTAAACTCAAACGTTGCCGAAATGATTCAGTCATCGATTGCGCATCTTGGTCGGTATTAATCACATAAGGCACGATCACAATCATCAATTCAGTACGCTCATAGGTTTGCTTGTCCGATCGAAAAATACTGCCAATCAAGGGCAAGTCCTTCAAAATCGGTATCCCACTGTGACCTCGATTGGTGTTGCTCGAAATCAAACCGCCTAATAATACAGAGCCGCCATCACTTAAACTGAGTTTGGTTTCCACAGAACGGTTTGAAATTGCTGGCGAACTGATACTACTGATAGTGTTAGCTTGGGCAAGACTGACTTCTTGATTCACTTCTAAATCAATGCGATTACCCGCGTGTACCGTGGGTTTGACATTCAAAATTATCCCTGTACGACGGTATTGAATTTGCTGTAATACGCCTGTCGTGCCTGCGCGTACGGTGGTGGGATCGCTGCTTTGGCTAGTGACAATAGGGACATCTGTACCCACGTTGATACTGGCTGATTCGCCACTTTTCACCATTACGCGCGGTGATGAAAGAATATTGACTTGTCTGTTAGCGGCAAAGGCATTTAATACCGCTCTTGTTTGTCCTGCACTATTGAAGGTGTAGGTGAGACCCGAACCTGCACCAGCGGCAACGCTTAAGTTTGAGGCTAAAGTCCCTGTCATGCCACCTAAATTTAAATCTTTAATTAACCATTCAATCCCCATCTGCTCTTGATCATCCAAGGAGACTTCGGCAATAGTCACTTCAATCAAAGTTTGTTTAGAAGGCTGATCCATTTCTTTCAATATTGGCAGCAAACGCGCCCAAGATTCGGCATCGCCCTGATATAAAATTGCGTTACGAATCGTGTCTACTACAATTCTCTTACTCCCAACAGCTCCCGCTGTGCTTTGAGGAATGCTGGGATTATTGGCAACATTGGGGGTAGCGGTTGCGGGCGTTTGAGCAATGGGGTCTGCAACAACGCCTTGCAATAAGGGAGTTAAAACTTTAGAAAGATTTTCAGCTTTGGTATTTTGAACAGGATAGAAAAATAAACCTAACTCTTTTTTGGGTAAATGTCCCGGTTTGTCTAAAGTTCCTGCCCAACGTTTGACGTGATCTAAAACTTGAGCGTCAGCAGCAAAAGCAATCACTGCATTCACTGTTTTTAAAGGCAACACGATCACACTCGCCAAACCCGCGCCTTGAGTTGCAGTAAAACCTTGGGTATTTAACACACTAACCAATTGCGTAGACAGTTCATCGGCACTCAAAAATACGGGTTCTATGCGTAAGCTATAACGCCCCTTCATATTGGGTTGATCTAAGAAAGCCACGGCTTCGGCTGCATTTCTTACTAAATCAGGCATCCCCGATAAAATAATCGCATTGCGCTCGGGGTCTTCGGAAATTTGTAGTTTTGTAGAAGGATAAATTTGTCGTAACCAACTGGCAACCTGTACATTTCTCACCACCCGCAATGGCACAATTTGGAACACGGGACGGTGTGACACAGGCACATCGGGTAAAGTCCGCCCACTGATTAATAAAGGAGGTTCTCCCCCAGCAGGGGCACTTGCGGTAGGTACGAAGCGTAAAATATCGCCTTGTTTAACGCCTGCCACCCCATAATTGTCTAAAATTTGACGTGCAACTTGATACAGTTGTGCAGGGGTTTGCGGTTCGTTGACCCGTAGCGTGACCAAATCTTTCTTAGTTTGTAGGCTGGCTTCCACTTCAAATGACATGCCTAACAAATTCCCAAACACTTCATTAATAAATGCAGGCAAGGGCAAACTTTCGACATTCACTTGCAAGGGTTTATTGTCTTTAAATTTAGGTGCTTCGCCCCCACTGCCTTGCGGGGAAACGTTATCAACCGCATTTTGATAGCTTGGGGTGTCTTTAAAACCTGTCACAGGCGGCACTTTGGGCTGATTTCTTTCAGGCACGGGACTGGCTTGCGAATTATTGGCTTGAGTGTCACGCAGCGGGTCAGGCGTACCTTGAATAGGATACGGCACACTGCACGCGGTTAATTCTAAAATAAGACTGATAACAATGAGATAGCGATACGACATGAGTTAATCTTATGAGGTAGGTGTCAGCCTAGGGTGTGGCAACACGGGGATAGAGATAGACAGTTTCAAGGTCTTTTTCTTCGCGCTGCACTTTAATGAAGTCAGACGCAATACTGTTTAAAATCGAATCATCAGGCAAATTTGCAGCAGGCGCGTAGCGTTTGACTTTGCCTTCGCTGTCTGCAATTAACGCCACTTTTTTGCCGCCTTCGTGCACAATACCCACTAAACGCCAAGTTTGTTTGGCAGAGGCGGTTTTCTTTTCAGCTTCGGTGAGTTCTTTGCCCCACAAGGGACGCGCCCGCAGTTTTTGCAGCAATGCACTCATCTCTTGTGGTTTGGGTGCAGCAGGTAATTGCCAAGTGCTGTCATTATTCGGGGGCAAAATAGTAGGCGTTTCATCGGAAATCACCCACCATGCAAGGCTGGCAACCCCCGCCGCACTCAATAACAGCACGACTGCCGCTTGACGATAACTGTTCGGGAGGAGTTTCACAATGCCACTCGGTTAGGGTAAATGAGGACGCTCCAAATACGCATGTGAACCCATTTCTTGCAAACGGCTGATCGTGCGTCGAAATGCAAAGGCATGACGATTGCCTTGATATAAAGCCTCGGGTTTGGTCGCGGCAGAAATGATTAATTTCACATTGCGATCATAAAATTCATCAATTAAGTTAATGAGACGTAAGGCTTTATCATTATCGCGTTCTTGCAATTGTGGAATATTGCTGAGCAACACCGTGTTAAAACATTGCGCCAATTCAATATAATCTGCCACCGCACGCGGCACATCGCACAGAGCTAAGAAATCAAACCACACAATGCCATCAGCACAACGACGGGTTTTAATTTGTCGTCCACTGATTTCTAACACATGTTTTTCTAAAATCTCATCAGGTGCAAGACTTAAAAAACTGTCGTACAAATTGCGTTCTGCTTGCGCATCTAACGGGCTGTGATAAATCTCCGCTTGTTCCAAAACCCGCAGGCGGTAATCGGTGCCGCTGTCAACATTGATAACTTCGGTGCATTCTTGCAACAAAGCAATCGCGGGCAAGAAACGGTCACGCTGTAAGCCATTTTTATATAATTCGTTGGGCACAACGTTGGACGTGGTCACTAAAGTGATACCGCGTTCAAACAAGGCTTTTAATAAACCGCCCAATAACATAGCATCGGTAATATCAGCAACGTGAAATTCATCTAAACACAGCACTTTGATTTGTGCGGCGAGACGGTCTGCGACGATATTTAAGGGATTTTCAATATCTGGCAAACCGCGTAATTCTTGATGTACTTGCTGCATGAAACGGTGAAAATGTACGCGTTGTTTATGTTCATTGGGCAGACAGTCATAAAAACTATCCACTAAGTAAGTTTTACCACGCCCCACGCCGCCCCAAAAATACAAACCTTTGATCAGTTTGGTCTCACGGGTAAATTTCTGACGCAGTTTCGCAAAATAACCTTGTGGCATTGGCGGGCTTGAAAGTTCATCAAACAGGCGTTGCAAATGGTGCACGGCATTTTTTTGTGCCGCATCTGCGGTAAAGCCTTCACGTTGTAAATCACGTTGGTAGCGTTGCAGCGGTGTAGTCATTTGGACATCTGGGGGGCTGAAAATGGTTTACTAAGCCGCGTATTATATCATCAAGCTTCGGATTAATAGAAAGATTACGGGAGATATTTTGTCATGTACACTCGATGGATTACAGAATTGGGATTAGAACCGCATCCTGAAGGCGGGTTTTATCGGCGCAGCTATACGGCAAATTGTCGCACCTTGCCTGAAACTTTTGCCGCAGAACGCCCCATTGCCAGTGCCATTTATTATTTATTGCCTGCTTCGCAATTTTCAGCTTTGCATCGGATTAAATCAGATGAGTTGTGGCATTTTTACGCGGGCGGCGGCTTGCATATTTCTGTGATTATGCCTGAAGGTGAATTAAAAATTTTGCGTTTGGGCTTAGATTTATCACAGGGCGAGCAACCGCAACACCTTGTGCCTGCGGGCTGTTGGTTTGGGGCAAGTGTGGCGCGTGGGGAATATGTGTTAGTCGGGTGCACAGTCGCGCCAGCTTTTGATTTTGCAGATTTTGAGCTGGGAAAACGCACTGAATTATTGGCAAGCTATCCGCAACATACAGATATTATTGAACAATTGAGCTTTGAATAAAGTCTGTGAGCGCAATTTTGAAATCCATTTTCATTTTAAAGGTTACTGTAAAGCTTTGGGTTGCAATAGTCCTTCACTCGTGTTGGGCGATTTAACAATATGTTAAGATGGCGGGTCTGTCATTATTGCAATGACTTGATACTGTTTATAATTTTCTTATTTTCATGAGTGAGTTTCACATGACTGGCAATAACACCCTGTATTTGGTTGATGGTTCTTCTTATTTATATCGCGCTTACCACGCCATGCCTAACTTACTGAATATACAGGGTAAACCGACGGGGGTCGCCTATGGCGTGACCAATATGCTCAAACGCCTGCTGCAAGAATATCAGCCACAACACGCCGCGATTGTGTTTGATGCCAAGGGCAAAACTTTTCGCCATGAACTTTATCCCGAATACAAAGCCACGCGCAGTGCCACGCCCGATGAATTAATTCAACAAATTGCGGTCACGCATGACCTGGTTCGTGCTTTAGGTTTTCCCTTGTTAATGGAAACGGGCGTTGAAGCCGACGATGTCATCGGCACACTTGCCAAGCAGGCAGAAGCTTTGGGAATGCAAGTGGTGATTTTCACGGGCGACAAAGATTTTGCACAGCTAGTGAATGAAAATATTATATTAATCAATACAATGAATAATACCCGTTTGGATATTGCAGGCGTAGCAGAAAAGTTTGGCGTGCCCCCGCAAGCGATTATTGATTATTTAATTTTAGTCGGTGACAGTTCCGACAACATTCCCGGCGTAGACAAAGTTGGGGCAAAAACCGCGTCTAAATGGTTGCGGCGTTATGGCAATTTGGAAAATTTATTGAATAATTCACGCAGTGTCGTCGGCAAAGTTGGGGAAAATTTGCGGGCAGCCGTTTCCCAATTTCCCTTGGCGCGAGAATTGGTTACGATTCGTTGCGATGTGTCCTTGCCGCTCAACGTGTCACAATTGCAAATGCAGCCATCCCAACCTGAAAAATTACGCGAATTATTTGCAGAACTGGGATTTAAACAATGGTTGAAAGAACTGGGTGGGGAAATTGCGCCCGCGCTTCAAATCGAGCCGCCTTTGCTTGAACAAGCTACTAAAGAAATTCCCGAAGTTATCGCCATTACTCCAGAAAAACTGCCACAAGCCGAATTTACTCCACAAATTATTCTCAATGAAGCTGAATTTAATAAGTTTTTAGCGCAGTTACAAACTTGTGAAGTTTTTACTTTAGATATTAAAACGAATACGGCGGTTTATTTAGAAGCCCGTTGTGTCGCCTTGTGTTTTGCCTTGCCAACGTTGGAAAGTTTCTATTTACCCTTGGCACATGATTATTTAGGTGTACCGTCCCAATTAGACAAAAACCAAATTTTAGTGGCGTTAAAACCCGTGTTAGAAGCGGACACGCCACAAAAACAAGGGCATCATTTGAAAGTGGCGCGGCATGTGTTGGCAAACGAAGGCATTCACTTGCGCGGCATCAGTTTTGACAGTGAAATTGCCGCTTATGTTTTAAACAGCACCCACGCTCACCAGCGCGAAGCCTTGAGTATTGAATATTTAGAACGTCAATTACCCGACTTTAGTGAAGTTGCAGGCAAAGGCAGTAAACAATTGGCATTTAGTCAATTAAGTATTGAAAAGGCAGCCGAGTTTTGTTTGCGCGAAGTGCAAATGCTTTACGCTTTATACGCGCCTTTGTACGCAGAATTGATGGCAACGCCCAGTTTAGAAAAAGTATTCGCAGAAATTGATTTACCTTTGCTCTGGGTTTTGGCAGAAATGGAACGGCGCGGCATTATGCTGGATGTGGATAAATTAGCGCATCATAGCCAAGAATTAGGCTTGCGTTTGCAACAATTGGAACGTGAAGTGTATGCGATGGCGGGCGTAGAATTTAACTTAAATTCACCAAAACAATTGCAAAGTGTTTTATTTGAAAAAATGGGCTTGCCTGTTTTAGAGAAAACTTCGACAGGACAAGCTTCTACTGCGGAATCCGTGTTGCAAGAATTGGCAAATGATTATCCTTTACCCGCGCTAATTTTGGAATATCGTAGCCTGAGTAAATTGAAATCTACCTACACCGATGCGCTACCCGCATTAATTAATCCTAAAACTGGACGTTTACACACCACTTATAATCAAACAGTGACAGTGACGGGACGTTTGTCTTCAACTGAGCCAAATTTACAAAATATTCCCATTCGTAGCGCGGAAGGGCGACGCATTCGGCAGGCATTTATTGCGCCGCAGGGTTCGGTGTTGTTGGCGGCGGATTACTCACAAATTGAATTGCGAATTATGGCGCATTTGTCGGGCGATGCGGGCTTGTTGGCGGCGTTTGCGGCGGGGGAAGATATTCATCGGGCGACGGCGGCGGATGTGTTTGGCTTGCCTGTCAACGAGGTTTCGACCGACCAGCGGCGCAGTGCAAAAGCGATTAATTTTGGCTTAATTTATGGAATGTCGGCATTTGGCTTAGCAAAGCAATTAAATGTGACGCGCTCGGTGGCACAAAGTTATATAGAAGCTTATTTTACGCGCTATCCTGCGGTAAAAACTTATATGGAAAACACCCAACTTCAGGCGCGTGAACAGGGTTATGTAGAAACGGTTTTCGGGCGACGTTTATATATTCCTGAAATCAGTGCTCGCAATGCACAACGCCGCCAATATGCGGAACGCACGGCGATTAATGCACCAATGCAGGGTACGGCTGCGGATATTATTAAACTTGCAATGATTGCGGTACATGAGTGGTTAAGTCGTGAAAACTTAGAAATTCAGATGTTATTGCAAGTGCATGATGAATTAGTGTTTGAATTACCTGAGTCTTTGGTTGAAATGGCTAAACCTAAAATTATTACTTTGATGAGTGCGGCGGCTAATTTGCGTGTGCCCTTGGTGGTGGATGTGGGCGTTGGGAAAAATTGGGATGAGGCGCATTAGACGATCATGACGAAGCTGATGGAGGCATAATTTGAAAATCGGTGCATTTGTGTTGGGAATTATTGGGGGATTATTCGCACTCTCGGAAAGCCTTGTGTTATATGCTATGAGATTCCTGCCTTTTCCACAAAGTCCAGCAGAAACTGCTCAGTTGACGCATGTTAGCGTGACCAGTCTTCTCATTTCTGTGTTGGCATTGGCGGGGGCGGGTATGGTCATGAATAAGCCCAAAATGGGGGCTTATTTGATGGCAGGGGCGGTTCTGATTATGTTGATGAAATGGGGTTTAAATGCGCTGACTTTAGTGCCGATTGTGTTGTTGGGGGTCAGTGCATTTTTAGGATTTTTAGAGGTTTATGAAACTTATAAACAAACCCAGCCTGTGTCACCGTTAAGAAAATCTTCGGTACGAAGAACACCAACTGCTTTGAACACGATCAAGTCGGATGCGCCTTTAGGGGATGATTTTTTCAAAGATTAAGATGAGCTTAGCTTTTTGAGTATCAGAATCAGGATTCACAGAATTATCCGAATTAAGCAGGATGAATGTCTGACATTGAGGACAGTTTTTTAATTCTGAAAATCCTTGAATCCTGTCAATTCTGATTCTGACAATTCTTGTAATT
>Ga0209599_10001049_pt1 | contig 14370 bp, 27 predicted proteins | sample Shrwel_input2_FT_FD_187534 | JGI IMG/M metagenome (GOLD analysis project Ga0209599, IMG submission 187534) | Subsurface microbial communities from deep shales in Ohio, USA - Utica-3 well 1 S input2 FT (SPAdes) (version 2) ... | reverse complement strand
CGGCATCACCGTTACTGTCAAGAACAATAACTGGAGTACCAGGCATACGAGCAACTTTAAAGTTTTGCTTGATGTTACGAATAGTTTGTAAAATACTATTAGATGTGAACCCTTGAACCGGTGTACCAGTGTCACCAGCCGCGATAATTTCCATAGCGCCTAATTGCAAGACACGTGGGAATCCGTCAGCAGGAGTTTGTGTATAGAATACATTGCTTGGAGTTGCTTTGAAGCTCAAGAATGCCGCTGTAACACGCTGGTCAACCTTCTCAGCAAATGACTCACCTAATTCAGCACCAAGCGTTGCAGCCAATGTGAATGATGTTGTCCAGCCGTAGAAGATATCGAATGCTGTTTGTGCAACTGCTGGAGTTGCTGTAATTGTACCTTGTCCCAATGATGGGTTTTGTACAACTGCGTTACCTGTACCAAATGTACCACCAGTGCCGTTAGCATTGTAGTCTTGATACGTGATAGGTGCGAAGTTAGGTACTAAGAATGTTTGACCTTGTGTAGGTGCAACAACGTTAGTAAAGTTAACTAGACCGTTAGATTCGTGCATTGCACGTAGTGCGAAGTTACTGATAGCTGTTGTGAAGCCATCGCCTTCATTATTAGGACCGCCTAATACATATGCCATGATATTTTCCTTTAATTAAAATTTTAGTTGGCTCAGAGTACTTTGCGACTTGAACTAGAAACTGTCGCTGATATACCTAGACCTTTTAGACCAACTCCTTTGCCTAGACCATTTTTATTAGCCCATGCATTGAATGCTGCCGGATCACGTGAGTAATCTGGTACTGCCTCGTCTAATGCACCAGTGAAAGAACCTTGTCCAGGTCTTAAACCAGATCCAGAATTAGAGTTACTCTGCTTGAGTAGCTTTGGATTACCCACTGCTACTTCTTGTACTAATCCTTGGATTGTAAGTGGCATGCCATCACTTCCATAACGCTCTTGACCCTTTTGATTAACAATAGCATAACTGCCATCATCGTTCCATTGAATATTGTTTTTAACTTTGTTCAATGCGTAATCAAGTAGGTCTGAATCAAATCTGTCACCCATCGCTCTTTGTATGTCACTGTCTAGTTCCTTCTCACGTAAACGTTGCTCTTTAGTTGCAAGGTCTTGTTGAAGTTTACTAAACTGCTCATGCAAGTCATTGGTTGTGACACGACCGTTCGAACTGTTCTGTTGCTTTGGTTGTCCACTTGGCTGTGCGTTGCCACCGTTTTGATTTTGAGCCCCTACACGTGCCATATATGCTAGTGCATCTTCAACAGATTGGAATTGTGTTCCACTTGCATTAGATAGTGCATTTAACAATGACTGTGTTGTGCTTTTACGAATAGCACCTGGGTTAACGTTTTGCTCTCCTGCTTCACTCACTGAGTCCTGTGCAGTAACAGGGGCTACATCGTTGCCAACGAAATTTTGATTGTCCATTAATTTTTTCCTTTAACTTTACGTAGTTAGCGATTGTGTAATGTATTTATGCATTATGAATATAGATAGATTTATCTACCCGTATTCAAGCCTTGTAACACTACTGGAGCGACTTGTTGTGTATAGTAAGTCATACCTATATTTGTAATTGGAGTGTCTGCACCACCTAATAGCGAGGTGTTATCTGCTTCTCCAACACTATTATCATATTCTGCTTCTTCTTTACCAGATTCTTCATCACCTTCTTCACCATACATCTCATGTGTTGGTATCATGCTTGGCTCTAAATCTCTACTGAGAACTTGATTGTTCTGCTCAGTCATTAATGTTCGTAGATCAGGATCAGCGATTGTGTTGATGTATGCTTCTTCATATTCTGGTATTGCAGTATCAGGAGCAAGCATAGCAATAATTTCTTTTGTAATCAATGATTGAACCATTTGGTTATCACCAACAAGTTCTTTCGCTGATTTCATTACAGCCATTCTGTAATTTGTATCGTGTGCTTCATAGTCTGTGTTGTAACTTACTTCACCTGCCCAACGAACGTTCATAAAACGTGCGGCATATGTGTAAATCATTTCTTCTGTAACTTCCATCAATCTTGCTTTACTTTTTGCAAGACGATGTAATTGTTTGCGTTCTTCAATGATAGCAACGCCTGAAGCAATTTGGTTCTTACTATTGCGTAAGCCACCTAAACCTGTTAGTGCTTCAATCTGTTCTAACAAATCTTGTTGTGTCTTAATGATTGCGTCAACGTCACCTGTATCAATTGGGATAGCTTCTACTTGACCTTCATTAGCACGGACAATGGCGCCGGCATGAACTGGAATACTAATGCCTTTATCAGCACGAATTAATGTGTGAGCAAACTGTAATGCTGTATACTTTTCGCATTCTAGTTTATAGTACTCACGCATACCATCACTGGCTGCATCAATATCACTAATACCTAAATCTATTGTTCTTGGATCTCTGCGACCATATGCGATGAAAATTGGTAGACTCATACCAGCTGGATATGTACCACTGCCAGTTAGTTCAGCAGGTTCTTGTTGCTTGCTAGGACCTTTTTCTACTTCATAGCTTTCCCAGTATGAGGGAGTGTTTGCGTCACCAAGATGATAGCACTTGATGTAATAGCAATCTTCTTCTTCCATCTCCATAACTTTAACATACTTGAGCATTGGGCGACCACCATAGTAATCAAACTCCCAGTCCCAAACATTTAATGGATTGATAGCGCAAACATAAGGTCTGCCTAAATCACCTTGACCTTCTTGTGGCATATCAACTGCGACCCAACAATGTCCATATATACTTGTTAGATCACCAATGCCTTCCATGAAGCCATTCATTGAACGATTAGTCAAGTCAGCGTCTAATAAGAATAGATCAGCCCATTCAGTATTCTTTGGATTGATCTGTTGACCAGTCGGAGTACAGAATTGCATGTTACGCTTAATTCCTGGCTCAAACAATACATCATTAATTGTGTCAACGATATAACGACAGATTGGCTGTGCAATTGTGTTAGCAACTAGGTCTTGATACAATGTTGAATCTTCACTAGGTCTTTTCTTACGCACAAACATCTTGAAAGGTAGTCCCCCAAGATATGCATATTGATATGCTAACATCTCATTGTAGATATTAGAATATATTGGGTTACGCTTTAGTAAGTCTGCTTTTGTTTTCATATTTTTTGTTCTCGTATCTAGGCTAATTAGTAGATAATCTATTTATGCTATTTTTTTGCATACAGTTATTGCCATGATATCTACCATATGTATTGTTAGAAATATTTCTACTGCAATGTGGGCATTTTGTCTTTGGCATCTTTTTGCCCTTCATGCCCATGCCACCAAATGATTTACCTCTACCTTTATTAATCATATCTCTAGTGTTATCACTGCGTGTGCCTAAACTTAAATGTTGAGGATTAACACAACAAGGATTATCACAACTGTGCATCACAATAAGATGACTTGGAATCTTAGTTTGACTATGTTCTTCATAACTTACTCTATGCGCTGTACGCATTTTTTTGTCATCACGAATCATACCATAACCAAGATTATTTCTACCACCTTGAAACTCCCAGCATCCGGTGATATTATTAATTTCTATTTTTTCTAACAATCTTTCAATAAGACTGCCACAATCTCCGTACCTTCTACCCATGTTAACTCCATACTTGATAGTCCTCCACCTGATCACCATTCATAATCTCTTCCCATGTTGGACCACCTGGATATAGAGGACTATCAGGCAAATGTTCTAAGCCTGGCTTTGCTCTATTTGATAAGCGTGGATCCATACCAACATACTCAGGTATTCCTACTGAAGCATGTGTGATTGGGAACAAGTGATGTATGCCATAACGGATACAGTCACCGAGACCGTCAATGTGTGCATATTTCTGCTCAGTATATTTTACTAAGCGTTTGCGTGAAGCATCTTCAAAATGATATGTTTGCAAGGCTTCAAGTAAGAACTTATCATCTGGCTTAACAACTAATCCACCTCTTGCTATAAAAGCGTTTGATGTATTGTCTGTGTCAGTAATAAGAGGATTACTCTTGCGTCTGTTAACAATATTGAATCCATATTTCTCTAAGATAATTTTATCAGTTACACCAAAGGGACTTGTAGTGTCCCGATTTACTTGTGTGCCTGACATGTCTATGATACTATTGATTCTGCGCTTCGGGAAGTCTTCACGAATAGCACTCGCAATACCTTCTGTGGAGCAGTCTGGTATTGCATAACTTTTCAATATCTCAATTGAACCATTTAATTCCCCGGGTTTTTTAACCTGGGCAATCGTGGCACACATTACACGTTTATTAAAATCCGCGAAATGGTATAGATCACCACCAAAATCTTTTACTTCTCTAGTGTATTTGTTCTTGTCCCATGCATAGAAAAATTGGTCAGCAACACTTTCCCATTGACACATATAATCTTGTCCAAACTTTAATGGACTAATAATGCGTCTTTGTTCTTCAATGAAATTTTTATTACCACTACGCATCTCAAGGTAGTTGTAATGTCGAACAATATATTTCTCTGGGTTACTCTTTGCTAACTGAAACAAATCATGTAATGGACCTGTACCATTAGGCGTACTGATAACAATCAATCGACCAGCTGTTTCTGGCTGACCTACTTTGGGACGCAAACGATTTGTTATCTCTTGTAATGTATCTTGCGTGTATAATGCGGCTTCGTCAGCTACCCATACGCCAACGTTCAAGCCTCGTAAATTTTCACGCTGTTCAGCACTTTTACAACGAATGAATGTACCATTTGGAAAGCGTATTGTTAGTTCACTGTTGTTAATATCTTTACCATCGACTAAGCCAAAGTATTCTATACATGACTTCTTTAATGGTTCCCAGATCAAGGATTTAATCATAGCGCCTGTTGGAGCACTATAAATTACATCCTTGCCTTTATGATAACGAGGGTCACTAGCGAAAATAGGGAGTGCGATAGCCGCAAGAAATGTCTTGCCACTACCGACTGGAACGATATCTATACAATGCTTATCCGTGGTAAGCCAGTCTGCTAGGACAGTTTTTTGTTCGCCATATAAAGGAATCGTTACGTTACGCATCTTTCCAGTCGATTAATTCTGTCGTTGGAAATGTAAATGAAGCACCTAATGCTTCACCCTTGCTTGTAATATCTTGTGTTGCTACATCAGCAAAGTAGTATTTTGCGAATGCTGTTTGGTACTTGTATAGCATCTCATAGTCACCACGCATTCTTGCTTCATGCATGTCACGTGCCAAATCTTCTTTAAGACTTGTGCCATGAATCTTCTTGTATTCTTCTAGGAACTCTACACCTTGAATCTTATTTGTACTGCCGGCTTTTCTGCCAGAGCCAGGGCGTTTGCCACCACGTCCGGGCTTGTTGGCTGTCAGCTTGATTTCTGCCTGATTGTTTTTCAGAGGCTCCATATTGAATGTATTCTCTAAACTATCATTAACAATAGACTGATCGTAATATGTTCTTTTAGTCATCTAATAGTCCCTCTTTTCTGAGTATATTCTTTGCCCATGCTAAGCCAGGTGGCCCGCCCCATAACAAATATGCTTGTGTGCCGGGCGTATTCTTACCTGGCTCATAGTATACTTCGGCACGACTTAAAAAGCTGTATGTGCGCTTAACTGTATCAAGACTTACTTCTTGACGATTTGCAAATTGTCTGGCACGATTAAGTCCTACTGCTGTGCCGCCACGATTACTTGGGCTAACTTTTTCACGCATTTCTAAACCACGCTTGGCGTTAGCTGCCATGGCTTCTGTTGCTCTGTAATTCATCCCAATCTCTCCTTTAATGCTTGTTCAATCTTGTCATATTTTGGATTGCGTTTGTATTTTAAATGGTGCTCACGAATAGTTTGTAATTCTTCCATACTCGCTGACTTAATTATATCTAATAGTTGTGTGAATCGCCAATCACAAACACAATGACCTACAAAGAATCCAAAATGCATTACTCAACAACTTTCTTTACTCTAGGCTTTCTAGGTTTAATTACTTTAAGTTCTTCAACTTTAATTTCAACTTGTTTGATGGGTTGTTCTTTTGGTGGATTAATCCTAGCCATTTGTTCTCTTGCCCAATTAATATAATCTTGTAGATATTTCATATGTAAACCTTTTCATAATCTTCTTCGTTGTCTGTTTCATCTAGACCGTCCCAGTAACTTCCGTCACTCTTTAGTCTGTACTTTAGTGTGCCAAATACTGAGAGGAACTTTTGATTCTTCTCGCCCCAGGCTTTAGTCATCTCTAAGAATCTATCACGCCCAAACATAATTTGCATTTGTGTTTTGCAATCTTCTGGACTTGGGTTGATATCGTATTTGGTATCTACTAGTGTATGCATAAAACTGATGCATTGGTCGATTTCATGCTCAGTCATAAATGGACTGAGTTCTGTTGTCATCTTATCAAAGTTTTTGATATGTCCAACATACATTGGTTTGTCAATTAGTTGTTGCATATTAATGTACCGTATCCTTTGTTAAGCCATCTAGTCGTTCATTAACGTCAATGTTGATCTTACCTTTTAATTCAGTAGTCAATCCAGCTTTGTATTCTTTCAAATAGTTCTCTTGCTGTAATGCACCTAGGAACTGATGAATGGTTCTTAAGCCCATTATTTTCATTTCGAAGGCATACTTGTTTTCATCACTAAGTTCATCGATGTTCATCTCCATCATCTTTTCTAATGATACTTCAATGTCTTTAACCAATGGGTCTACTGTAACAACTAATTGTTGTTGATTGTCTCTGTACAGTTTGTACGTGTATTCAATTTCTTGAGTCATATATTTCCTTAAATTGTTCTATTGTTATTTCACTATAATTTGTTGCTTCAATATTCATTTCTGTATATGAACCATTTACTCTAATGATTTGTGTGTCTGGATACTCTTTTATGAGATTTCTCAATCTTTGTTTCCATTCACGTGCCATACTCTCTGCGGCTGGGACAAGACTATTTCTTGCATAGTTTTTTGTACCATGATATACATTGGGTAGTTTATCATCTATGTTGTAATCGAATCCAATCATATAGATAACATCATAGTCATGGCTTAGTGCTACTTCTAATGCACTGTTGCCACTGTCTAATCTTCTGTTCATAGGCTTTAGCCAATTGATGCGTTCTTTTTTCTCAACTGACATATGATTAAACTGGGCACTATCTTGTGTGTAAAAGTTTGTTCTGTGATGTATGTCATTAGTCAATATTTCTTCTACGATAGCCCAATCCATACTGATTAGATAGTTTGGTATGAAGTCTCTGTATATTGCATTGCATCCATATGTGTACATCGTTGCGTTAATGCAATGTAAGTCTAGTTCACTACGACTAGGGCCGTTTCCAATAACGCAAGCAATATTCACTTTTTCATCTTTACGCATTTGTCACGGCCGTTTTCTGTTCCAGCATATCTATAGCCTTCCCAGCATACAGCACCGTCTGCGCCCTTTTTCTTTGTGCTTGGCTTATCACGCATAGGCTTTTCATTAAGACCATCACGGAACATTGTCTTGCCACCAACAGTCATTCTTTGTGTAGCCATTACTTCTTCTCCTTCATGTCTTTCTTAGGTTCTTTGTATCCACTAGCAAATATTGCGGCAGCTTGTTTCTCTGCGTCTTTGCGATCTGCATATAGTTTACCAGTATCACCATAACGATACATTCTTTGACCATTCTTTGTTACAACTTGTATTGGCATTTGTATTACCCTTTTATTCTTTATAGTATTTAGTTCTTTGCAAATACTCTGATGTTTTTGAACTGGTGGTGCTGTTTTAAAAATATTGTCGCAATGCATACAACGGAAGCCACTGAACTTCCATTGTTTTGTTGTTTTACTATATTGTTGTATGACGCTAACTTTTATACTATCGTCAAAGACATTATATTGTTTGTGAATATGTTGTATAGTTATTTTCTCCATGAGAATCCTGTAGTTGTTGTCTACGGCGTTCCCATGATTTTCTCATGTTGTCTTTGTGTTGTTGCGTTTTAGGTACACCTAGTTTTGCTTGACGCATTTTTTCTTTTTGTTCCGCTGATTTAGGTACTCCAACACAAGCTCTACGAACGCCACTGATGACATTATTTAATGCTTCTGGGTTGTGTGGTCCTGTACCCCTAGTCCATACAGTATAGCCTTCTTCTGCTTGTGATGGAACTACTTCATGTAATTCAAAACGCTTGATGTACTTGACATTGTTTGTATCGAATCTGTGATATCTCATATAACTTTTCTGTTTCATAGTACATCTATTTACATCCTATAATCTATTTGGATAAATTTCTTAGCCAAAAAAATAGGGATCCCTATGACCCCTATTTGCTCAACAAACACATAATTACAGATGCCACTCTCACTGTGACGTTTGTTGTAGCGTGAGATTATTTGCGTAATTTAGGTTTTCGTCTTTGTAATTCTACTGCACACATTTCACAGATACCTCTGTCTGTGTGATTCATTACGACCCATTCAATGTAATTTGTAGGTATGTCTTTTAGATAGATACCTTTGTACTTGCCAAAGTGTAGTTTTGTTTCTTTAAAATCACTGTAAACGTTACGCATCATTCTTCCTCTTTTACATCTCTTTGATAAGAACCTGTGTAGTCAAAGGTTCCTTGTTGTTTTGTAGTCAAATCATCAGTTAGTTCAATCACATAGAATTCATTCAATAAAAACAATACTGCTGTCATTGATGTGCCAAAATCATAAATGCCAATTACTGCTGATTTAAGATTTGTTTTGTGTTCATCTTCTATTTTAAATCTTCTTGGATTGTAACGCAAGCGACCACTGAAGAATTTAGCATCTTTTGGGCAATTAGATCCAATTTCAGTTAGTGCATCTTCAAGTATTCTATTGTTTGTTTTTCTCAATGACCTAAATGTTTCGTCATTACTTGATGTAAGACTGCTTCTAAGAAAAATGGTAAACTTCTTGTCGTTCTCATCTTTGAGTGAAATATAACAATTCATTCTGTCTGTTCTTTTGGCTCTGCGTATTTCGTTGATGCTCATGTTTACCTGAACATAGTAGTCGTCCAAACTGACTTTTCTCGGAATATTCTTTCTCGGACTCCCGGTATTTCTTTGGTCTTCTTTCACCCCTGGGTGCGAAGCACCGGAGAAGGAAGATGGCGCCGTAGGCGCTACAACACTTTCATTAGTAGGGTCCGAAGGACCAGTGCTTTGCTGAAGTGTACTATCACTATAACTACAACTACCACTACTACTAGAGTTATAGTACATTTCAGCACGTTGCCTAAGTATAGGCGTAAAGTCAATTATGTCGTTCATATTATTCTCCTAAGTTTATGAATCGCTAATATCTAATCTCTGACAGGAGATGAAAGCCCTGCTGTCAGACAGGGACTTTCTAAGACATTAGGAGTGTCATACATTGTTAAAAGTTCACTAAAACAATATACAATGTATTTAGTCATTATAGACAAAAACACAACTTTTTCTAGTGTTTTTGGCGAAATTTGACGATAAATGGAGCCTGTGCTATACTATGGATTCAGTAGCGATAAAAAGCAATCGAAAAGTGTAGCAAAAAAGCAACACATTGTTTTTTGACAATAAATGGTCTTTCTGCTATACTGTATTTTCTTTCAACAAAAGGGATTTTTATGCAATTTAGTTACGAAGAAACAATCACACAAATGCTCAAAGAATTTTGTATGATTAACAATTTAGATGCAAATAATATTGATGACCGAATGAAGTTTTACAAATGTATTCTTAAAAAATTAGAAAACAAAACTGTTGTTTAACTACAACAAGCACAGATTTGACGAATAATCAAGTCTGTGCTATACTGTCTTTTCTTTCAACTTATCGGAGTTTATTATGTTTTCACAAAAATCTATAGACAATCATTCTGACGAAGAATTGATTGACTTGATTCAGCGTATCACACAAGAAGTCGAGGACCGTCTGTCTGATACGGATGACGCACTTGACTATTGTCATTCACTTAGCATTCTTGTTGACAATTTGCGTGATCGTTTGTCTGTCAGACTTGACGAAGAACAAGATCGTTAAGTGTCCACAATAGCACAGAATTTGACAATAAATCAGTTCTGTGCTATACTATCTTTTCTTTCAACAAAACGGAGTTTTTAAATGAGCAATTCTAATGTATTTGAAGTTCTTAAAATGAACGACCCCCTGCCCGAATTTGTATTACAAAATTGTTTTGAAGCAATTAGTTGTTTTACTGACATTGACCCTGACGAAGTTGATGTAAATTGGACCGTCCCTAAAATGTCTTGTGACTTTACTTTCAAACATGTAAAGTTTGAAGTATATTACAATACAAACGAAAAGCGAACAGAAGTTAAAATTTCTGTTAGTGATGAAATTTATCAAGAGCATATTGCGTCATTGCGTAAATACCCGCAATATCAAAACAAAACTGATAGAGAATGCTGGCCACAATCATATACATTGATTAAGGACCTTGAAGATTGTAGTATGCTTTCAATAGCATACGAAGATATCGAAAACAATGTTTTGATGACAGCGTAAAGTGTCCGGGTAGCACAGAATTTGACAATAAATCGGTTCTGTGCTATACTGGCTACTCTTTCAACTTATCGGAGTTCAAAAATGACTTATCTTACTAGCAAAAAACGAATGAGCAAATTCATGTATACAATCGGCCACGAGCATGTTCTCGGTGGTATTTCTAAAGAAACACTTGACTTAGCAATAGCACTTGCTAAATCAATTGAAGCTGACGAAGCAAAATTAAAAGCAATCAAAGAAAAACAAAAAGTGTCTTGAGGTAAATACACTATGACTAACGACAAGCGAGAATTCTACGACAAACAATATTTGTGGGCTCGCTTGTCTATGTCGCAAGATGAATACGAAGATTGGTATCACAAAGTGTCCTGGCCTTGTTGTGCTGAAAAACCTGACGGTCTTTTTGACAATACGCAAGAATATAGAGAGTATTTTTATTTTGAGTAAAATCGCAATAATCACAAGTAGTCAACATGCTATACCTCATGGTGGCATCGGTCAATTTACAAAAGCAATTACACAATTGCTACAAAGTTATGGTCATGAGGTCCATCAAATCTTTGACAAAAAGCCAAAGAACAAATTCTTGCTTGATGTAGGTGATCGTCAGTTCTATAACATCAAGCCCTTGCGAACAGAGCCTAGTGAGGACCGTCACAAACAAGGTATTGACTATGCTAAGATTGAGAATTTTCGTAGTGTGATTCAATCACTAGATGACTTAGAGTATGACTATTATTTGGTCAATACACCTGAAGCATTTGATTCAATCAGTCAAGTTAAAACAAACAGTAAAGTGATTTTGTATACGCATTTGTTCAATCAGATATTCCCTGAGCAAGCAGGCAAGAGTGTGTTTACTCCTGAATATGTAGAACACTTCAACAGTTTCATGTATGGTAATCATATTGTCGCAACACAAACTGAACACAATCGTGAACGATTGATTAGTCAGGGCGTGAAGAATTGTCTAGTGATGCCTATGCCATTACCTGAGCGTGACTTGCTTGTGTCAAGTAGTCATGTAGAAAAGAGTGGTGTATTGTATATTGGCACACATAGTCCGGGCAAGAATCCTAGTGCTTACATCAAGACAATGGCTAAGTTAAAACTACCTTGTAAAGTGATGACAAGTAGTAAAGGCAAATTAAAGTTTATTGAGAACTTTAAGAAAGCAGGTATTACTGATTACGACATTCGTGTAGGTATTACTGGCAAAGAAAAAGTTGATTTCATCAAAAGTTGTAAAGTGTCATTCAACACAAGTTTGCTTGAAAGTTATAGTTTCGCATTTTTAGAATGTGTTGGTCACATGCCTGTTGTATTGTTAGATAGTCAGAATTGGAGTGATAACTTTGACATAAAGTTCTATCACAAAACAAATGTGAGAAAGGCCCATGAAGTTATAAGGTCCTTGTATGATAGTTCATACAATGATGACGCATTGATGTATGTCAATGATTTGGATATTCGTGCTAAAACTGCTTGGTCCAATATTTGACAATAAATGGACCCTGTGCTACAATGTATTTTCTTTCAACAAAACGGAGCTTAAAAATGACTGACAAAACACAAGAAGAATTGACCGCATTCTGCGGAATTTGGCAACATGTTAGTGAAAACTATTCTGGTAGCACTAGGGATTTGTTTGTGACTTCCATTGAAATCTATGAAGATGAATATGGTGAGGTTACTGATGCTACTGCCGACGAATGGTGGGATGTAATTATGGAGACAATCTAATGACTATTGCAAACGAATTACCAAAAGGTCTAGTGACCGAAAATGAAATACTTGATGCCGCTTTCAATCTTATGAAACTGCAATTAGGATTGCGTACCGCACGATACTATTTTTGTTATCACGAGGATTATCCTAGCGATGTTATCAACGAATATATTTGGTTGCAAGATCAATTAACAACTGAAAATTTGTTGTAATTTTACAACCCCAATTAACATTGATGGTAAATGAACATTGTGTTATTATATTTTTTCTTTCAACAACTCTAAGGAGAATTTAAATGTCAAAATCTTTTGATGATATGGTAACTGCTATTGAAGATATTGCTGAGGCAATTAGTAATGAAATTGATACAGATCCAAAAAATGATTTCGGTATGACTGTCGGCGATGAACTTCATAGTATTGAATTTCAACTTTCCCGAATTGCAGATAGTTTGGAAATTCTGGCAAAACAATTAGTTGACACTAAATAAAACATAGTGTTATACTATACGCATAGTCTAGATTGATTGATACGTCTTTTGATTGATGACTATGCAACTTTTAACTTCAAGGAGTATTAAATGACAAAACGAATAAATCCAATTATCAAGCCGGTATTAGAGGCTTTCCAGACAGCATATTATCAAACATTAAATTTTGCAAATAATCCAGGTAGTGCTATTAATGGATTACTTGTTATGGGTGATGCTGGTACTGGTAAAAGTCACCATGTTAAACAAGCATTGAGAGATGCAGGTGTCCAACAAAATGTTGAGTATATTAAAGGTGGTACTATTACTGCTCCTGCACTTTATGTAAAACTTTATTTAAATCGTCACGCCCATAGAATTTTAGTATTGGATGACGTTGATATTATTAATCATCCCGAAAAATCAAAACTTGTTCCATTAATTTTAGGTGCAGTTGAAGAAGGTAGAGACCGACTTTGTAGTTGGAATACTGCAAAGAAAAATGCGTTAATGGAAGAACACGATGTACCGTTTGATTTCTTATTCAATGGTAACATTATTTTAATTACAAATTATACTATGGAAAACATTGGCGCAAAAATGGCTCAATGGAAACAAGCATTTTCTAGTCGTTTTATTCCAGTTAACTGTATATTCAATCACGAACAAAAATATATGTACACCAAATATTTGGTTGAAAATGAAATGATGTTAACTGATAATTGTAGGGTGCATACTTATTATGTTGATGAAAAAAAATTTAATGGTTATCCACAATCGATTGTACAAGAAACAATGGACTATATTGATGATAATTATATGTATTTGAGCGATATTACTCCTCGTGTTGCTGTTAAAATTGCAGATACAATTTATTATAATACTGATCCAGTAATGAAACGAGTTATGCTTTCTAATCTTAAAACAGGAATGAATAATGGCAACCACAAGGAATAATCAAGATGATTTTGATTCGGATGAATGGGGTAATATTCAATTACCCGGTTTTGGTGATGATAAATTAATGGATCCTAAGTTAAATGTAAAATTAGCACTATTAGAATCACAAGAAAAACGAACAAAAAGATTTCAGGATCCAGATGTTAAACAAAAAAAATCTAATTCTTTAAAAGAAAGTTGGGCTGATCCTGAAATTTATATTAAAAGAGTTATTAGTAATACAAAATCTAGAACGGATGATGTACGCAAAAGAATTAGTAAAGGATTAATTGGTATTAAACGAGATCCTAGGACTGAATATCATAAACAAAAATTATCTGATGCTTTAAAAGGAATTCCTAAGCCTAAAATGATTTGTCCACATTGTAAAACTGAGGGCGCAGGTCCTGTAATGAAAAGATTCCATTTTGATAATTGTAAACATAAATGAAAACATTAATTCTATCAAGTGTCCTATTCCTTACAGGTTGTGCAAGTCAATGCACACATCATTGTGTCATGGGTTTTGGTCCTGGCAACAAAATGTTTGAAGTAATGGGCGATCATTACAACACAATGGATCCATGTCAACATTATGGTAAAGAGCCCGGTTATAAGTTGGCAGACTTTTGCTTTGCTAACGCTGGCAAAAAAGTTTATCATATCAAAGATA
>Ga0209599_10001048_pt1 | contig 14373 bp, 9 predicted proteins | sample Shrwel_input2_FT_FD_187534 | JGI IMG/M metagenome (GOLD analysis project Ga0209599, IMG submission 187534) | Subsurface microbial communities from deep shales in Ohio, USA - Utica-3 well 1 S input2 FT (SPAdes) (version 2) ... | reverse complement strand
ATAACCGCCCCTGCAACAGCAAAAGTTGCAGGGGCGGTTATTTATTTCTATCGCTCAGGATCAGCCGATCATGACGGAAGCCTGGCAAAAGTTTGTCGACTTAACCGGGAAATATCCGAGTGCCAAGCTGGATGTGGCAGCCAAAGTGTTTACCGATGAAAGTCATGACTCCACCACTTTGGTGGGCCAATATTATGGCTTAAAGCATTTATTTCAACACTGGGCGATTCCGGATCAGCAGCAAACCCTGGCGGATTTACAGGCGATTTATCAAGCGCGCGCCACGTTAATTGGGGTGGTGCAGCCCATCCCGCAAGACAGAGCCAATGGTTATGGCCAGTGGCTGCAATATTCCAATCGCCAGCAGGAAGCGTTAGAACTGTTGCTGTGGAATCGGCAACACTATCCGCAATCCTTTGAAGCGCATAAGGCCTTAATCAACGCTTATTTATATTTTAAACGACCGGATGCGGCGCAAGCTGCGGTTGCAGATGCGAAAAAGTTATTGACCGGTCTTAATGCTGAGCAAAAAGCGGAACTCGCAACGTTGCTGGCGGCGCCATCGAATTAAGGTAGCACTTTTAACGTCCGGCAAGATTTGTTGTCCATTTGGCAGTAGAGCTGCGGCAGGAGCGGCGGGTTGGTGACCCACCCCCAGCTTCTTGCCATCAGGCAAAAAGGCTAGTCTGAACGGATCAGATGCAACTGCTGCTGTCGGTTATCAAGATAATGAAATTGCTGACCATCAAAATAACCATCTTCTTCCAGCATGATGCGGATGTCATTGCCCCATTGCGGCAGTGTTACTGCCACATTCAATTCAATTGAATAAGCCGTGTTCGGGTACAGCGGATAGTCGCCACTGCCGGCAATAGCCTGCTGATTGTCCCACATGCCGATGGTTGGTCCGGCGGCGTGACCATGATGACCAATAGGGTGGCTGTAAATGGTCGCTTTTAAGCCTTTGCTAGTTGCAGCCGCTAAGCTTTTTGCCAGCAACGCGTTGCCGGTTAAACCGGTCTGAAAGTTGCCGGTCAGGATCTCTTGCGCTTGATTGCCCAATTGCAGCGCTTGTGATAAATAGTCAGGTGCTTCAGTTTCGCCGGGCCGCAGTACATAAGCATGTTGTTGTTGATCAGAATTCAGTCTTAAATAACTGAGGCCAAAATCTACATGCAGTAAGTCGCCGGGCAGGATGATATTGTCCGATTGCACTGCACTAAAGGCTTTGATCTGGTCAAATTTGCCGGAACTCGGCCGCTGAATGGACACCGTCGGATGAAACCAGACCGGCAAACCAAGTTGAGTGCTTTGTTGCCGCAGCCACCAGACTACATCTTCAGTGCTGGTTTTACCCGGTGTCACCACCTGATTAGAAAAAGCCTGGGCAATCAGCTGATGGCCGATGGCTGTCAGTTGCCGGTAATGCGCAATTTCGGCCGGCAATCTGGTTTCCAGCCAGCCGACGGCTAATTTTTCGGCACTGACCAGTTTGCCGGACCATTCGGTCCCCAGTGCTTGCTGCAATAACTCCAGTTCGGTCGCCACCATGCCATCGGCGTGGCCAAAAGTCATCGATTGATTGATGCCAATCCGTTTGGGGTTTTTACTGCGGATCAGCTCGGCCAGCGCTTGCCATTGATCGGGTTGTTGCTCCACATCCCAGGCTTTTTTAAAGGCAGTACCAACATCATAACGCGCCACGGCATACTGTTCAGGCGCTTTGCCGGCGCCAGCATTGACGATCACCAGCATGGTGCGGCGGCGGGCTGACAACCAGGTGGATGGCAGCATAGTTTTCAGCACCGGATCTTCATTGTATTCACGTGAAATCAACAGCCACATATCGATGTTTTCGCGTTGCATCAGCATCGGCAGGATTTGCGTCAGCCTTTGTTGCAATAATGCATCGATCAGTTGGGCTTGCTCCCGCTCTGGCAGCACGCTAGCGCTCTGCGCTGCAGTCGCGGTTTGGGCGGCCAGTACCGCTGGACTGAAAGCCAGCGCCAGTGCAACACAGGCTTGTTTCATGATCGATGTCCTTTGGCGATGCGGATGCCAAGCATACCTTGTTAGAGCTGCTCATAACATGCAAGTAGCGGTTAAAATTTATCCTAAAAAAAATCTGCCAACAGCAACAGCCAGTTAAACCTGTCTAACTGGGTGCTGGTCTTGTTGACAGCCTGCTAAGGTGAGAGTTATCAGCGACGGTCATTGTTGATGAAGGTTGCACTCCGGCTCGGAGCTGACCATCTCTGGCAGGTGAAGACCATGCCGCTCCAGCACCACAGAGAACCAGTCCGGCAATCTGTTTTTTCTCAGCTTGCAATAGCGCTGCCAATCCTGTTGCCAATTCAGTGTCAGGCTGTTGGATATCCCAGCCTGATGACAGAAACAGCCCAACAATAATCGGGAATCCTTAAAGCTGTTCTGTTGGGCAATATCCATCCGTTGCCATACCGCCGCTACTATTGCTAAGGACTGAGCTGTGACAGTCTGCTCAGATATAAACAGCTTAATTGACGCTGCCATAAAATCGAGCTGGTTTTGTTGCCGCTGACTGCAATCCGCAGATACTGGAATATTCACCGCGAGCGGGGTCTGGCTTGCCAGCCATTGCAGCCAGACAGATTGAAGCTGAACCTCGAGATAACTAAACTGATAAAGCCGTGGTCGCTTTTGGTTTAATTGTTGATAGAGCTCCAGTGCCTGCTGCGCATGTTCGGCGGCAGGCGCGGCCTGTCCCAGGTCACTTAAATGGCCTGCATAATTACTTAATGACATTGCCCAGTCTGCCTGATAGCGCTCAGGCTTTTCACTCGCCAGTTTTTTATTTATTTCCAGTGCCTGTCGTGCTTTGTCTGCTGCCAGCGCCACCTCACCAAGCTCAGATAAACGAATCGCATAGTTGTTTAATGAAGCGGCCCAATCAGCCTGATAACGTTCTGGTTTGGCCTGGGCCAGTTTTTCCCGAATATTCAGCGCTAACAGTGTTTTTTCTGCCGCGAGCTCGGCCTCACCAAGCTCAGATAAAAGACTCGCATAATTATCTAATGACATCGCCCAATCAGCTTGATGGCGTTCCGGATCGGTCTGGGCCAGTGTTGCATGAATTTGCAGTGCCTGGAGCGCTTTTTCTGCCGCCAGTTCAGTTTGTCCGAGTTCACTTAAATAATTCGCATAATTATTTAATGATCCAGCCCAATCCTCTGCAAAATGCTGAGGTTGTGCACGCCACAGTTTCTCCCGAATATTCAGCGCCTGCAGCGCTTTTTCGGCCGCCTGCCCGAGTTGGCCCAGTCCAGCTAATTGAGTGGCATAATTACTCAAGGATAAAGCCCACTTCGCTTGATAACGTTCAGGTTTGGTTTGCACCAGTTTGGCATTGATGTCCAGCGCTTGGCGCGCTGTTTCGGCTGCATCTTCTGCATTGCCTCGTCTGGAAAAAGCAATGGAAAGGCGATTGAGCACATAGGACATCTCCGCCATTGCTTTTTCCTGGTTCGGCGCGGCTGAACACTTACGTTTAATGGCGGTCAGTCTGGTTTGCCATACCAGCACTGCCAAATCGACCAGTGGCAGTGACAATGCTTCCAGGTGTGGTTCCAGCAAGCCAAAAGCCTGACTTTGCAACTGCGGTGTCAGTTGCCGATATGCATGCTCCACGCTTCTGGCCAGCGGACCTTTGGTTTCGGTCAGCACTGCAACAAAATCGGTGGCACAATTAACAAAGTTGCGCACTAACACAGTTTCAACCACCTCCGCCACCGCAGGGCGATGCAGCAGAATACGCGCCAGTACTGTCAGGGCGCTGCGACGAAGTCTGGCCTGCTTCTGCCCCAGAATGGTATCAAGCAGTTTCTGACCGCGTTCATCGAGCAGTCCTTTGGCCACCAAGGCTTCACCTAACAGATCAGGGCGTAAACCAACCATCCCTTGTTTACCGGGATAAACCATGGCCATAGGGCCATAAATTTTCCGGTAAATCAACTTGTCTCCCCCTGCTTGCAGCCACAAGGTTTCCCCATCCTGCCGCAGCGGAATTTCATTGAGCAGGGTCGCCAGGATCAGCAACAATTCGGCATGGTCTTCATAGCTATCCGCATCATCTATGACAAGCTCAGCCAGTGCTTTTTTCCAGTAGCGTCGTTCATGGCCGATAAAGGCTCTGGCGACGGCTTCTGCTGAACCAGGCTGGGCACCTCGTAAAGCCAGCAAAGCCGCCATCTGGACAAATAAAGGGTGGCTGTACTGCTCGTCAGTCAGATTTGGTAAACATGGCTGTGCAGCCAGTTGCAATTTGTCGGCCAGCACCTGCATGGCATTTTGATAAACCGCCATCCGGCTGGTATGGCTATCGTGCAGTTTAGGTAATGGATAAGGCCCGGTAGTGGCCGAACCGGCCAGCAAGGCTTCACAGGTTGCATCCTTACTGGACAGCGCATCCCACCACTCACCACCATCCCGTGCCAACAACAGGATCCTGACCCGTGGCATGCTGTCGGCGTTGTCAATCAGCAACTTAATAAACTGTAATAACTCCGTTTGTCTGGTTTCTGCATAGTCAATCACTAACAGACAAGGCTGCAGAACTTTATGCAACTGAGACAACATGTGTTTGATGGTACCTTGCTCGGAAGGTAAAAAACCGGTTTGCCAGCCTTGTTTTTGCAAGCGCTGACACAATTCAATCGCAAGCCGGGTTTTACCGGCACCGCCTGAACCTGTTAACAAGCGCACGGCGATGATGTAGTCAGTCTGTTGTGCCCAGGTCATCTGTTCATGTAAAAAAGGTTCGCGTTCCGCCACAAAAGGTAACACTGCTTCTTCGGCCTGCAATAAACGACTATCGCTAAAACCCCGTTGCCACTTCGGTATAGGCATTTCCAGGACTGACGTGGTCTCGGACGCAGCTACAGGTGTCGGAACACACACGATAGGCTGTTGATTGTCTGCTGGTGGAGCTGTGCCTTGGCTAAGCCAGCCTAAGGTGGTGACAAAGCTTTCAGCACAGGCTTGCCAAGTGTATTGAGCAAGCAATCTCTCCCTTAATTTATAGGCTTTTGTTCTGGCTCCGGGAATATCTTTGGCAACCTGAAAAATTAACGCCGTCAGCTTATCCCGATCCTCCGGCCGAAAATATGGATCTTTATTGCTTCCCAGCACATCCAGCGGATACACCAGGTTTTTATAGATGCCATGCTCAAGTTCATCCAGCAATCTGTAGAGCCCGCTTTTCTGGCTGACGATTAATGGAATCCCGGCGGCAATCGCTTCCCAACCAACTAAGCCAAATCCTTCATGCCAGGAAGGCATCATGGCGATGGCGGCATTTTGCAAATCGTCAAAAAGGTCTTCGCGCTCAGTGGTAAAGGGGAGTGCTTTTATCGTAAATGCCCGGCCAGCATGCTGCTCAGCATATAGCTTTAATTCTTGTTCACTATTTGTGCTAAGTGCGGTGTCATCGGTATCAAATTGAACGCCGCGCAGCAGCAGCATGGGTTCACGGCTACCATTGAGGCTGGTTGGCAGTGCTTGATCTTGGTCCGCTTTATAGATGGCATTGGCAAATGCGGTGATCCCTAAATAGCCTTGTTTTAGTTTTTTGGCATCATGGCCAAGTCGCCCGCTGATAAAACCAATAAATCTTTTCGGGGCATTTGGGCTGACAGGAATATCGGCCAGTCCGGGCACCAGCATCGGGGCACTGTCCCGTTGTAACATTGCAGCCAGAGAATCTGCCAGCAACGGGCCGACCGCCAGTGAAATATCTGCTTGCCGGAACAGGCGTTTTTGTTCTTTATTTTTAGCATCAGCCATCTGACTTGTTTCACAGAATGACTCGTAATGATCAAAGCTCATGTGATGGATCAATACCGAACGCCCGCCGAATTGTTGCGCGGCGTGCAGGGCGATAGCGCCAGTGATCCGATCATGACCCAGCCAATCGGGTTGACGATGCAGCGCATTAAAGCCAATGCTCTTAAGTTTCTGTTCTAGGTAAATACAGTGCTCTGGGGTCAGACTAGACGGGTTGGGTAGGTCAAGTGAAATACATTGGATCTGATGTTTGCTGGCATGCTCAATTTGCGCGGCAGTTGCGCTGGGTACGATACAAAAAATTTCAGCATGCTGGTGAAATGCGACGGCAAGGGCGACCAGAAAATCGATGTTGAAGCTGTTGATCCCACCAAATTGTGGTCCCCAGCCGGTTGCAAAAGCGACCAGTGTTTTTTTATGATGTTGCACCTTCGATGATTCCTTTGCCGAAAATATTACTGCTTCAGCCGCGTCAGATGAGGCAGATTTAAACTTCAGAATTGATTGACTTTACCATACAAGTTGCTGGTCCAGAAATAAGTACACCCAACGTTTGCAGAGCAAATGCTGCGGGAATTTTTACTGCGCTGGGTCGCTCAGGTTCAGCTACAGGTGGTTAAGAATGTATTTTGCGAGGTTCTGCTGCCAGAATTGACAAAATTCCAAGATGGAGCCAATAAAAAAATCTGTGTAAGAGGCATTCGAACCAACTTCTTTGCAGCTACAACGCATGCTAACTAAAGACCAGTTTCTTGAACAGTTGCTAGCTGACAGCAGATCTCTTGAAGCACGCACAAGCAACACAGCAAGGTTTTAACCCATAGCAACCTGTCAGCAGGCATAAGGAACCGACTATGAGAGATTGTGCAGTAGCGGCATGACGCTACAAAGTTTGTTCCCGGCAGGCAGTAGCAAGCGGATGGTCCCGGGTTACGGCTGTCACAGTACAAGCAATTGGCAACGTCTCCCCTTAACCTCGCCCCAGATGCTCATGACTATCCAGCGCGGCGTGGTGCAGGGTTTTGTTGCTGACCAGCCGGTGCGATAAAAGCAGCAAGCTGCTGCGCGCCATCAGGGCAATCAGACCTGCCAGTACCAGCATCCACAACAGTTGCTCCATCATCTCGTGCCAGGCGCTGGACACGGCGCTGAAACCGGTGTCTTGTTTTAAACTGATTTTGATATAGCCAAGCAACTGTTTGCCCTGATAAATTTCCTGCACCATCGGTTGCAGTTCGACTTCATATTGCGGAGCATATAACAGCCTTGCCGGTTCACTGCCGGGCGATTCACTCATCCGCACGCCGTTGGCGTCGTACACCACTACATCATGCAGATAAGGACTGGCCGCCAGCTGTTGGGTCAATTCGTTCAGGCCATCAAGCTGGTCATTTTCAATCAGGTAAGCCGCCGTTTGTGCCAGTGCTTTTAAGGTTTCCCGCATCAGCACTGAACTTTGTTCGGCAAACAGGCGTTGTCCCTGGGCACTGTTATGATGCCACCATTGTAACAGCACCAGCAGGCCAATCGACGCCAGCAACAATTGCAACAGTCGAAACAGACGGGATGATTTTTTTGGTATTTTTGCAGCTGAATTGCTCATTTTAACTCAGTATGCCCCTGACAGAGCCGGGAAAATGTCGGTAGAATGCCATGTCGAGCAAATGAAGTACAGGTGGCATAGTGAGCTTTTTCCTCAGATGGCAGCGTCAGCAGCCAACCGCAGTGACGCTGTTATCGGCCAGTTCCGAACAACAACAATGGATTTTAACTCAGCTCCCCGATGGCTTTGAGTTAACAGCCACTGCAACCGAAGTGCGTTTTGGCGGCAGCAGCCTGCGTTTTTTTGCCGCTGAATTTACCAGCAGGCAATTGGGTGCTGTGCTGGAATTATTGCAACAAGCAGAGCCGCAATTGGCGCAGCAAGCGCTGTTATTAGCCGTCTATCAACCGCACCCGGCTTTGTTACCCGCGCTGCGGTTGGAGCTGCCCGCAGCGCTGGCGCAGACCACAGTGCAGCAACTGCGTACTCTGGCCGCAAGTTGGGCAGGTGAGCTGGTTTATCTGCCGGCGCCTGTGTACCTGGATCAGCCTGGCCTGCTGGTGATGGATATGGACAGTACCGCCATCACTATTGAATGTATTGATGAAATTGCCAAATTAGCCGGTGTGGGCGCTGAAGTTGCGGCTGTGACAGCCCGCGCGATGAATGGTGAACTTGATTTTGCCCAGAGTTTACGGCAGCGGGTCGCTACGCTGGCAGGCGCTCCTGAAACTGTGTTACAGCAAGTGCTGGCGGTGTTACCGCTGATGCCGGGATTAGAAGCTTTGGTCAGTAGCTTGCAACGCCAGCAATGGCAGGTCGCCATTGCTTCTGGTGGCTTTACCTATTTCACCGATGCCTTGCAACAGCGTTTGCAACTGACCGCGACTTTTGCCAATCAACTGCAGATCATCGACGGCAAGCTGACCGGCGCCGTGCTGGGGGAGGTCGTCGATGCCGCGCGTAAAGCCGAAGTGGTGCAACAATTGGCGGCTGAGTATGGCTTAGCCCAGAGTCAGACCATTGCCATTGGTGATGGTGCCAATGATTTACCTATGCTAAAAACTGCAGCCCTTGGTGTGGCTTTTCATGCCAAACCGCTGGTGCAGGCACAAGCCAAAGCGGCGATCCGGCAAGGTTCATTATTGCAATTGTTGTATCTGCTGGATGGCACGGCTGCGATCTCATGAAGCATCAGCAAAGCTCGTTTTTTGTGGATCTCAGGCAGTACCAGTTGCATGTACGCCAACTGACACCGTTGCAAGGCCAAGGTTCGCCTGTATTGATGCTGCATGGTGTGCTGGAAAACAGCCGGATTTTTCATCATCCGGGCGGTAAAGGTTTGGGTTGTTATCTGGCCGATCAGGGTTTTCGGGTCTATTGCGCTGACTTTGCCGGCCGTGGTTTATCGCAACCGGCCGTGGCAAGTGGTTTAATGCACAGTCAGCATCAGTTGATTTGTCAGGATATTCCGGCACTGATCCGGTATTTATACCAGCAGCATCAGCAAAAAATTCATCTGGTTTGTCATTCCTGGGGCGGGGTGGTACTGGCCGCCAGTTTAGCGCGTTTTCCTGAGCTCACGGCTTTGGTCCAGTCCTGTAGTTATTTTGGAACCAAACGCCGTATCAGCCAGCACAGTTTGGAAAAACGACTGAAAATTGATTGGGTCTGGAATCGGCTGGCGCCCTGGTTGTGTCGCCGTTATGGTTTTTTGCCCGCGCAACAGTGGCGTTTGGGCGCTGACAATGAACCGGCGCAATTTTTACAGGACACTGTGCACTGGATCAATCAACCAGCTTTTGTTGATCCCACCGATCAGTTTGATTACGCCGCGGCGGCCCGTAGTTGTCGCTGGCCTGCCAGTTGGTTTTTTGCCGCGGTGAATGATAAGGTGTTGGGGCATCCAGCCGATGTACAACTTTTTATGGCTGAAACCGCGCAGCAAGATGCCCGTTTTAGCTTGTTAGGCAGACAACAGGGCGACGCGATTGATTTTGACCATATCAGCATGTTGACCCATCCGGCGGCGAAACAGGGCCATTTTAGCCGGTTAAGTGACTGGCTGCGGCAACAGTGTTAGTTACCGCTTGATGGCAATCAGCGCCAGTACGACGCTTTAACTTTTATCGTCGACGGACTGGATAAATTGCAGTCTTTTTTGTTGTTGCGCCTGGATTTGTTCTGCCGGGATGCCATAACGGTATAAAACTTCGTCGCTGATATCTACCACATCACCCACGCCAACCACACTCCATAATTCTTCTTCCAGCACCTTGGCTTTATGAATCGCGTACACACTGACATAACCGAGTTCCTTCGAGATATGTTCGGTGTCAGGCCGGCCAGTGCGGGATAAGAAAATTTTGAAGCAAAACAGCAAGTCATTGGCCAACGCATCCTGCACAAAATATTGCCGCGCCTGCATGGTTTTCAGTTCAAAATCAAACTCAGTGACAAAACTCTGTTCCTGTTTTTGCTGGCCTTGCCGGTAGCGTATGAACACTTCGTAGCTTTTGGGCGCATCCTGGCGTTTCATCGCTTTGAGTTGGGCGGCGAATGTCAGGTTGGTGGCATTGTTTTTCAGCAGTGGCTGTAAATTCAGTTTTTGATTTTTTTCAGTGAACAAGCCCAGCAACCGATGCAGATTGTTCGGCTCAGCCCCACGACCAATTACATTTAAATCATAGCGGATACCGTGACGATGCAGATAAAACGGCAAACTGTTTAATGCTTTGATATACATATTGCGCAGGGCTTGCGCCAGTCCCGGATATTTTGGGTTTTCTTCCGCCAGTGTCAGCTTATGCCGGTTATTTTTGATCAGTTGCTCAAAAAATAATTTTCCCTGGTGCGGTAAATCGCGTTCAATCACTTTGAGGTTCATGATCATCTGGCTTTTACTGACCGCCATCACCTCATATTCCAGTTCATTCAGACCATATTTACTGGAAATTTTTTGCATATCCGGCAGTGCCAGCATCAGCTTATCGCCTTTCTGATACGACACTGGCTGACTGGTTTCGACCTGTAAGCCTTTACAGGAGAAATCCCGGGTGAAGGACTCAATAAAAAGTTGCGGATTAATTTTCAGTAATACTTTGGTCTTATATAAAAATCTGGCTTCAGCCCGTAAATTGACGTACTGCACCGGCACAGCGTCCATTGGCGGTACTTCATCCAGTTTGCTGTGACCAAAAATTTTCAGCTGCGGTAATTTTTCTTCATCAAAACTGAGTTGTTGATACAACAAGCTACTTTCCTGACTGGTGATATCAGTCAGACAGGCAATATAACGAAAATCTTTAATCAATCCTTGCACCAGGTTCGAAGGGGGCTGGTTCAGTTTCACAATGTCTTGATCGGCAGTATCAGGTAACGACATCAGCGCATGGGCATCATTGGGATGCGTGCGTTGCACTACCAGATGAAACACCCGCCAGCTGGTTTTCTGCGCGCCAAAACCAAAAAAGACGTTTTGTAATTCAGGTAATTGCGTTAATTCTTCTGCAGTGGCGCTGTAAAAATACAATTTCCCCTTGGCGGCATGAGTAAAACAATACAACAGGGTGGAACGCTCAGCTGGCGCTTTTTGCAAACAGGTTTTTAATCTTTTGCCGGACAATAGCTGGATCAAAGCTGATTGTTGCCGCTCGTCCTGAAAGTACTGCACATTTTGCCGGTTATTTTCCGTGGTCAGAGCGCAGACTGGTATTGGCAAACCTTCCCGCACGGCTAGAAATACCGGCAGTGAACTGATCCTTGGCAGGTAAAATTGTTCATAACCTTTAACCACCACAGCATCCAGCGTATTGTCCAGATTGACTTTATAGCGCCGTTTGTTGCCATGGATAAACTGGCGTAAAAACTCGCTGAAGCCATGTTCCTCTTCCAGCGGCAACCGTTTGACCCGGACATACTGCGAACGGTCAACCAATTCAGTGTCTATCACCTGATAAGGCACGCCATGGGTAAAACCCAGGGCAAATTCTTGCTCCAGCCCCTTGAATAAAATGGCAATTTGTTGCCCTGGCGCGAGTCGTCTACTGCTTGGGATCTTTAGTTTGCTGCCGGATACTGATAAATCGACGGTGCTGGCATGAAAGTTTTCACCGTTTTCCAATTCAACTTCGATATCGATGGTGAAGTTCATCCGCTCTTCACCCCGGCTACAGTAGCTGGCGAATTGCACCAGCGACGGACCGGTTTTTTCGCTGTCCGGTTCGATAATTTCCTGCGGCATGGCCACCAACGGATTACTGTCGCCGTTAATAACCGCTTGTATCCGTTGTTCGGTCTGTTGCTTATGCCGGACCCGGTAATTATTGTCAGTATTGGTCACTTCTTCATATAAACCAACGGTATAACGGCCATATTTCTTTAAACCCCGTTCAAAGGCTTTAATGGCGGTATCGTCCATGTGATGCGTTTTGCCGGCAAATTCAAAAGGCCGGACTTCACCATCAACTTTGCCTCTGAGATCAATATAATAACTGCATGGCTGCGCTAACCGCTTCAGTTCCATTTTCAGCAGAAATTGTTTCGGTTTGGGCATATCCGCAGTCAAAAGCGAAAACACCTCGGCAAACTCAGTGGTGTTGACCAAGGGGGTTAAGCGTTCGATCACGCCGATATAGGGTTGGAGATCGGGTGTCGTCATCTGGTTTGGGTCTGCCGCATCAATACTGCTTGTTGTGATACCATGTATAACATTAAAAGCAAATATTATGCCTTTCAATCGTTTCGGTGCAAAAAATGGCAAAAATTAAAACTGCGTACGTTTGTAATGATTGTGGAGCGGACTTTGTGCGTTGGCAAGGCCAATGTTCAGAGTGTGGAGCCTGGAATACCATCAGTGAAGTCAGAATGCCGGCGGTCAGTACCAAAACCAGTCGCAGTGGCGGTTATGCCGGGGCCACTGTGGCCAAAGTGGTCAAGTTGGATCAGGTTGATTTACAGGATGTGCCCAGATTCAGCTCCGGCTTTGCCGAATTTGATCGGGTTTTGGGTGGCGGCATAGTGCCAGGTTCGGCCATTCTGATTGGTGGTAGTCCGGGCGCCGGTAAAAGTACTTTATTGCTGCAGATTATGTGTTATCTGGCATCGAAGGGCCCGGCGCTTTATGTCACAGGTGAGGAATCCTTGCAGCAAGTGGCCTTAAGGGCGCACAGATTAGGCTTGCCAACCAGTCAACTCAGTATGCTGGCGGAAACTCAGGTTGAAACTATATGTCAGCTGGCGCAGCAGGAAAAACCACGCATTATGGTCATCGACTCGATTCAGGTGATGCAGATGATGGATATCCAGTCAGCGCCTGGCAGTGTGTCACAAGTGCGGGAAAGCGCCGCTTTTCTGACGCGTTTTGCCAAACAGCAGCAAGTGGCGGTCATTATGGTGGGCCATGTCACCAAAGATGGTTCGCTGGCCGGTCCTAAGGTGCTGGAACACTGTATCGATTGTTCGGTGATGCTCGAAGGTGATGGCGATAATAGATTCCGTACTTTGCGCGGTACTAAAAACCGCTTTGGCGCCGTCAATGAGCTCGGTGTATTTGCCATGACGGGTCAGGGCATGAAAGAAGTGAAAAACCCATCAGCCATCTTTTTAAACCGTGGTAAAGAAGAAGCGGCTGGCAGCCTGGTGATGGTGTTATGGGAAGGGACCCGGCCACTGCTGGTGGAAATTCAGGGCTTGGTAGATTATTCGCCGTTAAATAATCCCAGAAGGGTGACGGTAGGGATGGAGCAAAACCGTTTATCAATGTTACTCGCGGTGATGCATCGCCACGCTGGTATTCAGATGTCGGATCAGGATGTGTTTGTCAACGTGGTTGGCGGCGTCAAGGTCAATGAAACGGGTGCCGACTTAGCCACTTTGCTGGCGCTGGTGTCGAGTTTTCGCAACAAGGCACTGCCGATTGATTTGGTGGCTTTTGGTGAAGTGGGTCTATCCGGCGAAATCCGCCCGGTGCCAAGTGGTCAGGAGCGGTTACGTGAAGCGGCCAAGCATGGCTTTACAAGGGCAATAGTGCCAGCTGCCAATGTGCCAAAAGAGCCGATTGCCGGCATGACCGTGATTGGTGTGCATAAACTCAGTGAAGCGTTGGAGGCATTGTAACAATAAAACCAGGGTTGTCTGAGCAACCCTGGTTGTTGCAACTGTCAGCTGGCGGTTAGTTTGCTGCCAGCTCCGGGAAGTTAGCGACTAACACTTGTTTGGCATCATCCCGTAACTTGGTGAGGCCCAGTTTATCGTAACTGTCGACCATCAACCGCAGAGCCTGGGGTACATGTTGCGAATCCCGATAGAATTCAACAATATATTTGGCTCTGTTGGCGGCAGCCAAGTGAGCACCACGACGGCTGTAATAGTCAGCGACAATCAGTTCATGCCGAACCAGTTTATCTTTGATTTGATACATTCTGGCCTGACCGTCGGCTGCATAGCGGCTGTTCGGAAAAGTGCTGGTCAGAATTTTAAAGTCATCAAAGGCTTGTTTAGTACTGGCGATGTCACGGTCGGCCCGGTCGACACCAAAAAATTCCTGAAACGCATTGTCATCCGCTTTCAGGTTGGTTAGGCCACGCATGTAATAAACGTAGTCCAGATCCGGATGATTCGGGTTTAACCGGATAAAACGGTCTATACTGGCCAAACATTGTTTATTGTCACCGCTTTGGTGATAAGCATAAATCAAATCAAGTTGCACTTGACGGGCAACAGGACCAAACGGAAAGCGGCTTTCCATTGCTTTGAGCAACTCAATGGCTCGGCTGTATAAGCCGGAATCCAGAACCTCTTTAGCATCGTTATAAGCGGCTTGAGCAGTCTGGTTAGTGTTGATCAGTTGCTCTTCTTTATCATTACCGGCGCAAGCGCTGATGGCGGCAGAAATACATAAAACTACTAAAAATTTAGCTTTCATTGAAAAATCCACTACTACTTCAGCCAACTGGCTGTCTAGTCGTTCATAAAATCGTTAAAATAACGCAATACACCGATTCTAACCC